>PJEL010002086.1_pt1 | contig 18879 bp, 15 predicted proteins | sample 1853271 | NCBI WGS metagenome assembly PJEL01 (sample SAMN08108733, study PRJNA415343) | Invertebrate metagenome, whole genome shotgun sequencing project. | host: Globobulimina | place: Sweden: Gullmar Fjord | collected 2015-08
GAGTCCCTCCTGGAGCACGACCTGTACTCCGGCGGCCGCGAAGACCTCGACTGCGGAGACCAGCGCCGCCTCGGAGAGCGCGTGGGTATCCATGCCGAGGTAGAGCGGACCGGAGATCCCGCTCGCAGCGCGCTCCTCGACCACTGCCTGACAGATCGCCACCACATGGGCCTCGTTGAAGCTGGTGCTCAGGGACGAGCCGCGATGGCCCGAGGTGCCAAAGGAGACGCGCTGGCCGGCCACGGCGGGGTCCGGCCTCCGACTGTAGTACGCCGTCATGAGTCGGGGCACGTTCACCAGGGTGTCTCGGGGGGCCTTCTTTCCGGCGTCTGGATGGATCATGTTTCCTCGGAGCGGGGTCAGGTCTTGAATAACAGTTTGCACGCCGCCCAGAAGCGGCTTCTGTCCCGGTAACTTGGAGGGGTCGGGTCTTGAACAACAGCTTGGCCAAACCCGCAGAGAGGATTCGCAACATCTCCCAGCGGGCGGGCGATGAACGCTGGCACAAACTGCTATTCAAGACCTGACCCCTAGAAGATCGTGCCTTGCATGCCCCTTTTCGGCCGGCGTCGTTCTGTTGTTCAAGACCTGACCCTGTCCAGGCCTGACCCTGTGGGTGCCCTGTCCCGTTCCTGTCGACAACCGCCGGAATGACCGTCGCCCGGAGATTGGTGTGGTTTCGGCCGCGCCGCGAGTTGGCTGCCAGACCAGGAGTGGGCTATCTGATGTCGCTGTGGCTCGTAGATTTGCGCCAAGAGAGAGCGAGGCGGGACAAATGGAACAGCAACAAGCGGTTTTGCCGGCCACCGGAGTCGGGTGGCGACTGCGCGCGCTCCTCGTCGTCCTGGTAGCGTTCTGGTTCTGGGTCGGCAGCACCCATCCGCTGGATCCCACTCAGTTCGCGGTCCCCCCAGATACCGACCCAGCCTACGTGGACTGGCTCTACGAGGTCCTGCGCTCTCATCGCGTCGCGTGTCGCGTCATCCTTGTCGCGCGACTCGGAGTCGTCGTTTTCCTGGTCGTTGGAGCATGGCGCAGCTGGCGCGCACGCTACGCGATGATCATGCTGAGCCCATTATTCGCGGTCTTCCTATACTTTGCGAACGACACTGTATTCACCTACCACGCTCGGTACTCGTCCCAGCTCAGTGCGTCACCGAGTTTCGATGTCCACGAGGAACGCATACGCGAGTTGTTCGGAGCACTCGGCCAATCGCAAGGCAACCGCGACTACGAGCTTCAGTTGTTCGGAGTTTGGTGCTTGCTCTTCGGCGGGTCTGGGGCGGTGTCCCACTGGCGCTCCCGGCAGACAGCGGAGGATTGACGCCTCAGTCGCCGGTGTCGCGGATGATCTGAGGCTTGAAGCCGGGCTTTGCGGCGGCGGCCAGGGCCTCGGCGTACTCCTCCAGGCGCATCGTCATCTGGAAACCCCAGACGTCCTTGACCTGACGACAGTGGTTCAAGTCGATCTCCGCCACGAGCAGGCCGTCCTTGACCCGAGAAAGCCCAGGCGTACGCGCACCGTTGGGAGCGCCGACATAGCTCGACCCGTAGAAGTGCCCGAAGTCGTTGTGGGACTCCTTGCCATTGCCCGAGGTGAAGGCGTTCGGGAAGGTCTCCGTGCCGATCCGGTTGATGTTCGCGGTGAAGTAGTTGTTGGCGATGGCCGCACACCGAGCCTCGATGGGCCACAGCGGCTCGGAGAGAGCGCCGACGGTGGCGGAGGGGTTGAAGACGATCTCGGCGCCATTGATGCCGAACATCAGCCAGTTGAGCGGATGGTGGCGGCCGTAACAGATGTTGATGGCCACATTGCCGAACTCGGTCGCGAAGACAGGATGCCCGTCCTCCCCCTCCATATAGTAGGTCGACTCGTTGAAATCGCCAACCCGCGGGATGTGGTTCTTGCGGTGGGAGCCAATGACGTTGCCGCGGTTGCCGATGACGACCGCAGTGTTGTGGATCGTGCCACCGTGGGCCTCGTCACGCTCGAGGATCGGGGAGACGATGACCATGTTGTGCTTCTTGGCCAGCTTCGACAGGATCTGCGTGGAGGGTCCGTCGACGGGCTCCGCGAACTCGAGCCAGGGCTGCTTCTCGCGGGTGCAGAAGGCGAACGGCATCGTCCAGGCCTCCTGAAGACAGAGCACGTTCACACCCATCTTTCCGGCGGCCTCGATGATCTCGCTGATCCGGTCCACCAGGGCTTGGTACTGGTCTTCGATAGGCGACGAGGTGGACTCGGTGATCTGGTTCTGGATCACGCCGACCCGGACGATGCGGGCCTTGCGGCGCTGCTCGGGAGCGGCGTGGAACTTGTAGGCGGCAACGTCGAAGTGTCTTTTCTCGGCGTACTTCTGAACGTCAGCGGGGATGGCGAGGGGTTCGGGCAGATCTCCATAGAGGATGCGCCAGGCCTCGCGCTGGTCTTCCTCGGGCAGCTTGCGCAACAGGCTCTCGAGGCTGTGGACCTCGTCGTTCGCGGTCTGGGAGAGGAGAGCCTCGATGGCCTCATATTTCTCTTTCGTCTTGGTCTTTGTCTTGCTCTCGGACATTGCGCACCTGTTCGAATGTGGGACGGCTGAACAGTTTAGCTTTCATCGTGATGGATGTTGAAACCTTCGGCGCCAAAACAAACATCTAAGCGTAGGCCCACCCACCCCAGTATGCAGAGTTGAATGGACCCCGCTGCCGCCAGGACCGAACCCACTGATCGTGAGCTGGTGATGCTCGCAAAGACCGGTGATCGGGCCGCGCTGGAGCAGCTCGCTCGGCGGTGGTGGCCGACCCTTCGACGGTGGGCCTATCTCGAGCTCGGGGATGTCTCGCTGGCCGAAGATGCCTGTCAGGAAGCCCTTCTTCGAGTAGTGCGCTTCATCTCCAAGTGCGATCCCGACCGCCCCCTCGAGGCCTGGCTGCGCACGATCCTCCGCAACTGTGCCCGGGATCAGTACAAGAAACGCGGCCGGATCCTGACCCTCCCGGAAGCCTCGGCAAGCAAGGACCTGGACCGACAGCTCGACCTGCACCGAGGGGCGAGACGAGCGCGTGACGCCTATCAGAGGCTGACACCCCGCCAGCGCGAGATCTTCGACCTCTGCGAAAACCGCGGATTGCCGCCGACTCAGGCCGCCGATGAGATGGGAATCGCCCCCAGCACCGCCCGAGCACTGCTGTGTCAGGCCCGCCGCGCACTTCGCGCCCACATCGCCGATCTCCAGTCCCTCGTGGAGAACTCATGAGCTGCACCGCAACACATATGCAGCTGCTCGATCTGCCTGTGCAGCAGTTCGGCAGCCTTGCCCACCTCCGCGGCTGCGCGGACTGCGCGAGCATCGCCCGCGAGATCGAAGCGGGATCCGAGGTCCTCCGGAACGATCTCGATGCCTTTGTCGCGACAGGGGACTTCGATGCCGCCTTCGCCGCCGCCAGCTCGGCCGAGGTTCCGGCGGTATCGACCCTTCCGATCCACGGAATGCTCATCGCGGTGGTCGCGGCAGCCGTGCTCACCTTCGTGGCCAAGGATGTGCTGCCCACCTGGATCGGACTCGGAAACCAAGCTGGCCTCACTCCCGCGCTCGACACCGATGATCTCGAGGCGTTCGATCTGGTCGACGAGTCGCAAAACCTGGAGCCCGACGACCTGACACTGGCCGAGTGGCAGATCGTGGCAGACGATCTCCTCGAGCAAGTCCTGGACTTCCCCGACGACGATCCAGCCTCCTTCGAGGTCTGGCTGGAAATCGCCAGAGTGGCCAATATCATAGGTGATACGGAGCTTGTCGAGCTTGCGATCGAACGAGCCGCTCAGCTCTCCGACATGGATCCGGGCCTGCTGGAGCTGGTCGACGACCCCTCCCTCAAGGACAGGATCCAGCACCACTTCCGCGTGAGCGTCGAGGTCATCAACCCCAGCGGATCGCTCGTCGAGGTCGGCAAAGAGGTCATCGACGGTTCCGACGCCAGCATCTGGGTGGAGAGGAGTTCCCTGCCTGTGCGGGTCGCCATCGACGGCGTGCCGTGCGGCAACATTCACGCTCAGCGCAGCTTCGAGATCCGAGCGGACGAGCTGGTGGTCAGCATGGACGGCGGCAGATCCGAGGCCGGCTGCCAAGAGATCCCCACTCGACGTTTCCGAGCGCCCGAGGTCGAACCCGTGCGTCGCCCGATCCCGACACCGGTGGCTACCCCGATCGAAGCAGTCCTCGAAGTCGAAGAGAAGGTCGAAGAGGCCGAAGAAACTGTGGAAGCCGAGATCGAACTCGAGATCGAGCCCGAAGAGGTCGCCGAGCCGGCGTCCCCGTGTGGCGATCTGGTCGCCCTCGAGCCCTCGTCCCTCCTGGGCAGGCTGACTGGAATAGAGATCGCCTGCCTACAAGGCCGACTCACCCAAGGACCCCAGACCGAGCGGGACCGTGTCTCCCGCATGCTGCTCCTCAACACCTGGGCCCTCGGCGACATGGAAGCCTGGTGGAAGCTGGCCGAAGCACACCTCGACCAGTTCGTCGCCGATCCGGAGCTCGCCTACCTCTACGCTCGCTACCTGGCGAAAAGCGGCATGTACCGCGAGGCCATCCATTGGGGCGGCATCGCCCTCGACCGTCGGCGCTACTGGGTGGGAGAGCGCCACGTGAAGCGCGTCTATCAACTGCAAAGACTGCGCGCGATCTGCGCCAACCAGATCTGGATCGAGTCCTCCCAGAAGCACATGGAGAACGCATCCGATCACACCCGAAATGCTATGTGGGAGGCCCGCAGCGACGCCAAGGTCCTGGCTCGAGAGTGGGTCGACCACGCCAGGGCGTCCGGGCTGCCCCACAGCGACGCCCTCACCCTTTGCGCATCGACCGCCGGCACCATCGACTACTGCGAGTAGGTCAGCTGTTGCGGCGCCGGATCGCGAGGAGCAGAAGCGGCGCGAGGAAGAAGCTGGCTCGCGGAGAGAGGGTCATGCATCCACACTTCCTGGGGTCTGTTACCCACGATGCTTCCTCGAGAATCCGCCGCAGCTCGTCCCGATGATCCTCGACAATCAGGCGCTTGCTGGAGGCGTCGATCTCCTCGACCACCAGTGCGGAGCGGGAGAACAGATCCTCGAGATAGTCCCGATCGGAGAGGCCCTTGGACCGCATCCAGTTCATCGAGGGCAGCACGATCTCGTAGCCTCCCGGGTAGGTGGTACGCCGAGGGGCGGAGTCCACGAAGCGACGGTGGCCCTTCCGCACCGCTGGGTCCTGCTCATGGGAACACAGATAGATCATCTCGGCGCTGCGGGTCTGGGCTACGTCGGGCAGGCCCTTGACCAGGTGGAAGGCCGGATCGACCGTCATCTCTTCGGGGGACACTGACGAGCGCAGGCGTGTCAGATACTGCTTCGTCCACAGCTCGGCCACGTTCCGCTCCGGTGTGACGATCCCGTCTTCGAGATCCTGGGCCGCCGCCTCGGGGTCGAAGGGGCCATCTGGCAGCGAGTAGCAGTGCGGACAGTCGAGCACATCTGCGAGCGTGGGACCAAAATCCTCGGGAATGGGAAGGTGCGGTCGGAGGATGCGCCGAACCTCGGCGGTGTTCGAGAAGCCAGCCGTACCCAGCATGCTCACGAACTCCCAGGGGTCGGTCAGCTCCCGAAGCACCTCCACGTCGTAGTCGTTCGTCGGCAGAAGGTTCGGAGCCCGGCCCGCGTAGTCCGTCGCGAAAGCCTGGCCTCCCGCGTCATCCGCCGCCGTGGTGATGGCCGCGTTGTAGGAGTCGTCGAACTGCCAGTTGTCCCAGTCCACCAGCAGTGGGTTCGCCCGCACGTGCAGGTAGTTGGTGGGCACCGCGCGGCTGTCGCCAAAGACATAGACGTTGAGTCGCATGTCGGGAATCGCCGCCACCGCCGTGAGCTGGATCGGAATCACGGGCTTCGTCCCCGGATAACGCAGGGCCAGAGGTTCCAAGTTCCCAGACCAGTCGCTGCTCGATTTCTGGAGCTTCAAGGCGACGAAGTACATGCCGTTCGCCACATACGGAGCGAGCAGACCGTCCATGGCGGCGGGCAGGTCGTAGCCGTTCACGTCCAGCCATTCGACCAGGGCCTCCGACGATGTCGCTGTGAGGGTGACGGTCTCATAGGCGCCCACCAGCTCCTCCCCAACAACATCCACACCGTCGACGTCGAGGTCGACGTCGGCGTCGGCGTCGGAGTCGGTATCGGTGTCCGCGCTGTCCATGGGGATATCCGTGTCGAATGCACCCTTGGGCTCCGCGCACTGGCTGGTGTCCCGATTCATCACAAAGGTCGGCTGTGTGGCGCCAGGTAGCGCGTCAAAGAGCTCCTTTTTGGACAGGAATAGCTCCGGCTCGCCCCCCACCGGCACGACCCAGGCGAACTCCTCGGAAGGCCCCTCGTACTCGATCTGCACGTGCATGGTCACGCGATTGGCGCCCACCGAAAAGACCACCGCTTCACCGGACTGGTCGATGGGTTGGGCCTGACTGCAGAAGAAACCACCACAGGCCGCAGCTGGCTCCGGAGCGAGGAACAATGCCGCGGTGAAGAGAGTTGCAAAGCGAGCGTTCATGAATGCCTCCGCGTCCAGCGTGCGGTCAAGGCCGAGCCTTCACAAGCCAGAACTGCATATATCGTCCCCCAAATCGGCACTCATGCGTGCAGAACTGCCATCAGAAATACCAGGCGACTCCGGCCTGGGGCAGGGGCAAGAGCGCTACCATGCCATCGACCACCATCCCGGTCATGGTGACGTCCACCCACGACACCCGCCCAGTGTCCAGGTTTTTCCGCGTCTCCACGCCGAATCCCAACCCGGCCGCGATCATACCGCCCGGACCTACCAGGTGTATCGCCGCACCCTCGGCCACATACAGGCGAGAGCGGGGGTTGCGACCGATGAAGTGCTGGATACGCACTCCTCCCGATCCCGCAGCAGCTCCAGGGACGACAAAAGGAAGCGCGGTGACCTGGAGCCGGTGGCGCTCGCCGAACGGCACTCCGAGGGTCGGCCCAAACCCAGTGATCATTCCCGCAGAAAGCCCGATTCCGACGCGACCAGGTGGTGGGATGATCGGCGCTGGAGGCTCCGCGCGGTGAACCTCTACAAAGACCTGAGCCTCGGCTTGAACCTCCTGCGCCTCGGCCTGACCGAACAATGCCAGCAACAAACCCAAGAACATCTCCACCTCCACTGCCCTGGAGGCTATCTGACGATTCGCGGTCTATGGCTCACTACTGAACAAACCGTGGTTCAGATCTGTCCCCGATGGTTCGAATTCGGGAAAGGGCAGAGGCCGCGGAGCGCAGCACGTCACCAGATATAGGTGGGAACGTTGATGTAGACCCAGAATCCGCACGCCATCAGGCCGAGGATCACGCTGCGATCGTCAACGACGCCGCAGACGGCCCGCGAGCACTACCGCAAAGAGCGCGAACCACCCGGCAGACCCGCCCGTGCTCTGACACCCGCATCCGGACTTCTCCTCCGGCGCGATCACGGGTCCGCCACCGAGCTCGGCAGTCCAGGAGTAGTCGTGGGGCTCGAGGGCCATGTCCTGGGGAGAGACCACGAGGTAGCCCTCATTGCTACCATCGAACTCCGAGAGGCTCGCCGATCCCCGACCTTCGTCGTCGATCTCCAGCGGCACGATCTCTTTGACCTTGCCGCCCGGGCCGGTCTTCTTGGTCCGGACCAGCACCGCCATCCAGGGCACCTCGGGATCCCCTTGGAAAGAGACATCGAGGGAGCGGTCCTCCTGGCCGACGTCCTTCTTGAAGTGGATGATGCTGATGCCGAGACCTTGTGGTTGCCGGGCGTTCTTTGGCGACCCATCCGCGGGCAGATCCCGGACGTGTTTCTCGATGAAGGTGCCCACCGTCATGTCGTCGCCATAGGGCAGGTCGAGCACGGTGGTCGTAGCCATGAAGTCCTGCCAGAAGGGCTCCCACTCGATCCCGGCAGCCTCGACCGCATCGGGGAAGTAGATGGGGGTTCCGGTGTGATCGCCCCCGTATTCCCAGGTCTTTCGCACGCTGTCGGCGCCGTGGCGGTCCTCCATATACTGGGCGATATACGCGGTCCCGTACAGATAGCCAGTCAGGCTTGGATCGCTGTAGGCGAGCGGGGTCTGGTGCAGGCCCGTCCAGGGGATCTCGAGGTATTCCCGGGAGTCCATGCGCCACTCGAGCAGATCGCCGTCGGCGTGTGTGGTCATCCAGACCGCCGTGCCCTCCAGCCACCAGGACCAGCTGTTGATGGCGTCGAGGTAGGTGCCCATGTACCCGTACTCGAAGGCGTGAACGACCTCGTGCATGGTGGTGTTCTGGCTCGGATCGCCGAGACCGGGCGTGAACAGCGTGATCACCGGAACGATGGTCCCGTCGTCACACTCCGTCGTCGAGCACAGGCCGCCCGTGGACGCGGACTCTTCGATACGGATGAGGATGGTCTGGTCAGTGACCGGCCACCCGAGATCAAGATAGGTCGAACGTGCGGTCTCGGCCCAGTCGAGGACCTCTTGCCCGCGCTCGGGATTGCCCACGGCCTCGTCCCACCGGACCCAGAAGTGGTCGCCCTCGAGATAGAACTCGGTGTCGATGGGAGAGCACGGTGGCGGTCCGGCAAGGGCGCTTGTGGCGAGAAAGAAGAGCATTGGAACTGTGATACACCCCATCGTATGCGATGTCGAGGCTTTTGATGAACCGGCGCCACCCAGGTCGGGATAGACGGTCGCCGTGATCACCGATGCCCGAGTCGAGAGGATGAGAACCGCGCTGGATGCCCGCCTCGGCTGGGTGCGATGCGCGATCGAGGCCGTCTACCACCGGCACAATGTCTCGGCGATCCTGCGGACCTGTGACAGCCTCGGCCTGCACCACATCCACATGGTCGAGGGCCACTTTTCCCCGGTCAAGGGTGCGGCCCGTGGTGCTGAGCGCTGGCTCGATCTGCACCGCGAAAAGGGTGCCGAGGCCGCCATCGAGTCGATCCGAGCGGCGGGCTTTCAGATCTGGATCGCCGATCTGGCCGAGGACTCGGTGGCCCCCGAAGAGGTGCCCATCGACAAGCCGGTGTGCCTGTGGTTCGGCGCCGAGCTGGTCGGGGTGAGCGAGACCGCGCGGGCGGCTGCAGACGGGGTCGTGACGGTCCCGATGCGTGGGCTGGCGCAGTCGCTGAATGTCTCGGTGGCAGCGGCGCTCACGATGCGACCGGTCGCCGAGCGCGCCCGCCTGATGGGTGCCGGGGCCCTCTTATCCACCGACGAACGCGAGACGACCTGGAAGACCTGGATGGAGCGCGAAAGTGCGCTGCGGGATGGCGTAAAAGCCAGGATAGCCCAGAAGCTTCCGTTGGTGACCGACTAGCGGCCGATTCACAACGAGCATTTCTCAAGTACGTCGCCAGTCACGAGCAGCTCCTCTCCGCCGAGAGTCTCGATCCCCTCGAAGTGCACCGCAGCGAATCCTTCCACGTCCTTGCGGCCGGCGCGAAACGGCGTCTGTGCTCTGACATGTCCAACGCGAACGAGCTCTCCCTCGGACCGGACGAGGAGCGCAAGGTTTCTTGGACATCGATGCGTGGCGTCGAACGGTGCGCCGCCCCGCGCCAAACCCGGCACCCCGAGTGGCCTTGTTGGCGCCTCGTCGCTGGGTGACAGCTGCCCGATCGCAACCCAGCCGACGATGTCGAGGCGCGCGCCCGGGGGCAACCAGCCGACTCGCGTCCAACCCGGGTACTCGGTGTAGACCCTCACCCGGCGCTGATCCTCCGGGAGCTCGCGCGCATCGATTCGCGCCGCAACTGAACCGTCGGGGGTCGTCTTCAGGTAGACGTGTTCCTCTCGCAGCGTCGCCTGGTCAGTGGCCGCAGGCCAAGGTTCGGCCACTGGGTATCCGGCGTGGGACAGGGCAAAGTCTCTGCACGGCCTCGTCAGCGGCGGCGGCTCCTGGAGCAGCGTGAGTCGGTCGGGAAGCGTGATCTGCACGGTCAGCTTTCCCGATTCGCCCCCAACCCAGTCGAGATCGGTCGCCGGGTGCACATACAAGACCCCGTGCACCAGCTCGGGTTTCGCAAACCGAAGCGGCCGGTCGGTGGGGAGGAGCACTCCCTCGAGCCGTACGCCGCGCGATGCGAGTTTGGTCGGAATCTCGCCCGGTGTGCCGACAAGGAAGCGCATCCACAACGCGTCGGCATAGCGAAGCCGGGCCAGGGGTGTCGAATCGGGTCCATGACGTAGCTCGATGTGCTGGGCTTGCTCGTGTACCAGCTCACAAGCGAGGGTTCCCGGCGGATCCTCCCGAGGTATCGGGATATCGGCGGGTGGGGTGCCTGACGCGCGGAAGACCGTCAGGAGCGCTAGAGCGAACAAAGCGACAGCTCCTCGTCGATGTTCCTCACCCGCCCGGGCCTGGAGAGCGCAGAACTGATCGCTTGTTGATCGGCGGGATAGACTTGCCTCGGAAATGGTCCCCCACCGCGAGCACTTTTGGAACACCGGTCCCACCTGGCCGTTCTATGCGCTGGTGCTGCTGACCCTGGTGGTGTTTGGCTACGGGATCTGGAGGCGGGTCCGCCATCTACGCGGACCGATGCCGCCGCTGTCGTACCGGAGCGCGCTGCGCGGTCTGTTGGGTGTGCCCTTGTTTCGAGGAGATCTCGGCGGCGGCACAATGCACCTGTTGCTCGCCTGGGGTTTCCTGCTCCTGTTCGCGGGCACGGTGCTCTCCACCGTCGACCACTGGCTGGTCTCCTTCCTGAACGGAGGGATCTACCTGATCTACTCCGTGGGCCTCGAATTCGCGGGCATCGCATTCCTGGTGGGCTTGAGCTGGGCCGCCGTCCGCAGGGTGACGCTGCCCAGGCTGGAGAACCGGGTCCAGGATCTAGGAGTCCTCGGGCTGCTCGCAGCCGTCGGCCTGTCCGGCTTCCTGGTCGAGGGGCTGCGGTTGGCCGCCGAGAGCCCAACCTGGGGAGCCTGGTCCTTCGTGGGCGGCCTGGTGGCCCTCGGGTTCGGATCCGGATCGGCCGAGCAGGCCTATCCGGCGGCCTGGTGGATCCACGCCGCCCTGAGCCTGGCTATCATCGCGTGGTTCCCGTACACCAAGCTCTTCCACGTGTTTGCGGCGCCCCTTCACCTGGGCCTGGAATCGGCGGTCCCGGCCGTTGTCCCCCTGGAGGACCGCCCCGAAGGAGCGCGCGCCACCCTCGCCTTCAAGGAGCGACTCGCACTGGACGCCTGCACCCGCTGTGGACGCTGCGTACAGGCCTGCCCTGCCTTCGGAGCCGGCGAGCCCTTCTCCCCGCTGATGGTGCTGGATGCGGCGCGGGATCACCTGGACGGACCCGCCGAAGCCGGCTTGCTCGGGAGCGCGACCCTGCCCTGGCACTGCACCACCTGTCGAGGCTGCCAGGAGGCCTGCCCAGTCTCCATCGCCACCCCAGAGCTGGTGCTCGAAGCGCGACGAGCCGAGATCGAGACCGGCACCCGGGTGGCATCTCACCTGGTCCAGACCCTGGAGCGACTACACAAGTACGGCAATCCCTGGGAGTCCTCCAAGAAGAACCGCTCCACCTGGCTGAAGAAGCTCGGGGCGCCGAACCTCGTCAAGACCGGCGGAGAAGGCCGACTTTGCTATCTGGTCGGCTGCACGACCTCCCTGGACACCCGCGCCCGCGGCATGGCCGTCGCCCTGACCGAGCTGCTCGGCCGAGCGGAGGTCGACTTCGGCACCATGGGAGGAAAGGAGCCCTGCTGCGGGGACATCGCCCGCCGTCTGGGCGAAGATGGACTGTTCGAAGACCAGGCGGCAAAGCTCGTGAAGATGCTCTCGAAGGGAGAGATCAGCGAGCTGGTCACCTCCTCCCCTCACTGCCTCAACACCTTGAGCGCCGATCTCCCAGCCCTGCAAGACGCCTTGGGCGAGCCCATCTCCCTGGATGTGCGCCACTACACCGAAGTGCTCGACGGACTGCTCGAGAGTGGAGCCCTGAAGCTGGAAGGCCGGGTCGAGGCGCGGGTCACCTGGCACGACCCCTGCTATCTGGGGAGGCACGCGGGAATCTACGAGGCGCCGCGCCGTATCATCCGCTCGATCCCCGGGATCGAGCTGCTCGAGATGCCTCGAAGCGGCGCAAACAGCCTCTGCTGCGGAGGCGGAGGCGGGCGAACCTGGCTCGAAGAGCTCGACGGCGAAGAGCAGATGGCGGTGATCCGGATCCGCGAGGCCGCCGCCACCGGAGCCGAGATCCTGCTCACTGGCTGCCCGCTGTGCCTGGTGATGCTGACCGACGCTGCCAGGACCGAGGGCCTCGCCGAGCAAGTCGAAGTGCTCGATCTCGCCGAGCTAGTGACCCGCAGCTCAGATTGACGCTCAGAGCAGGGCCGTGTCGATGAACTCGGGGTTCATCCTCTCCAAGATGCGGATCATGGTGTTCAGCTGGACCTCGACGGTGCCCTCGTAGGTCTCGATGATGCGGTTGTCGCGATAGCGCCGCTCCACATCCTGCTCGAGGAAGTATCCGTAGCCACCAAAGATGGTCATCGCGTCGTCGATGATTGCCTTGGCGCAGACCGGGACCTCGTGCTTCACCATCGACGTGATCAGGGGCACGACCGGAGGGCTCTTTCGACGCTTGTCCTGCGGCTGATCAGCGAGCCACGCAGCGTAGTAGGTGGACCACTTCAAGCTCTGCAGCCGCGAGAACATGCGGGCCAGCTTGTGACCGATGGCCTGCATCCGGATGATCGGCTGGTCGAACTGCTCCCGACCCTTGGCGTGGGCGAGCGCCGCCAGGAACGCACCCTCGGCGTTGCCCAGTGCCTGCGCGGCGATCTCGATGCGACTCTGGTCGAGGAAGGCGAGCACGTTCTTCAGGCCCTCACCCGGCGCCCCGAGCAGGTTGTCAGCCGGAACCTCGAGATCCCGGAACACCAGCTCCCCGCTCGAGGTCATGCGCAGGCCCATCTTGTTCGGGATCTCGGTGATCTCCACCTCGCCCCCAAGCCAGGAGGAAGGGTCGAGATCGACGATCACGGTGCTCATGCCCTTGCCGGGACCCGCGTCGGGGTCGTCTTGGACGAGCACCACTACGAAGTCGGCATAGCTGGCGTTGGTGGTGAAGATCTTGGTGCCGTTCAGGACGAGGCGGTCCCCCTTCCTCTTCACGGTCGTCGCCATTCGCCGCAGGTCCGAGCCGCGGTCGGGCTCCGTGAAGGCCACCGACGAGATGTACTCGCCGCGGGTGAGCGGGGTCAGATAGCGGCGCTGCTGGGCCTCGGTCCCGATGATCTTCACGAACTTCGCCGGCAATGAGCCGAGGTGGAGAGCCATGCCGATGCCGCTGTCCGCCTTGCAGAACTCCTCGATCACCAGCACGTTCTCGGTGACGCCCAGGCCGGCACCACCGATGTCCTCGGGCAGATCGATGCCGATGAAACCCAGCTCTCCAGCCTGACGGTACAGGGCGGTTGGGAACGTGTGGGCGAGCTCGTGCTCGTGGGCGCGCTCGGAGGTGAACTCGCCGCGGGCAAACTCCCGGGCGGCGCGCTTGATGTCCTGTTGCTCGCGGGTCAGGGAGAAGTCCATGTCGTCTCCTGGGAGGTCAGCGCTCGGATAGCGCCGCTTGTAGTGCCGGAAGAACCTCGAAGAGGTCGGCGATGATGCCGTAGTGGGCGACATCAAAGATCGGGGCCGCCGGGTCGGTGTTGACCGCGATGATGGTGTCCGCGCCTCGCATCCCGGCGACGTGTTGATAGGCGCCGCTGATGCCCAGGGCGAGGTAGACCTTTGGCCGCACCACCCGTCCCGAGGTCCCTACCTGCCGGCTCTTTGGCAGCCAGCCCTTGTCGGCCACCGGGCGGGAGCAACTCAGCGTCGCACCCACCTTTTCGGCGAACTCGGCGACGGCGGGCATGCTCGACTCCTTGCCCACGCCGCGTCCGATGGACACCAGGAAGTCGGCCTCGCCGATGTCGAGATCCTGGAGCTCGGCGGCGACGGTTCGCAGGAACTTCCTGGCTCTGAGGGCGGATAGGTCTGGGACCTCAAGCGACTCGAGCTCTCCAGGAGAGGTCCGCGGCGACGGCTGCCCTCCCGGACGCACAGTGACGAGCACGGTTGGAGCCGGCTCGAGCACCAGCCGCTGCACCACCTTTCCCCCGTAGACCCGCCGGGTGATCGAGCACACGTCCCCTTCGAGCCCCACCTCCAGGCAGTCGGTGACCACCGGGATCCCCAGACGAACCGAGAGCGCCGGCGCCATGTCCATGCCGGTAGCGGTGTGGGCGACCAGGATCAGCTGTGGCGACCGCTCCCGGGCAACCTGCGACACGGCGGCGAGCCAGGGCTCCGCGTCGTAGTTGGCGAAGGCCGGGTCATCGATGACCAGCACGCGGTCGGCGTGATCGACGAGTTGCCCCGCGAGCGCCTCCGGACCGGTGATCAGCGCCGTGGCCGAGCCGAGACGACTGGCGACCGCCAACATCTCCAAGGTGACGTCAGAGAGCGCGCCGTCGCGGTGCTCTGCCGGGACCAGGATCTCGCCCATGTCTCCCTCCTAGGCCAAGGCTTCGTGGATGATGGTGGCGGCCCGTCGCGCCGTCTCGTCGAGGCCACCCTCGAGGATCTCGGCGCTGCCCGTAGAGGTCGGAAGCTCGAGCTTCTCCTCGGAAACACAGGAGGATCCCCCCTCGTCGAGCCCGAGATCGCTGGCGTCCCGCTCCTCGATGGGGATGCGGCGGACCTTGCGGATGCCCATGATGGAGACGTAGCGCGGCTGGTTGATCCCGGTCTGTACGGTGATCACCGCGGGAAGGCCGAGCTCGACAACCTCGTGCCGGTTGGACTCCAGCTCTCGGTGCACCGTTGCGACGCCGCCGTCGATCTGCACCGAGACGGCCAGCGCCGCCGATGGAAGGTCGAGTCCCTCGGCGATCATCCCGCCAACCAGGCCCCAGCCCGTGTCCGAGCTCTGGGCACCGGTGAGCACCAGATCGAAAGGCTCGAGCTCGCGGATCGCGGCAGCCAAAGCAGAGGCGATGCCCGTGGCGTCGGCGCCCTCGAAGTCGTCGCCGTCGATGCACACCGCGGCGTGCGCACCCATGGCCAAGGCGCGGCGGAGCACGTCCTCGGTCTCCTCGTCGCCGAGGCCCACTGCGGTGACCTTGCCGCCATGGGCCTCACAGATGCGGATGGCCTCCTCGAGGGCGTAGTTGTCCCACTCGTTGATGGTGAACACGAGATCGTCGGTGTCGATCTCAGAGCCGTCGATCTCCAGCTCTGCGTCCGCCACTTCCGGCACTGCCTTCAGGCACACCACGACGTGCATCGTCCCTCCCTTTGGCGAGAAACAGGATGCTACAACCCCAGCTCCGCCGCGACGACCTCGTAGTGGAGATCTGCGCCACCGTAGGCCAACTCAGCGGCTTTTCCCCGGCGAGAGAAGGTCTGCAGATCGTGCTCCATCGTGAACCCCGTCGCGCCGAGGATCCGGTGGGCGAGCAACGAGACCCGCCGGTAGGCCTCCGAGGTCCAGGCCTTCGCCATCGACACCTCACGACGGCTGGGCAGCCCCTCGGCCACACTCCACGCCGCCTGAAAAGTGAGCATCCGGGCGGAATCCACGTCGATCGCCATGTCCGCGCAGTGGTGCTGAACGGCCTGAAAGCTCCCGATCGGGCGTCCGAACTGCCGCCGGGACTTGGCGTGCTCCAGCGCCAGCTCCAGCATGCGCTCCGCTCCGCCGACCATCAGACAGCACTGCGCGAGGGCACCCCGCTGCACCAGCCGCTCCACCGGCGCCCAGCCCTCGGCTACCAGCTCGGCCGGCGCCCCATCGAGATCCACCCGGTACAGCGCCTCGCCGGCGAAGGTCGGCATTGGCGTGGTGGAGACCGCATTGCGCTGCACGAGCACCAAGCACGGCTCATCGGCTCGGGCGACCACCAACATCGCGTCGCACGCAGCGGCGTCGGGAACGAACAGCTTGGTCCCGTGTACCGAGCCGTCCCAACGGACCGCGATTGCCTCGGGCGCGTAGCTTCCCCCCTCCTCGAGAACGGCGGTGGTGAGCACACTCTCTCCCGCGGCGAGTCTCGGCAGCCACTCGGACCGCTGCATAGGTGTTCCCACGTCCATCAGCGTCAGACCGGCGAGCACCGTCGACAGGTAGGGGCCCGGCAGGTTCACCCGACCCGCCTGCTCCAGCACGATCGCGAGGTCCAACCAGGACATCTCCTGCCCGTCGTGCTCCTCGGGAATCAACAGGCCCACCCAGCCCAGCTCCACCAGCTGCGGCCACAGATCGTCTTCGCCGGAGGTGAGCAGCTCCCGCGCCGCCCGCTGCAGCATGCGCTGTTCCCTGCTCAAGCCGAGATCCATCTCTCCTCCTCAGCGCCGCGGAAGTTTGAGGCCGCGCGTGGCCAACACAGTGCGCTCGATCTCCGAGGTCCCGGCGACCACCGGCAACGCAAAAGACCGGATATACCAATGCTGTAGCCGACCTGACAGCTGTGCCAACGGTGCGTCCGACGCTAGCTGACCGTACTGCCCGAGCAGCTCCATGCCGGTGTTCGCCCATCGCTGCGCCCACTCCGTCGCCACGATCTTGCAGATGGAGCCCTCCCCGGGAACCGGCTTGCCCTGGTCCAGGAGCCAGGCGGTCCGGAAACCGAGCAGCCGCGCCGCCTCGATCTCCGTCGCCATGCGAGCGAGCTTGTCGCGTACCAAGGGGTCTTTGTCGAGCCCCCGTTCCTTGGCGTGCCCCACCAGGAGCTCCAGCACTCGCCGCCCCACGCCGACCTGCTCCATATAGAAGGCCCGCTCCAGCTCGAGCACCGACAGCGCCACCTTCCAGGCGTTGTTCTCGCCGCCCACCATCTGCTCGGCGGGAACGCGCACGTTGTCGAGGAACATCTCGCACAGGCTGTGCCCGCCGTACATGCCCTCCATCGGATTCACGGTGATCCCAGGGGACTTCATGTCCACCAGGAAGTACGACAGTCCCGCGTGTCGGCCCGCCTCGGGATCGGTCCGGGCGAGCAGATGGCACCAGTTCGCCAGGTGGGCGCGGCTGGTCCAGACCTTTTGGCCGCTGATCACCCAGGAGTCGCCATCGCGCACGGCCCGGGTGGTGAGAGACGCCAGGTCGGAGCCGGCGTTTGGCTCGCTGAATCCCTGGCACCACGTCGTCTCTCCGCGGGCGATCCCCGGGAGGTGCTGGCGCTTCTGCTCATCGCTGCCGAAGTGCAGGAGCAAGGAGGCCACCATGCCAGCCCCCTGGACGTCAAAACCCAGTCCCCCCGCGTACATCAGCTCATCCACCAGGATGAACTCCATCACCCGGCTCCCGCCGAGGCCGCCCCACTTGGTAGGCCAGGTCAGCGACAGCCAGCCTCGCTCACCCAGCTTCTTGGCCATTCGCCGCCACTCGACCTGGAGCTCGTCGGCGGCGAAGTCCACCGCCACGAACATCACCGGCAGCACGAGGTCGGCCGGCATCTCGGCCGCGAAGAAGGCCCGCAGCTCGTCGCGGAAGGCAAGCTCTCGATCGGAAAAAGAGAAGTCCATGGGAGCCGGACAATAGCACCGGAAACCTTCCGCGCGGGGCGAGGTCTGATGGGTTCATGATTCTGTTCTTCGCCCTGTGTCTCGCCCACGCTGAACCGCTCCATCCCGCCGAGGCATTTGAGGCCTGGACTGGCGCTCAACTCGCTTTCGAGGCCGAGGATCTGCCCGAGGAGATGGGCTACGAGCTCTTCCTGGAGCTGACCCCGGATCAGCAGACTCGGGCAGCGGAGATCGCGCTGGAGCAAGCCCGACACTTCCCGAGGGGCTCCCTGGCCGAGGCGGGTCTGACCGCGGTCGGGATCTTCGCCGCCCTGGGTTCTCCCGACAACGATGGCTACCACCAATGGGACGAAGATCTCGGTGGATACGCCTATTTCGGCATGTACAACGGCAAGGGAATGGTCGTCGCGGCCCACTACACCGACACCCAGCTGCCCCTCACCCTGCACCACGAGTGGTTCCACCTCCTCGACACCGAGGTCGCCGATCCCGCAGCGCCAGACCTCACTCCAGCCGACCGAAGAGCCCTCGAGAAGATCCGCGTGCACAAGGGTCCCGTGCTCCGCGATGCCGTGAGCGCCTATGCCAGCAAGAACCCCGGTGAGGACCGCGCCGAGACCGCCAGGCACCTGCACGCCAACCTGCCCGACGCCCTGCTCCAGATCGTGGAGGAGCCCGATCTACCCGGAAGTCAGCGCTTTCTGCACGTGCTCGCCGTCCAAGAGGAGACCACCGGAGCCGGCTTCGACTGGATGGTGGACGTCGCGCTGGACCGCACCGCAAGCCAGTCCCACCCGCGGATCCGACCCGACGGACAGTGGGCAATCCACGGCTACGAGGACTCCGACGGCGTGAACTGGACCCTCCGCGGAGATCTCACCGCTCTAGGCGCCGAAGCCACCGACCTGAGCTCTCCCCGCGAGATCGTGTCCCACATCGCACTCTTGGCCGGATATCACGCGTGGATCGCCTCGATCTGGGAGATCACCGACGGCACCCGCGTCGCATTCCGAGGCGCCGTCGACGACAGCATCGACGCCCTGCCCTCCTCCCACCGCGTCTTGGCGCGGAGTCTGCGCGGCGCGTCCCTGGAGGAGCTGGCGGATCACCTCGACCCAGACGCCGTCCCGACCGGACCTCTCACCCAGACAATCGTCGTCGATCTAGCCGTAGATGTGGACGTGAACCTCTACCTGAGCGCCGTGGACGAGACCCTGAACGGCAAGTGGCGGCGGGCCGTTCGCAGCGTGCAGCCGGCGATGGCCCGGGTCGAGGTCGGACACGGCACCGCGAGCGGAGTGAACCTCTCTCCGGAGGGC
>PJEL010002087.1_pt1 | contig 18874 bp, 5 predicted proteins | sample 1853271 | NCBI WGS metagenome assembly PJEL01 (sample SAMN08108733, study PRJNA415343) | Invertebrate metagenome, whole genome shotgun sequencing project. | host: Globobulimina | place: Sweden: Gullmar Fjord | collected 2015-08
GATGTGGGGAAAGACTTTCCACTGTAAAAGGACCGGCAACCCGGACCTTTTTTTTGTCTTCATAGGGTTTGTCATAAAGATATTCAAAATCCACCTTGGCAGCGATGGACGCATCTATTTCTTTTTGCCGGGCAATGCGATGGTGCCACCATTTTTCATATATCTGCCTGGCTTCATCAGTCCATTTTTTGTCGGCATCCCGGGGGATTTCCCATTCTTCCCATTTTTGGCCCAATGTCTGATTAAGGTTTTGTCTCAAAGATTCAAGGATTTTATGATAATTCTCCCAAATCACATCGATCTCGGTGTTGTTGGCTATTGATTTAAGCATGATGTGAGGCACGCGATCATAAACAAAGCCCTGACGGATATCACCACGGGTGGAGGTCCTGGATGGCTCGGTTTTTGAAACTTCCGCTTCCTTAAGTTGCCCTTCACGGCTGTCCGCCAGATGAGATCAACAGGATCGCAACCTACCTTTTAAAAGTAAAACAAGGGGCATTACATGAACGTTAATCTTAAAAATATTCTAAAATTATTTTTATTAATTTTTTTAGTTATTTCAAATTTAAAAGCAAACGAGAAAGCAGAATTAAAAGCACAAGATTTTACAAGTCAAAATGTTTTACATGATACTGTAAGAGCAAATGATTTTGAAATGGTTAAATACTTAGTAAAACAAGGTGTAAATATTAATAAACAAGATGAGTATGGTTATACTCCTTTACACTTAGCTATTAGACTAGGACAATTTGATATCACTTCATATTTAATAGAGAATAAAGCAATAATAAATACAACTGATACTTATCAGGATACTCCTCTTCTTGATGCTACAAGAAATAATGACACAAACATATCAAAACTTCTTATATGTAATGGGGCTAATAGAACAGCTGTTGATTCTTATGGTATGACAACACTACATAATAGTGCAAAAAATAAAAATCAAGAGATAGTAAACCTACTTCGAGTAGACAATCTTAAACCTTATTGTCAAAAAGAATTAGAAATATCAATGTATCCTTTTGAAGTATCTGAAACTAATGCATATTCAAATAAAATATGTGGTGATATAAAAAAAGGATTTGTAGTTGATTTACAAGTAGAATTCAAAGATGAAGATGATGAAGTATTTGGACCATTTAAAGCAGAATTTAGTAATGAGACAAAAAAGTGGTGCATAGATACAGAAACTACAACACTGGAACATGATATTTATGAAGTAAAAGCAATTGCCAATGATTATGTAATTAATACAGCTACAGATACTAATCATGGATATATTTATGCTCCAACACTAGATATAATTTTTGATGATGTAAACAGCACGACATATCCTTACCCAAGAATTTGTGGAACTACAAACTCTGATGATATAGATATTGTGGAAGTAATACTAGAAGATCAAAATAAAAATATTTATGGAATATATCCGGGAGAAATAGACGATAATAAAAAAAGATGGTGTGCAGATATTACAGATAAATTACATCATGGATATTACAATATAAAAGTACATGCTGTAGATTTATATGATCAATACTTAGATGCTGTAAAAGAGAATTACTTAGTTGATACAATGGCTTTTGAAATAAATATCAAAGATATCAAAGAGAAAAACAATCTTCCAACTAAAATATGTGGAAACTCAAATAAAAATGATATTACATCTATTGATATAAAATTTACTGATGAAAATAGAATCAGTTATCAATTACCAAGTGCAAAAATTGATAATGAAAATAAAACTTGGTGTTCAATAATCACAGAGATACCACCTAAAGGTATATATGAGATAAAAGCAACAGGTACAACTCTTAAAAAAGAGATTGCTTACGATGTATATGATTCTTATAATCTAGGGAATATTACTAATCACAATAAACCAAAAATAAGTATAAATAATACAACAGAAACAGTAGGAAATAAACCGCAAATTTGTGGGAAAATTCTTGATGGTGAAATTGTAAAAGGAAATATAACTCTTTGGGATAAAAGAAATGAGATGAAAGGCTCTTACAAACTAAATATTGATACTGAAAATAAGATTTGGTGTTCTAAAGTAACGGATAAGTTAGATAATGCTACATATACTATAAAGGCTGAAGCAATAGATCGAAATAAAGTGAAAGCAACTGACACGAATAACATTGAAGTATATGTAATAGCTGGTCTTTATGAAGCATTAATGAGTGAATTTAGAGATGATATGAGTGGTTGGAATGCACATTTAGATAAAAATAGCTTGGTATTTAGTTTTAGAGATCCTACAGCACTTTTTAAAAAAGGTAAAACAGAACTTAATCAAAGATTCCAAGACATTTTAAAAGATTTTTTTCCTAGATATGTAAAAGTAACAGCTGGGTATAAAAAACATATTCAAAATATTATTATAGAAGGTCACTCTTCATCTGAAAATAGACTAGGGAAAAATAAAATAGAAAGATTCAAACTTAATGAAAAGCTTTCTATCAATAGAGCAGATAATGTATTATCATATACAAACAAATTAGTTAATAATAATATTGGTAAAAATATTCTTTGGGTTGTAGAAACATTTGAATCAAATGGATTATCATCTTCAAAACTAATATATAATGAGAATGGTACTGAAGATAAAAAAATGTCAAGAAGAGTTGAATTTAGAATTAAAAATATACGTTCAGATATATTAAAAAAGGATAAATAGATGAAAACAAGTATTTTTATTAGCCTTATTATTTTGATTATTTCTATGACTGGATGTAATCAAAAACAAAAACAATTTACTATAGTTCTAGAAGCAAATAAAAAAGGTGTCGTAAACGAATCAGGATATGTAGTAGTTAAACCAATATATAAACAAGTCCTTAGATTTGATGGAAGTGATAATTTTATTACTCATCCAAATTTTGTGAATCTTCATTGGATACATAACCAATCAGATTATGCATATTCTATAGTACAAGATATCAATAATAAATATGGTGTAATTAATCAAAAAGGTGAATTATTATTAAAACCGATATATGATTCTATTACATATTTTTTTGATGGTTTCATGAGAATACAGATTGGAAAAAATTATGGTTTAGTTGATGAAGACTTTAATATTGCACTAAAACCAATATATAACGAAATCAATGAATTTACAGAAGATATTGCAATTGTTAAAAATAATGGTAAATATGGATGTATAGATAAAGATATGAAGATCAAAGCAAAACCAACATATGATAAAATTTATTTTCAACAAGAAGAGTTTTCAAGAACTATTTTAGATGATAAATGGGGTTATTTAGATAATAAATGTAATGTTTTAGCTAAACCAGTTTTTGATTATGCTTATGACTTTTCAAATGGTATAGCAAAAGTAATCATTCACAATAAAGTTGGTTATATAAATAGTAACGGAAAATTATTGTCAAAACCAATTTTTAAAGATGCTAGTTCATCATTTTAAATCTTGATATAAGTTTATGAAAAAACTGATTTCTATTGTATTATTGTTATCATTTACATCATATCTATTTTCTGCATATACTACGAAAAATATAAGTAAAGAAAATTATATAAAGATCAAAAAAAAGTATGGAAAAAAAGCAGGGAAAAGAGTCCTTCTTTGGGATAAAATGTTGGAAAAAGCAAAAGGGAAAAAAACTGTTAAACAGTTAAAATCTGTAAATGATTTTTTCAACAAAATAAAATACATGCCAGATAAAAAGGTTTGGAAAAAAAAAGATTACTGGGCCTCTCCTTTTGAGTTTTTAGGAGTAGGAGCAGGAGATTGTGAAGATTATGCAATTGCTAAATATTTTGCGCTAAGAGCATTGGGTGTTCCTGATAAAAAATTAAAAATCACATATGTAAAGCTAAAACAAAATGGAAAATCTGTTGCACATATGGTACTTAATTACTATCATAAACCAACATCTACACCAATTATTTTAGATAATGCTAATAAATCACTAAAATTAGCAACAAAAAGAAAAGATTTGAAGCCTATTTATAGTTTTAATGCTTCGGGTCTATGGGAAGCTAAAAATAAAACAAAAAGCCTTAAAAGTAAAGGTAAAAATAAACTTAAAAAATGGCAATCTATGATGTCAAGAATTTAATTTAAAGGAAAGAAATGTCGTTATCTAAACAACTTTATATCATTATATCATTTATCTTTTTAATGATTTTTACAGGAAACTTTATCATAAGTGTAAATAACTTTACAGAGTACTTGCAAATTGAATCTAAAACAAAATCACAAGATACTGCAACATCATTAGGGGTTAGACTTAAACCACTTATCAATGAAAATGTTAATGATCCTGAAATTGGACTAATAATAAGTGCTATTGGAAATAGTGGATTTTATAAAGAGATACGTCTAGAGATAACTCAATTTGAGTTTACTAATGAAGATCTTTTAATGATGCATGAATTAGATGATAAATATCATATTAAAGATGTTAATGTTAATGTTAATGATGGAATAATTGTTAATGTAGAAGAAGATAATGACATGGCAAATGAGTTAGCTGAACTGGAAGGAGAAGATACAACTGATTTGGTTGAACAAACAATATATACATTTATTCCAAATAAGAACTTTCCTAGTCAAAAAGAATTAACTGTATCATTTACTGCATATACTAGTACAGACACAAAAAAATTAACTACAAATATAGAGATAAACAAAATCCCTGTACAAATTAAAAGAAAAGAAAAATTCGATGATATTCCACAATGGTTTATAGATCAAATACCATTAAAAATGGTAGAAACTAAAAGTGAAATAGCAAAATGGAAAACGCAAGCAATTATTTATGTAAGTGCGAATGCTGGTGATGCTTATGCAAAACTTTACGGACAAGCAAAAGGTGCCATGTATTATGCTGCTATTTCCTTTACAATTGCATTATTAATATTGATAATTTTTTTACGTTTTGTTCTTAAACCTTTAACTAGAATTGAAACATTAGCAAAAGATATTTCACAAGGAAATTTTTTAACTATTCAAGAATTACCATGGACAACTGAACTTAAAAATGTATCTATATCTATGAATGATATGTCAAATAAAATTAAAAATATGATTAGTAAACTGAATAAAAATTTAGAAAAAATGACAGATCAATTATCAAAAGATGATCTAACAGGTCTACAACTTGAACAAACATTTCAAACAGATATGAAGCAAATGTTTATCAAAAAAATTGATGGGTATGTGATGAGTATCAAAATAGATAACTTTGCTCATTTTGCTAAAAATAATCCTTATAAAAAAGTAGACCAATTTCTGAAGGATTTCGCTAAAATTTTGAGTTCTTTTGATGATTGTGAAGCCTATAGATTCTTCGGATCAACGTTTGCTATCATATCTAAAAAAAATCAACAAAAAGAGATTGAAAAATTAATATCTGATTTAAAAACCTCTTTTGAAAAATTAGCAATTCAGTATGAATTAACAAATATAGCTCATATTGGAGTAACTCCATTTAATCCAATTAGTACTACAGATGCTATTTTAGCACAAGCAAATGAAGCGTATGAGATGGCAAAACAAATAGGAAACAATGAATCATTTCTACGAGATAAAGATGATCTTGCTAGAGATATGCTCGAATGGAAAGAGTTAATCAAAGATATTGTATTTAACAATAAATTTACTGTAGGATATATCAATCAATCAGTACAAATGGATAATCCATCTATTTTATTACTTGAAGAAGCATTTACATCAGCAAGAGATAATAATGGTGAAGAAATTGCAATTGGAACTTTTATTTCAATTGCTGAAAAATATGACATGGTAATAGATTTTGATAAAGCAGTTATTCAAGAAGTTATAAATAATATTAAAACAAACAATACCTCTCATGAAATATTAATTAACTTGGCATTTGACTCACTTATGAATGGTGATTTTAAAAATTGGGTTAAAGATATTTTAATAGAAAATTCGAATATTGCTTCTCAACTTGTGTTTAGTATAACAGCATATGGTTGTGTACGTGATACACAAAGTTTTAAAAATTTTATAGATTTAGTACATGAATACAACGGTAAAATAATAGTAAAAAGATTTGAAACAAAATTTATACCACTTGATACATTAAAAGATTTTAATTTAGACTATATTAGGCTTGCAAGAGACTATACAAATGATATTACCAATGATTATACTAAACAAAGTTTTGTTGAGTCTATTTGTGAAGGTTCAAAACTTCTGAATATTAAGGTATTTGCTGAAAAAGTAAATGATTCTGAATGTTTTATAACACTAAGAGAGCTAGGGCTTTACAGTTCAATTCTAGTAAATAAAAAGGATACAAAATGATAAAAAAAATCATACTATTAAGTTTAATTTTTTGTTCTGCTATTTATGCAAAACAAATTGTAATCGCAACAGGTGGATTAATGGGTAACTACTTTAAAGTAGGAAAAGACATTAACCATAAAATTTATAATGGAAAAGCAAAGGTTATTAATACTCAAGGAAGTGTACAAAACATGCTAATGGTTGCTAATGGTGAAGCAGATATTGCTTTAGTTCAAGCAGATGCTTTGGCTATGTTAGAAACATTTTATATGAGTGAAGGAAAAACTAAAGATGACTTAGTTGAAGTTATGGGTAAACTTTATGAAGAAACGGTACATATTTTAGTTCCAGAGAAAAGTAAACTACATACTATAGAAGAACTTAACAATAAAGTGATTGTAAGTGGTGGTGTTGCTAGTGGTACAACATTAACTGCATCTTCTATTGCAGAAGAATATGGAATAAAATTTAAATATGTAAGAAATGCATCTATAGCTAAAGGTGTTAAACTATTAAAACGAAATAAAATTGATGCACTTTTTTATGTAACTAAAGCACCATCTGCTAGTTTACTTAAATATAAACACTTTAGAATGATAGAGGTTGTTGATGAAGGTCATAAAAATGAATATCTAAAAAGTATAACTTTACCTAAAGATACATATAAATTTTTAGATTACGATACACGAACATACACTATTGATACAATTATCATTATAAAAAAAGGTTCTCGTGAAAAAATAAGAATACAAGAATATTTAGCTACTTTAGATACAGCAGTTGTTAATGAAGAGGATGAAGAGATTGAAGATCAAGAGATTGAAGTATCTGAGCCTACATTTACAATTGAAAAAGATATTATAGAAAAATATACTAAAAGATATGGAAATGGTGCTTTAGTTAGATTAAATTATCTTGATAGATCAGTAAGAAGACTTAAAACTAAATCATTAATGGAACAACTTGCTACAGTTAATGAAATAGTAAATAAACTTAATTATGCATCAGATAGAAAACACTGGAAACAAGAAAACTATTGGGCTACACCTTTAGAAACATTTGGTACTAGTTATGCAGATACAGAAGATATGGCATTACTTAAATATATATTACTTGTTAAAATTGGACTTGATCCAAATAATATCCAGCTAGTTCAAAAGAACCACCCTTTTAAAATGCATGGACAATCTACTGATGAAAATATTTCATTACTGTACTTTCCAAAACCTAATGCTCAACCTATAGTTTTAGAGTATACAAAGAAAAATGAACCTGTATATAAATATAATAATCAATTTAAATATGCAATTGTAAGAAATGCAGAAAATCCACTTTGGGATAAATTATTTACAAAAAATGTTACGAATGAAGATATAGATAATATTATGATGGTATTAGGAGAAAAGAGATAAAGAATTAGAAGAAACTATTTCTTCTAATAAGCAAATATGCTTTTAGCATATTTGCTTTAATTCTATTTTAAAAGTCTGTTGTAATTACATCTACCTCTTCATGTACAAATACTGTAACATTTGAATTTGTAGTACTTTCATACTCAACAAAATTACCCTCTTCTCCCTCTACTGTAGTTGTCGTTTCTGACTTTGTCCACTCTTCCTCTACTCCGAAATCAAGAACATCACCATCATCTCCTACAAATACTAAATCATGATTGTCATCTGTCATATCAATAATTGAATCTAAATCTACATTTATAGTTTGATCGATATCATTATCCATATCTATTACTTCTAAATTCGTAATTGAATCTGCAAGTTCAGATAAATCTATATCATCATGATCTATTTCAAGAGTATCAAAACCAACACCAGCATCTATAGTACTATTCTCATCATAAGTAATAGTATCATCAACATCAATTACTTCGCTATGTGTAGTTGTAACAGGATCAATCCCATCAATCGTATTATTTGAATTATCAACTTCAAAAGCATCATATGTTGTATCAACTGTAACTGTTCCAGTTATATCAGAATCTGATACTACTTGAAGGTTATTAAACTCATCCTCTGTCATTGTAATAGCATTTTCTGTGCTTTGATCTGCTGGATGTATATTTTCATTTACTGAACCGTCACTATTTATAATAACAATACTTACACCAGAACTTAATGATTCAGAAATCACATCATCATTTTCATTTGTTAATTTCATATCACCTTGTATATTAAGGGTAATTGAGCCTAATTTTTCATTATTATCTAAACTATTTGGAAGTTCAAGATTCAGTTGAATTGCATCACCAACTGAATCTATAGCTGTAGTATTTGTTTCAATTATCTCAGCATCACTTACAAAACCATCTACTGTTATCGTATTTGTTAATGTATGTGATTCTCCTGTAGATACTTCTGTAGCTGTAGCATTAAAAGAGATATCTCCTTCTAAGTCATTTGCATCTTCTGCTGTAAATTTTATACTTTCTAATACATCTTCATAGTTTGTATCACTTGGATCTAATTCAAAAGAAAATGTTCCATCATCATTTATTGTAGCGGTAAGAGTATTTCCTGCTACTACATAAGTAACATTTGCACTTTCTCCTAAGCCTTCTATTGTAATTGTTAAAGTTTCAGAGCCATCTGTATCATTTAGAACAATACCTGTTAAACTTACTGGTACTTCTACCCCATTTATAGTTGCTTGAGGATCACCAATATCTACAGTAATTTCACTTCCTGTTTCAAAATCACTTGCTATCGCTTGTACTTCTACATTTACAGTAGCACTTTGTGCAGTTTCAAGTGTACTTGTAATATTTCCTGCTGTATCTACTGTTTTTACATCCATAGCTAATTCAAAATTACCATATGTATTCTCAGGTGCTGTAAATGTAATATTTTGGCTATCTTCAAGTGTAACACCTGTTAAAGTAACTACTCCATTTTCATCAGGAGAATACTCAGTACCATTAAGTTCAATTATACTTCCCTCTGGGATATCTTTTAAATCAATATTAAGTGTTTCTGAACCATCTATATCGTCCATAGAAATATTTAGATTTAAGTTAATTGAACTATCTTCTGATCCTTGAGCAGTTGATGCCTGAACAGAAACTTCACTTGCAACTGGATCAATAGTAACATTTATATTTTCACTCGAAGCACTTACATTAAATGTACCACTATCTACGTCATAAACTTTTGCAACAACATCAAGAGTAAAAGTATCACTACTAAAATGTGTTTCTGGAACTAATGCAACTATACCAGCAACACTTTGTGGTACTAACCATGAACTACTTCCATCATCATTTACTTGTCCGAATCCATGAGATAGTGTTGCCCCATTTGGTACACCATCGATTTGTATATACCCTACTTCACTTCCATCATCATCACTTAAATTTGAAGTCAAACCAAGATTTATACTAGATACACCTTCTGTAGAGTCTAAATTATTATCTGCAACATCTAAAGAGATATCATCTACAACAGAATTAACTTTTACTGTAAAAATTTTACTCTGATCAATTATTGATGCATCTCCATCTTGTGCTTGAAAATCTATCTGTAAATTAACTGAACCATGAATATTATCTTCACCTTTAAATGTGATATCATCCAGAGCATCCCTTGAAACAGTATATGTCCCATCTCCATTATCTATAAACGTATCACTTCCTGTATAGTTTATCTCTCCATTTGATGTTGTTGTTTCAAACTGGTTATCACCATTTTCATCTTTGACACTTTGTAAAATAGAGATAGTCACAGTATCACCTACTATTGATTCACTACCATCATTATCTATTTGGTTTAATACGATATTTAAATCTATCTCTGTATCTTCATCTCCAACAGCATCAGTTTCAATTTTAAATCCATCTGTAGCTGTATCTATACTGATACTTAATTCTTCAGATGAAATATTTTCTGCACCTTCATCTGTTGAAGCGATAACTTTAACATCTAATGTAACCTCTCCACTAAAATCTTCAGTTGGGTTTACAACTATACTATCTAAATCAGTTGTAACAAATGTTCCATCAGGTAATAAAAATAATCCATCTACATTACAATGACTTCCATCATCACTACTATATAAATCATTTCCTGAGATTGAACCATTTTGTGTATCTTCTATTCTATAAGATACATCTCCATTTGAATTAACATTTAAAAGATCATCTGTAATATTCTGATCTTCATCTCCTGATACTTCATTTTGAGAAATATCTAGCGTTGGAGTAGTAGGCTCTGTAAATTCACCACCCACAGTGTAGTTAATTGAGGTTGTTTGGATATTAGCAGTATCTTCAAGTACATCCCCTTCTCTTTCAACAACAAATGGTGTAATTGTAACATTTACACTTCCATCACCAGATGTCGTATCTATTACTTGTATATTTGCAGTATCGATATTTGTTACGATAAAAGTACCATCTCCTGCATTAATAACACCATCTCCTGTTACTATCCAAGAAGTATTATCAGCCCCATCCTCATTTTGAATTACAAAGTATTGTGATTCTGAACCATCCGCATCTGCATGTTGAATATCTGAAATAATAGAATCAACTCCGATTTCATTTGATGCATCAAGTGTAACATCATCATCAATTATAATAGAATCTAAACTATCAGAATCTCCTATTACATTTACATTGATTGTAGATGTAACAGTTTGAGCATCTGCTGTTAAATTTGTCCCATCATCACTGGCATCGGTAACTGTTCTAGTAATAGTTAAATCAAAGTTTTCATCTGAGTTTGTATCAGGAAGTACAGCAACACCAGCACTTATTTGTTCTGGTGTTATATCATACGAACCATCATCATTTGGTGTTAATATCTCATAATTTCCATCTACATTTACACCAAGTGCACTTGCTCCATCAGGTAAACTATCAATAGATACATTACTTATAACTTCACTATCTGCACCAGTATTAGATAGATTTAAATCCATCCAATTATCTTCAGTTCCACTTATAGATGTATCTGTAAGATTTGTATCAAGATCAGGATTTACTTCTACATTTAAAGGAACTGTAACAGTATTCATATCACCATCATTTTCAGTAGATGTTACAGCAAAATTCATAGATACAGTTCCACTAAAATCATCTTGAGGAATCATTCTAATATTATCTAAATCATCTCCACTAATAATCCAATTTGTTCCACCAGTATCACTAAACCCACCAAATTCACCGATTCTTGCATATTCATCATTATCTATAGTAATAGCATTACCTTCATCATCAACTCTATAAAGAGTTACATCACTTGGTACATCTGAAATCATATATGTTAAAGTTTCAGAATCACTATCCTCATTTACTGCATTTAAGTCTAAAGATATGTGATTATCTTCAAGACCTGATCCACTTGCACTAATTGTAGCAGCATCTGCAACACCTGTAACGATAACAGGTAAAAATAATGTTGTTGATGCAGTATCTCCTGTGGCATCATTTTCTTTTGAAGTAGCAGTAATTGTTAAATCAAAGTTTTCATTGCTATCTTCTGATGGAGTAACTGTTAAGTTTTCCAATTGATCAGCTGTCAAACTCCACGTACCATCTATATTTTGTGTACCTGCACTTAATACTGCACCATCAGGAATACCCTCTATTGTAACACTTAATGATTCACTACCATCAGTATCTCTTAAAGCAGCACCAATATTTAAATCAATTGCACTATCTTCTTCTCCACTTGCACCACTTACTGTTAATATTGGAGTATCTGCATCTCCTGTAACATTTACTTGGAAATCAGAACTGATAGTTTTGATATCAGCACTTAATCCCTCTGTATCGATAATTGTTGTAGTCATTTCTACATTAATAGTTCCACTAAAGTCATGTGGAGGAGTAAGTGCCAAACTTTCCGCATCTTCTACATCTAGTACTACTTTTTGATCTTCACTTGAAATCACAACAGTTTGAATAGGATCACCGTATGTAATTGTTGTACCAACAGGAGCATTTGATAACTCTACAGAACCTACTTCAGAGTCATCTAAATCAGTATAACTTACATTAAAAGGAATTGCAGTATCTTCTAGTCCTGTAATATTATCTGCTGTTATACTATTATCAACATCAGCATCAACATTAACCATAATCTCTTTTGCTTCACTTAATCCAACTACACTACCATCAGTACTTTCTATTTTAACTTCTAAATTAAAAGATGAACTATCATTTTCACCTGCTTGGATTTGAAGGCCTTCAATATCTGAAGCATCCATAGGTAATAAGATTGAAGATCCATCTTCAGTCGATTCAAATAATACATTTCCTTCACTATCCAGAATAGTAGCACCCGCAGGGATACCAGAAATTTCGATACCTGTTACACTTTCACTTCCATCACTATCTGGATTTTCATTTGTTACATCAATATTTAAAGCAATTACACTATCTTCTAATCCGCTTACAGTTTGAGTATCAAATTCAACCTCTCCTGCACTTGGATTTACATGAAGTGTTGCTGTTACAGTATCTGAAGTTGCAACTGATCCTTCAGATTCTGTTGCAGTTGAAGTCATTGATACTTCATAATCACCTTCGGCTGTATCTGTAAACTGTAATTTAACGCCATTTAAATTATCACTTTCTACTGTTATATTAATTGTTCCATCAACATTTTCACTTACAGTTGCACTACCATTTGATACTATCGTTCCTTCAGGTAAGTTTTCTATCGTAATAGTATGAGTTTCACTTCCATCAGTAGTATCACCAAAACTTACATCCGAAATCAAATCATTTAAACTAAATTCATTTGCTTCTAAACCTTGTTCTGTTGCAGTTGCATCTTGTGATGTGATTGATGTATCATCAGCTATAGCTTCTACTTCTACTTCTATTTTACCAGTAAATGTTTGTGTATTCGAAACATCACTGTCATCACTAAGTGTTGCTGTATCTGTTACAACAATTTTAGTAGTTATATCAAAATCATCACCACTATCAGAAGGAGCTTTTACTTGAATATCATCAACTTTATCTAAATCTACAACTGCAGAACCACCAGTTATAGTAATTGATGTTCCATCGCTGTACTGAAGTTCTGATCCATTCGGTAAATTTTCAAGTCTCACTTCTGTAATTGTTTCACTATCAGCATCATTTACACTTGGAGTTTCAATATCTAAATCAATCCACGTATCTTCTTCTCCTGTTGCTACTTCATTTATTGCTTCTGTATCGTTTTCTACAATTGGTTTTACATCTACTGTTATTGTTGCAGTTACACTATCACCATCTGCATCTGTTGTTGTATATGTAAAATCTTCATATCCACTAAAATCTTCATCTGGAGTATATGTTATTTGTCCTGTAGTTTCATCGTATGTAGCTGTTCCATGTTCAACACCATCAAATGTAACACTTGAAACTCTATCTGCTGAAATATTAAAAGAAACATCACCATCTTCATTGATTACATAACCATTTGTTTCTATAGGTTCATCATCAAGAACTTTAATACTAAAACTTCCAGAAACACTATCGCCTTCTGTATCTGTTGCAATTATATTAAATGGTATATTTAGTTCATCAAGAGTCAGATTCCCATCATGATGATCAATAGAATCAAGAAGTGTAAATGTATATCCAGCATCATCTGAACTTGTACTAGCATTTGTTAACTCTACTGTGAATATATCCGTATCGCCAGCAACTCCTCTAAGAGTATGCCCATCTTCACTGTATTCGTAAGTAATTGGGGTACCTTCATGTGTAAGAGCTGTTGAATCATCTATTATTTCTGTTTCATTTTCTGTACTTTGTATTGTTGTTACAGAACTTAAGTCAACAGATTCATTTGATTCTAGTATAATATTTGTTTCACCATTAGATAATTCAATTTCTATAGAACCATCTACTATAGTTAATTCATTACCTTCACTATCAGTTGCTGTTATACCAGAAGGAAGATTATTAATTGTTGTTGTTGTTTCTCCATCACTTGTAAGTGTAAGAGGATATTCATATGAAGATACTGTTGTACTACTCCAATCTATATCAGCAATATCATCTAAGTCCGTAACTGTTGCATCTGATATTTTATTTCCATCGCTATCATAAGTTCCGTCGTTAAGTATTATAGTTTCAAAATTAGTTACTTTAGATGCATAATGATTATCAAATGTAGTTTTATCCATATCAAGTGAAATAGTATCATTTCCTGATCCTCCATCTACAGAACCTTGTATAACTTCTCCAATACTAATTTGATCATCACCTGATCCCAACTCTATTTCACTAGTTGATGTTACAGTTCCACCAATATTTACTATATCATCTCCAGCTCCAGTATCAAGATCTCCATCAAGATGAGTAGCAATATCAATTTGATCAGCACCTGACCCTGATGATATATCATCATAAGCTCTTTCATCAATTTGAAGTTTATTATCTCCAGCTCCTAAGTCTATTTCACTAGTAGCAGCACCTTCAATATTTACTATATCATCTCCAGATCCAGCTGCTATATCACCTCTTGCATGTCCACCTATTTGAATTTGATTATCTCCAGATCCTAAATCTATATCTCCATTTGCTTCACCACCAATTTGAGCTATATCATTTCCCGCGCCTAAATCTATATCACCTGTGGCATAGCCACCAATTGCAAGCTTATCATCGCCAGCTCCTAGATCTACGTCTTCAGAAATTTGATTAGTACCTATAATCACAGTATCTGTTCCTGATCCTGTAATAATACCTTTAGCACTATTAGCTACTTCTATTTGGTTATCTCCAGCTCCTAAATCAATAGTACCTTCAGAATGACTTCCTATATTTACGATATCATCTCCAGCTCCAGCACTAATATCACTTAAAGTACGATTAGCACTTAATTGATTATCTCCATTTCCTAAATCAATATCACTACTTGATGTTACTGTTCCACCAATATTTACAATATCATCTCCAGCTCCAGTATCTATATCTTTATAAGTATGTGAATCTATATCAATCTGATCATCGCCACTACCTGAAGAAACTTCTTTATATGTACTTTGACCAACCTGAAGCTGATTATCTCCATTTCCTAAACTTATCTTTTCAGTTGCAGTTCCTGTAATATCAACTATATCATCTGAAGAACTTAAACTAATATCATTATAAGAATGGCCGTTCACCGATGTTGTTGCATCGCTAGCAGATATATCATCTAAATCAGTCACAGTATCCACTGATAATCCTGAACCAGATGATGTATTATTTTCTATAACAGGTCCAATAGATAAAGATACATTTACCTCTGGTTCAATTTCTACTTCTGCAGAATAGTTAGCATCAGTACCCATTGATGTATCAAATTTTACATCAATACTATCACTTCCTGTACTTATAGCCAAACTACCACTAACACTTAAAGCATTTGTATTTGTGTCACTTCCATCTAGTAAATTTGATTCATCAACAACTTGTGAACTATCTGGTGTACCAATTGTAAGTTCATTTCCATCTTGAATAGTTATAGTTTGAGTAGCTTTAGTTTCACTAATATCTCCATCACCATCTATTACATTATATGAAAAACTAAAATTAAGATCACCTGATGTTTGGTCAAGATCAGAATCAGGTGTAAAGTTCCATGTACCATCAGCTTCTATAGTTAAATCACCATATCCTGTAGATGTAGTTTCCCCAACAATCGCTGTTCCTGTTTCTCCACCTGCTGTAAATGTTACTTCATGTACGCTTGCACCAGAACTATCATCACCTAAATAGTCATTGGATAATACATTACCACTTGCAAAATTTGCGTCACTGCCAATATCATTTTCATCAATAATTTGAGTAGTTTCACCATATACAAATGGAACATCATCAACTACTATATTTATAGTAGCACTTTGAGAGTTTACAGCATCTAAATCTTGTGAACCATTGTCTGTAGCAAAGAAATCAAAACTAATACTATTAGTATCAAACCACTCTTCACCAAATGAATTTGCATTTTCATCATCACCATAATCAGGTTGAAAATATACTTGAGTTGTACCATCAGAACTTATAGGTGTATTTGCAGAAATTTCTTGAGTTAATTCACTATCAAGATATAATGTACCATTATCCGGTAATGTAGTTAATGTAAAAGAGTCAATATCACTATCAACATCACTTGCACTTAATGTTATAGCTAAACTTCCCTCATCTTTATCTACTTCATAATTATCTACAGATATTACTGGAGCATCATTTACTGCTGAAATATTTACAGAACTGTTTATTGTTGCACTTGTGCCCTCTCCATCTGTTACAGTAAATGTAATATCTCTAACTTCAAGATCTGGTTCATTTGAACTATTAGTATATGTTACAGATTCTAAAGCCTCTTCATACTCTTCTTTTGTTGCACTTCCTGTTAATGTTAATTCACCAGTTTGAGCATTAAAAGTTCCAGAAATTCCATTTTGACTTGTAAAGTTTAGTGAATCTTCTGAAGCAACATAATTAGTACCTATAGTTATTATTGCACCATCGATATTATCATCATCAATATCCGTTATTGTAATATTATCATTAACTATAACCCCATTATCACCCTCTACAAATGAAACGTTACTATCACCTTCTAAAACAGGACCATCATTAACAGCTGTTACATCAACAGTTGCCGTGCTATTAATCGTTTCAATTCCATCAGTAACACTAAAAGATAAAGAGATATCATCTCCATTAAAGTTTTCGTTTGGTGTGAAAATATAATTATCACCATCTTGAGTAATCGTACCTATACTTGGGTCAACAGTTACAGAAGAGATAGATAAGTCATCTCCATCCATATCTGTAGAATTTGCTAATAATTGTTCAGGTGTGATTGTTAGACTATGATCTTCATCAAAAGATCCTAAATCTACTGTATTTACAATCGGAGCATCATTTGTTCCTGTAATATTTATAGTTAATGTTTCTGTAGTTATATTACCTGCATCATCTGTTACCGTATATGTAAAGGGATCAGATACAACTTCGTTTTCCTCTAATGATTGAGCACTATCATTTACTGTGTACGTATAACTTCCATCAGAAGCTATCTCTACAGAACCATATGTTCCAGTAATAGTTTCAGCTGTTATTGTAATATCATTATCATCATTACTAAGAACATTCCCAGTAACCGTAGATTGAGCATCTTCTACAAGAGTATTCGAATCTGCTTCTGTATTAAGAGTCGTATCTACAACAATATCTTGATCTATAGATGTTTCATTTCCTGCACTATCTGTTGCCGTTATTGTTAATTTTTGTGGACCATCACTTAGTTCACTTGTAGTAATAGAATAATCTCCATTATCATCTGAAGTATCAGTTCCTACGACAGTACCCTCTTCATTTGTTATAGTCACTTGTACATTTGGTTCTGTATTTCCAGTAATTGTTGGAGTAGAATCTTTTGTTAAATCATCAGTTATTGAGATACCTGTATCTGAACTATCAACAATATCTGACGATATCGCATCTTGGAATGTATTTAAATTATCACCAGTTACTTCTGTACTTTCACTATTTCCAGCTGAGTCTGTTGATGTTCCTGATATTGTGTAATCTCCATCTGATAAGCCATCTGTTCCAAATGTTGCTTCATAATCTCCATTTTCATCTGCACTTACTGTTACTGTTACTTCTGTTCCATTTGAATCTGTTAGAGTTAATTCTACTTCTGCATTTGGTTCAGTGTTTCCTGTTAATGAAGCTGTATCTTCACCTTCATTTGATACTAATGTATCGATTGTAAAGGAATCTTGGAATGTATTTAAATCATTTCCAGTTACTTCTGTACTTTCACTATTTCCAGCTGCGTCTGTTGATGTTCCTGATACTGTATAATCTCCATCTGATAAGCCATCTGTTGCAAATGTTGCTTCATAATCTCCATTTTCATCTGCACTTACTGTTACTGTTACTTCTGTTCCATTTGAATCTGTTAGAGTTAATTCTACTTCTGCATTTGGTTCTGTGTTTCCTGTTAATGAAGCTGTATCTTCACCTTCATTTGATACTAATGTATCGATTGAAAAACTACTAACACTTGTATCTATTTCTATACTTTGCAGTGTTGATGTAACATTTCCTGCTGTATCTGTTGCTGTAATTGTTAAGTCTTGTTCACCTTCAGATAGCTCTGTAGTTGTAATTGAATAGTTTCCATTTGCATCTGCTGTTGTACTACCTACTACTTCACCTGCTTCATTTGTAATTACTACTTCAGAGTTTGCATCTGTTATTCCAGTGATTGTTGGAGTTGTATCATTTGTTAGATTATCTGTAACAGATGTTCCTGAATCTGATGCATCTATAAGATCTGCTGTTATTCCTTCATCAATTCCATTTTCATTATCTCCAAATACTGTATCTTTTGAGATTATATCTTCTGAACTTGTTTGGTTTCCAGCTATATCTGTTGAAGTAACTGTTGTTGTTAATTCTCCATCATTTAGAATCGATAAATCTACATTATCGATTGTATATGAACCATCTGCATTTAGTGTAATATCTGATGGGTTTACAGTTACTGTATTTATTCCATCTGTAATAGTAAGTTCATCTATAGTTGATCCAGCTTCTACATTTCCTGCTAT
>PJEL010002088.1_pt1 | contig 18870 bp, 16 predicted proteins | sample 1853271 | NCBI WGS metagenome assembly PJEL01 (sample SAMN08108733, study PRJNA415343) | Invertebrate metagenome, whole genome shotgun sequencing project. | host: Globobulimina | place: Sweden: Gullmar Fjord | collected 2015-08
AGAGCATTTATAAGCCCAATATGGGGGCCGTGAAGGAAATTGCCTACCGGCTCCGTTTGCGAAATATCGGTGGTATTATTATTGTTGATTTTATCGACATGGAAACCGAGGAACACCGTCAAGAGGTGTTCCGGGTTTTAAGTGAGTCGATGAAAAAAGATAAAAGCCGGATAAATATTCTGAAATTTTCCGAATTTGGCTTGATTCAGCTCACCCGGAAGAGAACCCGCGAAGATCTGACCAAGTTCATGTGTGAGCCGTGTCCTTGCTGTCATGGGGCCGGAATGCTTAAGTCTGCCCGGACCATCTGCTATGAGATTTTTCGTAAAATTCTCCGTGATGCTGAAGATAAGGTGACACCCGCGGTAACGGTTAATGTGCATCCAAAGGTAGCTGCCATGATGTTGAAAGATGAGGCCGATACCATAAAAAATATTGAAGATGATATTAAAATGTCCCTGGTTATTTTTCCTAACCGTGAGCTGCATTTGGAAAAATATGAGATTAGCTGGGATATGAAATAAATTGGAACACGACCCCCTATGAGCGGAAGAGGCAAGCTTCTAATAGCGGTTGTTTTTTGTCTGGCAATTATTGGTATGGGCACTGTCGGTTTCATGTTGATTGATGGCTACACCTTTGTTGAAGCTTTTTTCATGACGGTGATAACCATCAGCTCTGTGGGCTATGGTGAAATACGCCCTCTATCTGACGAAGGCCGCATCTTTACAATCTTTCTTATCTTGACTGGTATTGGATCCCTGGCCTATGCCGGTCATGTGGTGGTTGAGTCGGTGCTCGAGAGAGTGTGGAAGCACGACTTGAAGGAGAAAAAAATGAAGAAACGTATTTCCAAGCTTAAAGACCATTTCATTATCTGCGGTTTTGGCCGGGTGGGTGAAACCGCTGTGGAGCATTTCAGCAAGGCTGGAACTGATTTTGTCATCATCGAATTTTCCGAGGAACAATGTCACCGTATCCGGGAGCATGGTTATATATTTCTTGAAGGTGATGCCACCAGGGAGCGTACCCTGCTAAAAGCCGGCATTAAGTCCGCAAGTGGCTTGGTGGCCTTACTTGAAACTGATCCCAAAAATCTTTTTACTGTGCTCACGGCCAGAGAGCTTAACCCGACACTGCATATAATTGCCAGATCGGCAGACAAGGAAAATAAGAAAAAAATTATTCGGGCTGGGGCTGACAATGTTATTTCTCCCTATGCCTCTGCCGGCAGACAGGTAGCCGATGACTTGCTGGCGGCAACCGGCAAATTTTCTAAAGTCACCGAGGATCCGAAGAAAACCTGTGTTGTCCCCCAGTGGATTGAGGTGCATCAAGGGTCGAGCATGGTTGGCAGTACAGTTGAAAATGTTTGCCGGGAAATGGGCAATGAAATTCTCGGTCTGCGGCGCAGGGGCAATGATATTCTTCGCCCGGATCCTCATATTGTCCTGGAGCAGGATGACATGCTGCTGGTCTTTGATGTCGGTGAGAGTAAAGATGAAACAGAGGTCGTGCTGGCCGCACCGAAAAAGATTGTCGTTATTGATGACAATCCGGTCATTGTCCGCCTCTATTCGCGTCTTTTTCAACGGGCCGGTTTTCATCCCTTAACCGCTGATAATGGTATTGACGGCCTGAAGCTTATTCTTGCAGCAAAACCTGAGGCAGCAGTAGTTGATTACCACATGCCAGGGCTTTCCGGCATTGAAATTTGCCGGTCTGTCCGGAAAAGTGCTGATGAATTCCACACTCTGCTTGTTCTGTTTTCCGGCTCTGATGAACCGAATCTACGTAAAAAAGCGCTGGACGCCGGAGCTGATGAGGTAGTTTTGAAAAGTGCTGATGCCTCTGAGTTGGTGGAGGCTGTCATTAATCTTTTAAACCACCAGTAACTCGTGCTGACCAACACCTTTTCTCATATCCAGGGAATTGGCCTTAAGACAGAGCAGCGTTTTTGGCAGGCAGGAATTCTCAATTGGAATGCTTTTTTGGCTGAACCGCTGCCCCTTCACCTTTCCCCTGGAAAAAGAGATTTTATCCGCATCCAGCTGGAACACTCTAAAAATAATCTCGCTGGTACCCCTTCATACTTTACCTCGTTGCTGTCCGCCAATCAGCATTGGCGCCTGTTTCCCCACTATCGCCATACAGCGCTGTTTCTGGATATTGAAAGCACTGGTTTAGGTGATTATAACGACCATATAACCACCATTGCCACCTATGACGGCAGCAAAATTAAGTATTACGTGCATGGGAGGAATCTGGATGACTTTGTCAGGGATGTGACCCGCTATGATGTTCTCATCACCTATAACGGCAAATGTTTTGATATTCCTTTTATAGAACAGTATTTCGGTATTCGAATGATGCAGGCTCATATTGATTTGCGCTACGTATTGCACAGGCTTGGCTATAAGGGTGGGCTCAAGGGGTGTGAAAAACAGTTGGGCCTGCACAGGGGGGATCTGGATGGGGTTGATGGGTATTTTGCCGTGCTGCTTTGGCAGGAATATCAAGAAAGCAATGATCCCAAAGTGTTGGAAACACTGCTTGCCTATAATATTGAAGACGCGGTCAATCTGGAAGTGCTCATGGTAGAGGCGTATAACCTGAACCTGAAAGAAACCCCGTTTTTTGCTTCACACCGATTGCCATATCCGGCCCGTCCTTCCCTGCCTTTTAAGGCTGACATGAAAGTGGTAGAAAGGATTAAAAAGCGAGCTGCGGATGTCTCATACATTTATTAATCGGCAGGCTCGCTTTGCAGGGTCTCGAACTCTTTTTACTTAACCGGGCCGGAACTGAAAACAAGATTGGTAAAGGTCCGCTTCAATGTTTTACTGGTGAAACTGGGCATTACCATATCGCTCTTTACGGTGATGTTCTCGCCCACCGTTACCTTCATCACTGGCATGGCCACCCAGGTCAGGTTGTAGTCCTGCTCTAAAAGAACATAGGTGTAACCGCCGCTGTCCATGCTTTCCACGATTTTTCCTGAAACAGTGGCACCGCTTGAGCCGCCTTGGCCGGAAGGGCCAAAGGCGCAGGCATTGCCGACAACCAGGGTGAAAAGAAGAGAAAAGACAGCGATAAATGTAGTAATTTTCTTGGAAACCATTGTTTGTCCTTATTTTAAATGAAAGAGTAAAGGGGTGTCGCAATAACCTACCATCATTTATTCGGTTGCGCCAGACATTCCCTCCCCCAGAGTCACCTGCTTCCACTCCGCTTTGAAAACATATTTTCTGCCCTTTCAGTGTGCCTTATCAGCATCATAAGCTGCATTTAATTCCGACAATTATTTACCTAAAGTGTAAGGATTTTGCCGGTCCTGCGACTATATAGCAAAGGCTTAGTAAATTGAATTTGATCAAGTGATAAAATGTATTTTTAAACAGTTTTTCTACAGCTCGATGATATGCGCTAAGCCCGTGAAGATGGACTCGTTTGCAAAAGGAGGTCTACCTATGACATTTTATAAGGAAGGGAAGGAATTAGACCAACTGAAGACAACAGCCAACTTTGTTCGCCATGATATCATTCGAATGCTGGCTGAATCAGGATCAGGTCATTCTGCCGCCCCTGGAATTGAAAATTCTGCCGGACCTTTAGGAAAAATACCATGTTGAGCCGACTGAAATAATTTATATCGGCGACTCCAAAGGTGATATTATTATTTCACAAAAGCTTAAGATTAAATCAATCGGCATTCACTGGGACCGGTCTCATCGGGAAATATTGGATAAACTCGGGGCTGATTTCACCTTTTCTAATCTTTGCGAAATACCCTTTAAGCAGATGATGCATGCATAAATGGAAAAAATAAATGTCAGCATGACAGATGGAGAAATGAGATGAATAAACTTGCGCAATTAAAAAAAATGACCACAGTGGTCGCCGATACCGGGGACTTTGATTCTATCAGTAAATATCTGCCAACGGATGCAACCACTAACCCGTCCCTTGTTTATGCTGCGGCACAATTACCCCGCTATCATAATCTAGTAGATGAGGCAGTGGCTTACGGCATGGAAAAGTCAGATTCACTGGCAACCCGGCAGGCAATTATACTGGATTATCTGGCAGTTATTTTTGGTCGTGAAATTCTAAACATTGTGCCGGGGCGTGTCTCCACGGAAGTTGACGCGCGTCTGTCATTTGATACCCAGGGCAGTATAAAAAAGGCCAATGCCTTGATCGAAATGTATGAAGCGCTCGGCATCGATCGCAGTCGTATTCTTATTAAGCTTGCCTCAACCTGGGAAGGGGTTTGTGCCGCTGAGGCTCTGGAAAAACAGGGGATACACTGCAACCTGACCCTCATGTTTAGTTTTGCCCAGGCGGTGGCATGTGCCGATGCCGGGGTGACACTTATCTCGCCTTTTGTCGGGCGCATCACTGACTGGTACAAGGGCAAAGAAGGTGTCGCAGCTTATGCCCCTGAAGATGATCCAGGGGTGAAGTCTGTGAGAAAGATTTTCAATTACTATAAACGCCATGGCTATGAGACCCAGATTATGGGGGCTAGTTTTCGCAACATTGATCAGATTATCGGGCTTGCCGGTTGCGATTTGCTGACCATTTCACCCCAGTTGCTTGCTGAACTGGAAAGTGCGGAAGGGACTGTTGATCGTAAACTTGATGGGAGCTTGGCAAAAGAGATGGATATTGAAAAACATGTGCTCAACGAGAAAGACATGCGCTGGATGCATAACGAGGATCCGATGGCCGTGGAAAAACTTGGCGAGGGAATTCGCAATTTTACCAAGGATTTGCGCAAGCTTGAAGGATATGTGCACGACCGTCTCATGGCTGGTGCTGATTAGATAAAAATAACAAACAGCAAAGCAAACAGGAGAAACATCATGGCCAACTATGAATATGATATAGGTATTATCGGTGGCGGAGCTGCGGGACTCACTGTAGCTTCGGGAGCGGCGCAGCTTGGCGCCAAAACCTTACTTATTGAAAAGGAAGAGGCGCTTGGTGGTGATTGCCTCCATTATGGCTGCGTACCAAGTAAAACATTGATCAAGTCGGCCCATGTCTATCACCTCATGAAAAATGGGCCAAAGTTTGGACTTCCTGCCATTGAACCACCTGCCGTGGATTTCCGCGAGGTCGCAGACCATATCAGGTCAGTGATCGGCGTTATCCAGAAACATGACTCGGTGGAGCGATTCTGTAAGCTTGGCGCCAAAGTCGAGTTTGGCGATCCACTGTTCACTGACGAACATACCATTGCCCTGGCAGGCAAATCCATTTCTGCCCGCACCTGGGTCATCGCCACAGGCTCATCCTCAGCCATACCGCCGGTTGAAGGTCTTGAGGCAACTCCGTATCTGACCAATCGCGACATTTTTTACCTCGACAAGCTTCCCCGTTCGTTGATCATTCTCGGCGCCGGTCCCATTGCCACTGAAATGGCCCAGGCTTTTTGCCGGCTCGGCACCCGGGTGACGGTGATTCAGCGCAGCGGCCAGATTCTCAGCAAAGAAGATCAGGACATGGCAGACATTGTCCAACAGACGCTTACAGAGGAAGGTGTTATTTTTCAGATGAACAGTTCCATCGTCCGGGCCAGCGATCTGGGCCGTGAGCGTGAAGTTGTGGTGAAAAATGCGGCAGGTGAAACCATAAGCATCAAAGCCGAAGAAATATTGGTGGCTCTTGGCCGCGCCCCTAATGTAGATGGGCTGGGGCTTGAAAAAATTGATGTGCCTTTTGATCGCAGGGGGATCAAGGTGAACAACTATCTCCGGACCAGTCACAAACATATCTATGCTGCCGGAGACGTCATCGGCGGCTATCAGTTTACCCATGTGGCAGGCTATGAAGGCGGGGTGGTTTTAAGCAATGCCATTTTTCATCTGCCCAAAAAAACCAATTACAGCCACGTGCCCTGGTGTACCTATACCCATCCGGAACTTGCCAGCATCGGCATGAATGAAAAAAGCGCTGTCAAAGCGGGTATTGATTACTCGATCTGGAGCGAAGAGTTTCAGGATAATGACAGGGGGCTTGCCGAAGGCGAAAGTGTCGGCCGGATCAAACTGCTGCTGGATAATAAAGAAAAACCGCTTGGCGTCCAGATTCTGGGACCGCATGCCGGGGATCTCTTAAGTGAGTGGGTAGCTATCATGAGTGGCGGGGTTGGTTTGTCAAAAATTGCCTCGGCCATTCATCCTTACCCGACCCTAAGCGAGATCAACAAAAAAGTGGTGGGATCGGTTTTTTCACCAAAGATATTTTCCGACACAGTACGCAAGGGGCTCAAATTTTTCTTCAGCTTCAAGGGCAGGGCTTGCACCTGTGGGCAGGAGAGTGATTGCGATGAGGGTGAGAAATGACAGCGGATCTTGTGGTTGGGACGAAAAAGGGAGCCGGTTAGACCACCGTTGTGACCGACTCCGACTCCCTTTTTGTTTTATGGGTGGAAAGATGATTTAAAGGAGCAATTGCCTGGGGGATAAAAAAATATTGGGCTTATCAGTCATCCCAATCATCCCAATATTGGCAAAAATATGCGGGTGTTCCCTCCTCATAATAACAGTGTTTATTGTCATCAGCCCCTGATTTTTTTTTCATGATACGCCTCCTTTTTGATAGAAAGTTAGATTGGCGACTATGATGAAAACACTCTAATAGTAATGTTTCACGTTTAATAGAAATATATTTATTCAAAAACCAATGTCAAGTTTTGCCACACAATGTGGTACAGATCTTTATTGTGGTAAAGTGTACTATTGGTTAGTATTATTAATTGTTGAAGAAGCAAAGAGTACAACTAGCAAGGTGCCTTGCGATATTATGCCGCCAAATGACGGATAGGAAAAGTCGGCTATGCTGTCACAATGCGATAAAGTTATCGCTTCCCCAGTCTGAAAAACGTTTTTTAACATGGTAATGCTCTAAGTCTTCCGGCCTTTTGGGCTTCCATTTTTAGGAATTTGTTATGACCAGTAAACCAAGCTATGGCGAGTTGGAACAAAAGATCAAGAAACTGGAAAGAGAGTTGATTGACCACAAACAGAGGTCCGCTCTTTTTGAATGCATTTTCAGGGCAATTCCTGATGCGGCAGTGTTTGTAGACTCTGATCGGCGGATAATTATGTCTAATCCGGCCTTAAGCCGGGTTTTTGGCTACGAGGAGCAGGAGATTCGCGGCAGAGAAACTGAAATATTCTATAGCAGCAAGGAGGACTACGAGCAGCAGGGGGAAAAACGTTTTAACCTCAGTGCAGAAGAAAAACTTGAACCCTATGAAGTCATTTATTGTAAGAAGAATGGCGAAACTTTTCCCAGCGAAACCGTTGGTACTCGTGTAAGGGATGACGAGGGTAACATCCTTGGTTTTCTAGGTATCATGAGGGATATCTCGAAACGGCAAAAGGCGGAAGATGCACTGAGAAAAGCGAGTTGTCAATTGGAACAACGGGTAACAAAGCGCACAAATGAATTGAAAAAAGAGAGAGATAAGGCTCAAAAATACCTGGATATTGCAAGTGTTATAATCGTTGTTCTGGATAAAAAAGGCAACGTCAGTCTTGTTAATAGGATGGGTGCTGAAATCCTTGGATGTACTGAAAAGGAGATAGTGGGGGAAAACTGGTTTGATAATTTCATTCCTGAACATGAGAAGACAAAAGTCAAAAGATCTTTTTCAAGATTGGTTGCCGGTGATATTTCGCCACCAAAGTATTATGAAAATACTATTGTAACCAACGATGGCCAGGAGCGGCTCATATCATGGCACAATACTGTACTGAGAAACAAGCATGGGAAAATAATTAACACCCTCAGTTCCGGTAATGATATCACTGATCGAAAAAGGGCGGAGATCGCCTTGCTGGAAAGTTCACAAAAGATCAAACGATTCGCCTATTCCGTCTCCCATGATCTCAAAAGTCCGGCAATCAGCCTGCATGGACTGACAAGGCATTTGGTTAATCAGTATAAGGAAATAATTGACGAAAAGGGCAAGAGGTTTTGCCGGCAACTGCTGAGTATCTCAGAGCAAATCCTCCTCCTTGTTGAAAATGTTAATCGTTATATTACCACCAAGGAACTCCCCTTTATTTTTGAAAATGTTGACTTAAAAGAGGTCTGTGATGTGATAAAGGACGAGTTTTCTTCTCGACTGCGAGGCCGTGAAATTAATTTGTCTGCATCTGAAATATCGCAAACAATCACAGCGGACAGGCTGTCAATTTTGCGGGTACTGAGAAATTTCATCGATAATGCCATAAAGTATGGTGGGGAAAGCTTAAGTGAAATTGAAATAGCTTACCAGGATAATGGCGAAAGTCATATACTTTCAATAAGAGATAATGGTAGCGGTTTTAGAGAAGAAGAAAACGAAAAGATGTTTGAGGCATTTTCTCGAAATACGACTTCTGGTGATGTTGTGGGAACCGGGCTGGGTCTGGCTATTGCCAAAGAGATAGCAGAAAAACATGGCGGCAATGCCTGGGCCGAATCAATCACAGGCCAAGGGGCGATTTTTTATATATCCATAGCAAAGCAGCTTAAGTGACCGGGACAGTTGGGCCAAGTTGACCAGCTCAACGAAATATGAAAATTGGGGGCTTAAGTGTATCACCTCATACTGCTTTGAGGCAGGTTTTTAAATGAATTTCCTTAATTTATATTGAAAAGGAGAAAATAACATGTCTAAGGCAGATATTGGCCTGATCGGTCTTGCCGTTATGGGGCAAAATTTGGTGCTGAATATAAACGACCATGGTTTCGTGGCAGCCGTGTTTAACCGGACAACCGCCAAAGTTGACGAATTTATGGCAAATCGCGCCAAGGACACGAGTATCATTGGCACGCATTCCATGGAAGAGTTGGTCGGTAAGCTGAAAAAACCGCGCCGGGTGATGATGATGGTCAAGGCTGGTCCGGTGGTGGATTCGTTCATCGATATGCTGGTACCACTCCTGGACCCTGGCGATGTCATCATTGATGGTGGCAACTCACTCTACACCGACAGTAACCGGCGCACCAGTACCTTAGCCGAGAAAGGTATTTTTTATGTGGGCACCGGTATTTCTGGCGGTGAGGAAGGGGCGCGCAAAGGACCGTCCATCATGCCGGGCGGGAACCGTGACGCGTGGCCGCTTGTACGGGAAATTTTTCAGTCCATCGCCGCCCGGGTTGATAACGAACCGTGCTGCGATTGGGTTGGTGAGGAAGGTGCCGGGCATTTTGTCAAGATGGTGCATAACGGCATTGAATATGGCGACATGCAGCTTATCTGCGAAGCATATGATTTCATGCGCCGTGGGCTAGGCCTGAAGACAGAAAAGATGCAGGAGGTGTTTGGCCGGTGGAACAAGGGAGTGCTTGATTCCTATCTGGTCGATATCTCAACCAACATCCTCGGTTTCAAGGATGCAGACGGCACCCCTTTGACCGAAAAGATTCTGGACACAGCCGGCCAGAAGGGCACCGGCAAGTGGACGGGCATCAACGCCCTGGATTTGGGTATTCCACTGACGCTCATTGGCGAGGCGGTCTTTGCACGTTGCCTGTCGGCTATGAAGGACGAGCGTGTTCAGGCCGCCACGGTTCTTGAGGGGCCCACAGCCTCTTTTGATGGTGATGTGGATGAATTCATACATTACCTGGGCGATGCGCTCTATGCCTCAAAGATTATTTCCTATGCCCAGGGCTATATGCTCATGCGCGAGGCTGCCAAGCAATATGGCTGGAATTTGAATTACGGCAGCATTGCCCTGATGTGGCGCGGCGGCTGTATTATCCGCAGCGCTTTTCTTGGAAATATCAAGCAGGCCTTTGACAAGAATCCAAAACTTACCAACCTGCTCCTTGATGATTTTTTCCGCAAGGCCATCCATGGAGCCCAGGCAGGTTGGCGCAAGGTGGTGGCCAAGGCCGCCATGCTCGGTGTTCCGACTCCGGCCATATCCGCAGCCCTTGCCTATTATGACGGCTATCGAAGTGCCAGGCTGCCGGCCAACCTGCTGCAGGCGCAGCGTGACTACTTTGGCGCTCACACCTATGAGCGTCTCGATAAACCACGTGGTGAATTTTTCCATACCGATTGGATCGGCAGTGGCGGTAAAGTGTCATCGACTACCTATAATATTTGACGGAAGGATACCCCATGGGTTTTCTACCGTCTTTTAATGAAAAGCTGCCTCTTTTGCTGCAAGCTCTGTTTTTTAAATTTATTTTTGCTTCCCAGAGATTGCGGCATGGAAAGGTAATGAGGGAAGTCAAGTCGTTGGCCGGAAGTCTGGAACGACATATTTTCCCGGATCTCGTTAAAATGCATTATGAGTGGGTCACTTTGTCAATGCCTGGCGACGGGAGAATCACAGTAGACAAACACGATGGCACTTCTCCCATAAACATTCCTGGAACTTCTCGCCTGGTAAGTTTACTGACAAAATTGAATGTCAAAACCATTCGCTTGGATACTCGCCTGGAAAAAAACCAGATTTGCGAGGCCTTTATGGTTCTCTTTTATGCTGCTCCCTCCTTTTCCAGCGGCTCCTCTGCGGGTTCCCATAGATTTGCTTATAATCGTAAAAACCTAAAGGCAATGCTGCTTGGCCCGGACGGGCTTCATCAATTTTGTGCTCTGATGCACTACACGCCTGAAAAAGGCTGTTTTGAAGTGGAGTATTCATATTGCCTTCTTTACTATACCCATGCCCTTAATAAATTTCTGACAAGGCACACAAAAACTCAGAACCACCGAGCCCTTTTTTCGCTGGGGCCAAAGGTCGGTATTGCCTTTGGGCTTATAGCCTTTACGATGGTAATAGGTGCCGATGCGTCAGGTGGCTCCTTTGCCCTGGCAGTCTATCTCAGCCTTTTTTTCGGCACAACAACCGGCTACCTGATAATCACCATTGCCTCAATAATTTATGACCGGGAACACAGTGACCTTATCCTGCAGGAAAATATGCAGGAGATAAAAACACTCTCTCATTTTCCGATCAATAATCCTAACCCTATCATAAGGGTTGGGGCTAGTGGTGACATCCTCTACAGCAATCCTGCCACCGGAAGGCTTCTTGAAAAAATGGGTTTGCATTCTGAGCAGCTGCCGGAAATTCTTCCGGATGACTATGAAGATATAATTGTTAAGTGCAGTGGAAATTGCAAAGAATTCAAGGGGCTTGAAGTAAACCGTTATGGGCGAACTATTCGCTATGAAATATCCCATTTCCCCGAAGATAATACCATGATGTTTGCCGGCACTGATGTAACCAAGCTCAAAATGCTTGAACTCGAGTTGCTGGAATTTAATAAGAATTTGGCCGAAAAAGTTCGTGAAAAAACGAAAGAACTTCAGGTTACCCAGGATGTGACAATCCTTTCCCTTGCTTCCCTGGTTGAGACAAGGGACCCTGAAACCGGCGAACATATCAACCGCACCAGGCTTTATGTGCAGGTTTTGGCCCAGAAACTTCGCAAACACCCAAAATATTTGGCTGAGCTAGATAATGATGAAGTACTGACTTTACTCTACCACTACGCCCCCCTGCATGATATTGGCAAGGTCGGCATTGCCGACGCTATTCTTCTCAAACCGGGAAAGTTGACCCCGGAAGAATTTGAGGAAATGAAAAAGCATACCACAATTGGCGGCGACGCATTGCGCTGGGCTGAAAAGCGGCTTGGGTCCAGTTCCTTCCTGCGCTATGCCCGGCAAATTGCCTATACGCACCATGAGAAATGGAATGGCACCGGTTACCCTGCAGGCCTCTTAGGTGAGGCCATCCCTGTTTCCGGGCGGCTTATGGCCCTGGCTGATGTCTATGATGCCCTCACCAGCAAGCGAGTCTATAAGGAGGCTTTTTCCACTGATGAGGCCAAGAGATTCATTATGAAAGAAAAAGGGGCACACTTTGACCCGGACATGGTGGAGGCCTTCCTGGCAGAGGAACCTCGTTTCCTGGACATAGCGGCAACCTACCGAGATTCATAACGGGATCTTATAAAAAGGGGCAAGGGTATTTGAAAATGGACAAAACAGAAGCTCTTGAGCGACTTTTAATACTCATCCTGGTTTGCTGCCGGATAGTATCTGTTGCAACTCTTTGTTGACGCAGCCAAATTCTTCTTCAAGCTCGCTCAAAAGTTCCACGGTTCGCTTACTGTCCAGGGGCTCTTTCATACTTATCTTTTCTAGATCAAGACAGATTCGAGCCATGTGATCAGCTCCAATTTGTGCATTGGTTGATTTCATGGTATGGGCAGTATTCTGGATTTCTTTAGGGGCTTTTTTGTTGATGGCAGTACGAATTTTGTCCAGCAAGCCGGGGGAATGAGTAAAATAACTATTGATGATGTGGGCCTGAAAATCAGGCATGTCGGGATGCTGCATTTGTCGCATCATGTCAATCATTTTCGGGTTGAGATGGAGAGTCTTTGCAGGTGCTGTTGGTTTTTCAGTGACACTTTCGGTGTGAGTGCTTACTTTCCCTGCCAGGAGTTGTCCTATGGCCCCATAGAGTTGCTTCTCTTCAAAGGGTTTACTCTGGTAGTCATCCATTCCTGCATCAAGGCATCTTCTTCTATCTTCAGCCATGGCATGGGCTGTCATGGCAACAATGGGCAGATGTTCACCCTGCAAATGCAATCGGAGTGTCTTGAGCAGATCGGCAGGCACATTTTCTTTTACCAGCCGGCCTTCTTCACATGATCTGATTATTTTGGTGGCGGTGAGTCCATCCATTACAGGCATTTGGACATCCATCAAAACCACGTCAAAGGTGTGGTCTACCAACTCTTCCAAGGCCTGCAGACCATTTTCCGTCAAAACCACTTTGTGTTCGTCTTTTTCCAGCATGATTCTGGCCAGATCCTGGTTAAACTCATTGTCCTCTACTAGAAGAACGTGCAGTGGAGGAAGAGTTGACAGGGGCTGTGGTTCTTCTCTTTTAAAAGCAGGTGGGGCTGTCGGTTCAGTAAGACGGAAAAAAACATTAAAAGTAAAAATGGATCCATGACCCAGTCTACTCTTTGCAGAAATATCACCGCCCATCAGGAGACAGATCTGCTTACAGATAGAGAGTCCCAGGCCGGTGCCGCCGTATTTTCTGGTCATACTGCTGTCTGCCTGGTTGAAGCTGTTAAAGATATTGGCAAGTTTGTCTTCTTCAATACCAACCCCTGTGTCACTTACTGAGAACCAGAGTTCTATTTGGCCTGCGTAGCTTGGTTTACAGCCAAGATGCAGTCTAACACTGCCCTCATTGGTAAATTTTATGGCGTTGCTGAGCAGGTTGATTAAAATTTGCCTGAGCCTGAGACTGTCGCCTGTGACAACCTGAGGAACTTGCCTGGCAACCTCAACCTCTATCTGGATACTCTTTTTGCGAGCCAGAATATTCATGGTCTGGATGGCCGAATCAACAATTTTCCGGGGAGAGAAGGGGTGCTCTTCCAGTTCAAGCTGGCCTGCCTCAATTTTTGAGAAATCAAGAATGTCGTTAATCAGGCAGAGAAGAGAGTCTGCTGAAATTTTCACCGATTCCAGGTGGTGGGCCTGTTGGGGAGAGAGTTCCGTGCCAAGAGTCAGATTGGTCATACCGATGATGGCATTCATCGGTGTCCTGATTTCATGGCTCATGTTGGCCAGAAATTCCGATTTAATGTGGTCGGCTTTTTCAGCCGCGATGCGGGACTTGGCCAATTGGTTATAGCTTTTCTCAAGCTTGTCCATCATATGGTTAAAATCGATGGCCATGTGCTCCATTTCATCCAGAGTACCCTGTTTTTCTTCATCAGGAACAGGGAGGCGAAGATGGAGCGCTCCTTCCTGTTCGGCCACAGCCCGCAGGGTGTCAATTAATCTGGTTATTTTGTCAAAGACGCGGAGTTTTAAAAAGATAAAGAAGCCGATAGAGATAATAACAGAGCCGATAAAAGGGATCAGGACATTGAGCAAGAACCGTTTCTGCTGTTTATGAAATGCCGTGTTGTCTGAGGCCACAGCAAGTTTTCCAACACTGGCTCCAGAGAAATCGAGAACATCCTTGATGTTGGTGAAATAATGCTTGTCCTGGTGAAAAATGCTGTTGTCTGTGGCCGGGTAGGGAGCTGATTTTTCTTCAAAGCTTGTTAGAACGCATTTGTTCTGGTTGTCAAAGTAGCCGACATCCTCTCTGACAATTTTGGACATTTTTGCCGCCAATTCATTGTTGCCGTTAATCAGTTTCACCAGCACAATGTAGCCGTAAATTTCTCCGCTGTCGTGCAGGAGGTGAATAATGGATTTGAAACAGAGAATGCGGCTTTCTGGGGAGCCTGTGTTCCAGGTGGGGAGCTGACTCTTGATAATATCTTTTGAAATTTCTTCCACCCCAAGTCTTTCCTGACGGTTGGCGATCAGGCTGGCATACTTTTCGGGGGTCTTGATCGCTGTACCGGCCTTGCTTGTGATTAACAGTTGGCCGTTTTCATCAAAGAAAAAAATGAGGTCGAGATTGTGGATGTGGGTAATGGTCTCAAGCATGACAGCAATGGGTTCGAGCTTGTCATAGTCGAGAAAATTGGACATTTTCTGGTTTTGTTCTCGAATGATACTGAGGGTGTTGTTTAGTTTTTCAAGTTCGTTGTCGTGAATTGCCTGCACCATGCCGAGTTTAACGTCAAGGTCTTCGGTTCTGCGCAGTACGGCATTTTTGTGTTGCTCGGAGGAAATAAACGATCCACCGCCAATGATTGCAAAGACGAGCAAACACGATAACAGTATAATGTTATTGCGTAAAACTGATTTTCTCCCTGTGTTTTCAACACCAGAAGACGATTGCTTGTCCAAAATAAAAAAACCTCGTTTGCTTTATATCATAAGCCTACTGTATTATTCCTGCGGGATATACCATGATTTCGGATCAATAATAGAACCCCAGTCTGCAACCGGCAGATTGTCTGATTTCCACCGCTTAATTCCTCCTTTAAGTACTCCGTAGATCTGATAACCCTTGTTAGACAGGAATTTTGCCGCTATAACCGATTGCCGCATGTTCCAGTCTGTAACGATAATGGGCCGGTCTCTGGGGATTTTAGTGTGCCATTTGTCTAGGTGGACCAGGGGGCAGAAAAAAGATCCTTCAATAAATGAGGCCTTTTCAATGAAATCCCTGGGGCAGACGTCGAGGATATAGAAGTCATTTTCTGCCATCAGTTTTTGTAATTTTTGCGGTGGTATTTTGCTGACTTTTTGTTTCTGCCATTCTGCGTTGACGGTCATGGGGTAATTGAATTTACGCCATTCCGGAATTCCACCGACAAAGTCATATACTTCGGTGTACCCTTTTTTCACTGCAATACTTGCAGCCTGGTGGCTGTATGGTCAGTTGGTACCCATGCAGTAAAATATTAAAGGGGTATTTTTGTCAGCGGGCAGCTTATCCGTGCTCTCCATGGTGTTACCCGGAATATTGATTGAACCTGGTATGTACTGGATTTCAAACTCTATTTTGCTTAACGTGTGAATCATCACCGCCTTGCCCTTCTCCACCAAATTTTTTGCTTCCGGGGCAGTGAGGGTTCTAATGGCGTTTGCCTTGGCGGTTAATGAAAGTTGCACACTGAAAAACAGGAGGGCTATAAGGCAGGCTGATAGTGATTTTTGAGATACAATCATGTGAATTCCAAAAGTTTGCCAGGCAAAATTTTTCACTGTTCCAAAATAACCGACTATATTCCATTATTATAGATTGTTTCAACAATTACTTAAATTAAATAATTATTTGGTTGTAGGGAAACATGCTCATTGGAAGATTGATTGTGATATTCAGATGTGAAAGGAGACCTGCATTGGAGATGAAAAATGAATTTTCAACGCGGCTTAAAGCTTACGATATTACTCCTGAACAATGGACGATTATCAATTGCCTTTTCCTCATGCCCCCGAGCCGGGAGCGGGAAGAAAAGACCGGCAGTGTTGCTGCTGAAATTATGACTTCTCCGCCGATAACGGCGCATGGAAATACTCCTTTAACAGAGCTTAGTCAAGTTATGGCCGAAGAAAAAATAAGCAGAGTGGTTATCGTAGACAAGGAAATGCACCCTTTAGGGATAGTTTCGCAGATAGACATTGTCAAATACCACGGGGCAGGCTTGAAATTTCACCCTAAGACATAAATTGAGATTGACCCTCCAATTAATCATGCATCATATAATTCTTTTTCCCTTTTTTTCAAAATGTCTGACAGGAAGTTATAGGCCTCTCCCCATGCGGAAGAAACGTCATCTGTAACCACATCAGCACCAAGCACCTCAATCATAGCCGTCAAAAGAGCATCCGCAACCATCGGGTAATGGCCAGGTTTTACTGCTGCACCAACATGCCTTTGAGCCATAATCTCTACAGTATCACTCAAATTTTCTAATGTATCTATGTTTGCCGCGAATGCAGTAATAGCAGTTGCTAGCTTAGCTGGCTGATTGTTCGCATTTTTAAACAGTAACTCAGTTTCCGGGTATTTTGAAAAGAGGATTTGATACATTCTTGTCGTAACGTCTTCCCCTTTATCTCTTAACAATGGGGCAGTGCTTTTTACTATTTTTATAGTTTGTTTTGAAACAGACATTTTATTTCTCCTTTGCTGTAGCAAGCAACATGGATTCCACTTAGGAAAATGCTTGGGGCTCGCCGGTACCTCTAAACATTGTTTAGTAATTTCTTGCGGGCTATTTTTGTTGAGGCGCTGAATCTCCTCCGTTTTTCTCAACAATTAATCATTGAAACGAGCTGTAGAGCAGAGTGCTACTATTCAAGTAGAATATCAAGTTGCTGTTGATTCAAGATCTTTCTTGTGTCGTAGATGCATTTAAGGTGAATCATAGTGGCCTCAGCCTTCAATTTAGCAATGGCCTGTACAGCAGCATTCAGCTCATCAGGGGTTTTTTCAATAAAAATACCCTCTGTCACCTGTTTCTGGAGTGAGGCAATTTGCGGGGCAAGATTTTTGACACCAGCCATAGTCTCTTTTCTGACAACCAGCAATTGGGACTTTTGCTCTTTCGTGAGGTGCAATGTCGAATTGTCCCATTGTTTCATTAATAATTTAGTTAGGTGTGGCAGTTCGCTTGTGATCAAGAATGGAGATTGTTTATTCTGCTGGTTGTCTCTTCCAGGAGAATTGTTGCTCTGCGCCATCAGGTTGGTGCTCGATAGTAAAAATATTGCGAGTAAAATAGGAAAAAACAGGATCTTTCTTTTTAGCATTTTAATGTCCTCATTTTATTTTTGCTGAAGTTGCCTATCGAATTGTTCCTGACATGTTTTTGTTACATCGATTAGCCCAGAGAAGATAACAGATCATGCATCCCCTTCTTTTTCTGACCTGAACAATCTTCTAAAAAAAAAGCCCCAAATGCGAGTAATACATCTGGGGCCTTGATGATCCGGTTCTCGTGCAAAAGGAATTTTTAATCAGAATAAGAGCTCTTGTCGCTCATGCCTTTACGGGAGTCCATATTCAGGTTGCCGTTTTTTACCGCCTGTTGGTTCCACTCCTTAAGCAGGGTGGCCTTGAAGTGTTGCTTTTCCGCTACCAGTTTCGCCAAGGGAACACTGGACAGTGCCTGTGCTTTCTCCTTAGTGGAGAAATCCGGGGCCATGTATTCGGCTGCGCCATACTTAGCCAAGACTTTGACCAATTTTAGACGGGCTGTCTGACCGATCTCATTGGCCACTGCCAGAACCCTGAGGGTCTCTTCCGGGGCGTGGAAAAAGGAAGCATGGCTGGCGATGGCATAATCCCAGCGCCACTGACCGTGTCGAATGTCCTGAAGAATGTCGGCCATCTCGGCCTCAGTGGCACCTAATTCCCATGCTTTACCCGCCTCGAGGTGTGCCTTGGCCAAATTATCCATGGTAACTTCCATTAATTGTTCTTTGCGCTGAAGTTTTTGTTCAATCACGGCGTGGAACTCTTCCTCGGACTGGTCGTGACAGTTCGCGCAAGTGTTGTTGAAGTCGTTGAGTGGATTCTGGAAATTGTGATCAGAAAACATCTGGCCGTCTTTACTTTTGGTAGGCATGTGACAGTCAGCACAGGAGACACCACTCAGGGCGTGGATACCGGTTTTGTACATTTCGTATCCAGGATGCTGAGCCTTGAGCATCGGTGTCTTGCTGATCTTATGGGTCCAGTCCTTGAAATTGATGTCATCGTAGTACTTTTCCATGGCTTCGGCACTGAGTCCATTCGCCCAGGGGAGGGTGACCACGCCTGCGACCTTATCTGCACCGTTCTTATCCGTCCACGGTGTCTTTTTGAAGTAGTACTCGACATGACATTGAGCACAGGCCAGAGAACGCATATCATCCTGAGTTATCTGGTCAAGTTTTACTCCACTGGCCTCAAGCCCCTTTTTCAGGAAAGGACGAGACAGGGCAAGTTCTCCGGTCTGACTGCTATGACAGTCGGCACAGCCGATAGGATTCACTATCTCGTGCCCGTACTTGGCCCATTTGCCGGTGAAGAACTCCAATTCACCATCTTTTTCGAGCATGCGTGGCACATCCGGTGATTTACAACTCCAGCAGGCAGTGGGCATGGGACCGGTAATTGGTCCTGCTGGGGCTCCTGTTCGTAGGGAATTAATGTTGTCCTGAAGGGCATAAAAATGTCCGCGCGGGGCATTGTAATCCTTGGCAAAGCCATACCCGGCCCAGAGAACTGCCAGTTGTGGCTTTTTCTTCAGCATGTCGTCAATCTGTTCACTCTTACGAGTCTGCTGCCATGACTCATACTGCAAGGGGAAATATTTGGCCCACTCTTCATTGCGGCTCTCAACACCCTCTTTTTTGATCACGGTTGCGGCAGTTACTGTGGTTGTCAGGGTCATGGCCGCTATGGCCAGCGA
>PJEL010002089.1_pt1 | contig 18870 bp, 25 predicted proteins | sample 1853271 | NCBI WGS metagenome assembly PJEL01 (sample SAMN08108733, study PRJNA415343) | Invertebrate metagenome, whole genome shotgun sequencing project. | host: Globobulimina | place: Sweden: Gullmar Fjord | collected 2015-08
CCGCAAGACGTTCAACGTCACGCGTTCAAGCCTAAAGTTGAGCACATGGACTTCATCCGTATCTAATTCCCTACCAAGGAATAAGATTGGATTAATCCAAGCCTTCTGCATAGAAAAGACTATCGATCTTACCAGTCGAGAAATCTAGAAATTCGAAACCCCGATGCTACCAACATCGGGGTTTCACCGTTTTTGAGCCCTCAAAACGTCCCAAACATGTCATCGAATCCAAACTAAAGATAACTACCCACTCGCTCCACTTCTTTCAAAGCAATACCATCGACTGCTATATCAACAGGAGCTGAACCTAGTGAATACCACTTAACATCATCAGCCTCTTGAGCTTTGATGCCTCCTTTCCAGTCACTCACGATAAAGTAATGGATCAACTGGATCTCTTTCGTAGGATGGTAAAGCGAGCACAAGTATTTGTAATGAATGGGAACAACATTAAGCTCTTCATCGAGCTCACGAAACAACGCCTGTACCTGACTTTCACCGCGCTCAATATGACCGCCAGGTATGGAAATCAAGCCGGGATCCGTTTCTTTAGATTCACTGCGTTTTTCCAATAATACTTGTGATTCGTTCAGCAAGATAAAAGAAACACACTCATGTACACCCATCAAATTTTCCTTAAACCATAATTTGGAGAATCAAACTTTCTTTACGACGACAGAGCCCGCTATGAAATCATGAATAGCTCTTCTTTTGTGATTAAAAAGCATAGAGATGAATTCTAAAACAACCCAACCAATCATGATGTAACCAAAGAAGATAAAGGCTCGACCTTGCTCCAAGCTTTCCCATGTTTCGCCATAAAACGAAAGCTGAGCATAAAGGTAGAGTTGGAAGGGAATCAGTATGATTGGAACAATATCTCTCATACAAGACTGTTTGAGAGTTAAGTTTCTGCTTTCAGATACATCGACTACTTTCACTCGAGTGACCATCTTACCGATCGTTTGCCCGTACTTGGCATGCATCCCCACATAATAAGTGATCCCAATTAATGAATACGCAACTCCCCAAGCAAACACACCACCCGAATTTATCACGCCAGAAAGCACGTAATCGTCTATCCATTCCAATGGAAAAAATACGATTGAATCAACCAAGATAGCAAAGAAGCGTCTCCAAAAATTTGAATACTTATTGGTGTACATTTTTGTTCCTTAAGCAATTAACGGTAATAGAGCAGAGAATCTACAACACATCAGTATTTCCAACATTAAATTCGCAATGATTTATAAAACAAATGCGTAGTAGTATGCATATGCAACTATTAATCCCGCTAACTTACCGTTGAACCAGCTTCTTACTTAGCCTTTCATATAATTCAAAAGCTTCTGTTTTAGATATCAAGTTTCCAAGAGCATATTGCTGTGCCAGTTCAATATCATCGCCTAGGTTTGGGTAATAACGCTTGGTTATCCAAGGGTAGCGATTAGAAGCTCGAGAGCACCAATAGTTAAAGTGGCATTAACTCTCGCTTAATTTTATTCTCCAACTTTTCAATCCCTTTCTTCAAACAATTGAGTACACAAGGACAAAACATTGGAGATATCTATGTTTTTGATGGGTTTAAAAAGGAGTGCCGATATAGATCGAACCAGCCCTGTTTAACACTATCCTCTGGCCAGCTAACCTCTGAAAGGTGAACCTTTACCGTTTCAGCGATATTCATTAATTACAAAACCTTTATAAAACTAAAATCAATATCAATGTGAGATACACAGCACTTAAGCTACACGCATGGGATTTATAAAATATAAGTTACCTTAATCACAACATTCATTATTGAGCATTTAAATACCACTAAAACAAAGATATTCCCTTTGGTAAGAGTAACTTATAATGCATACTAGCGGCCTTTAAAAGAGGTGCTAAATGAAAAAGAACGGTTTTACACTTATTGAGCTTGTTGTCGTTATTGTGATCCTTGGAATACTCGCCGTCACTGCCGCTCCAAGGTTCCTCAACGTAAGTACCGATTCTCATATTGCAGTTGTTAAAGGTACTGGTGCTTCTTTTAAAACAGGGGTCGATCTTGCCTATTCAAAAAATTTAACCTCAAACGGTGGCGGTGCTTCCACGAATGTCCCTATCTATGATGACTCCGCGACCGGCCAGCTTGACTTCAATGAATGGGGATATCCAGCCCAGCAATGGCACTTACCTGAAGAATTTCCAAGATTAGATAACGCTGAAGACTGCATTTCGGTATGGGGCGCCCTGCTCCTCGATCCACCTAGTGTTTCAAGTTTCAATTCACCTGAAGAAACCGACTACATTGCTGAATATGTACAGACGGATCAGTGTATCTATCATTATCGAGTCGTACCGGGAATTTCCATTGACTACAACTCAATGAATGGTGATGTCACTGTCGACGATGATCCAGACAACTAAACCTTAAATGTCGGTCTCTCAACATACTTGGGGTTTGACGATTTTTCTAAAGAAAAGTGCCACACATTAAGAATCAACACGACACGTTTAAGACAGGCTTGTTTTGGCGTAAACGAGCGTGCTGTCTAGCTCTCCTGATGGCAAACGCCGAGCATTCGCAAAGCGACCTTCAAGTTGATACCCACATCGTTTAGCCACCGCCTGACTTTTCAAATTCGATCCTGCCATTCTAATTTCGATTCGTTTCGCACCTTTTTGAATGAATGCATACTCTTCGACAATTCGGATGGCTTCACTCACATAACCAAAACCAGTTTGGGATGTTTGTAACCAATAGCCAATTTCAAAGTAAGGGACAGTACCGTCTCTGATCATAAAACCAATAGCCCCGATAAATGCCCCCGTTTTCTTTTCAATAATATTGAACCAGAATTCTCCAATAAAGTTGGCGAAATTATTGGTAGCATCTTGAATGTTAAGTTCGAGCTGATCCTTAGTTAGAGAGTCAGAAACCCAAGGTAAGAATTGGGAAAACTCAACCTTGCACTCATTAATCACCTCAAACATCTCTTCGCTGTATTTTAATGATGGAGGGGTTAATTTGAGCCTTTCACTTTCCATTGCTATGCCTTTTTCCATTCAGAACGTAGAACCGCCAGCACAACTGTATCCCACCACTTTCCTTTAAAAAATCGGTGTTGATTGAAATACGCTTCTTGCCTCATTCCGAGCACCTTACACAATTTGATCGCAGCCAAGTTCTTACTGATGGTTTCCGCGTAAATTCGGTGTATTCCTAACTCTGAGAAACCGAAACTAGCTAGGGCTGCTGCAGCCTCTAAACTTAGCCCTGTTCCCTGAGCTTCTCTCGCGAAAGCACAGCCCATTGAAGCTTGTAGGTTATCTTCAAGGCGTAAACAAACGGTTCCAATAAACTTCCCTGTATCTTTGCTTTCAACTGCAAGTTGATAGGACTGTCGAGGAACTTCTGAAGCCTGCTCAACAAACAACTGGGTTAGCTCTCTATATTTGTTAGGTTCGCAATCACTTTCATCATAGAAACGCTGATACTTAGCGTCTTGAGACATCGCAACAAAGGCACACTCGTCTTCGAGACTCATATCTCCAAGTATCAACCTGTCAGTTTCCAGCTTAAACATCAAAATTCCTTTTTATCTTATAGCCTTGAAGGGAAAAGTCTCGGAGGTGTTTACTCGTATACGTTCCCTTTGTGTTTTAACCAACCGTGAGCATGACGGTTGTTAGGGTCTCTGTGAGTCCAGTGAATTACGCCACCTTTCTTGTTCCATTCATATTCGCCATAGAATTCAACTCGGTCACCCTTTCTTATTCCTTGAATACGGGGTGCCAAGTCAATATTGTGCGCCACTAACACGGTTTGTTTACTGTCCAATCGTAAGATGAATTTCTGATGTCTAGAACCTTTGTTATCGTCTGGAAGTATTCGAGAGACTGTACCAGAGCCACGAACTTGTACATCGCTTTGGTGACTCTCGTAAGCTTGTTTAAGACGAACATCATTAGCTTGAACATAACCAACGCCAAAGAAAAGCACTGCCAAAATTAGAGCAAAAAGTTGTTTCATTCCTTTTATTCCTTTCGTTTCCATACTGATATGTTCATTGGAATTGCTGGTTAAGTAAGTTCCTATTTAACGATGCTTGTATTGAGTAGAACAATACCCTCTCGAAACATCCGAACTGCGCAGTTTTACATGCTTGGTCGAGCGCCCAGAAACACGTGAGCGCCACAATTTAAAACTGCCAAGCTTCAGATGGCTGCGCATGAAGCGGATCACTTGTGATTCATTTAAACCAAATTGGTGCTCTATAGCTTCAAACGGGGTTCGATCTTCCCACGCCATTTCTATAATTCTTGATTCACTCTCTTTAGTTAGCTTCATTACATACTCATCCATTATAAACTGGGTAAAGTACGCTAGCTCTCACGTTTTAGATCAAAGTGTTATCGTTAAATTGAATACCAAATCACGCCCAAAAAGGGGGTGTTTTCAGCTATCTTCTCTCCTGCCACTCGCAGCGCAACAACCCATATTTTACCGAGTCATAATACCCGCCTTGGTAATAACGAACTTTTCTGAGCCTCGCCTCTTGTTGAAAACCTAATTTCAAAGCCAGAGACATCATGCGAGGGTTACCTGACCAAGTGGTTAAGCCCACTCGTTCGATCTGCTTGCTTTCGAATAGGTAAGATACCCAAAGAGGAAGAGCCAATGCAGCAATACCTTTACCCCAATACCCAGAGTTATAAATAACCACACCCGCTTCCAACCACCGTGTTTCTTCGCATTCCCAATAGCAACTGACAGTCCCAACAAGAACATCATCTACAACCACCAGTTGTAAATCGAACCCATCGAGTAAGCGTTGAAACGAATGGCTTTCAAACTCGTCTAAGGATGGGGACGAATATGGGAAATAAGGGCCGTTAAACTTCGTCCACTCATCGTTCGAGATAACCAAGGCATAAATGGCTTCTAGTTCACTTGGCATAGCGGGTCTAATAGATACTTGCATTTGCTTTCCTTGGTTTAGCTCTTGGTCTAGATTACAGAAGGATTGGTCTCAACCATAACAGCCATAAATAATGAAGTAACTAAATCGAATGACTACCAATCGAGCAACGAGGTAATGATGGGGTTAGGTAAGCTTGTGCGAACTCTCTCAGCACTCTTGCATTATTGTGGTGTTTGCTATCTCCGCATTTTATACCATCCACTTTGATGTCCGGGCTGGAATAAGCAGGTATAACATCTCGCTCATAAGACATCACTGTGCCTCTATCAGCACAAATGGAACCAAAGGAATATTGAGGAGCTTTGGGGTACGTTCCAGAGATGTAACTTTCGATACTACCAGAGTCTTTCAATAACGTTTTGTAGTCGTGATTAGCACCACTCAAATGGCCAATTTCATGTTCCATTGTCGAGTCTGGGCAATTTATCGCTAAAGAAAAAAAATAGGATGCTGAAGATGAAATACCACAATAATCAGACTCAAAACTAGAATTATAATTAGAAAAGACTATCCCTGTAAAAATGGGGACACCGTCTTCTGTTGTTTCAGGAATCGGTTCTTCCATCGATAATTTTAATAACCTCTCTGCTGCGCTCAAATCTTGAAACCAAAGGCTGTCGATTTCAGACGTATAAGTCACCTTAGTGACTTTTCTCGTCATAGGGACGCAGGAGTTTTTTAACACCAGATTCGAATAGCTTTCCCATGTCGCTATTTTAGAGGCAACAAATGCTTTGGAATATTCAGCTAACACCGATTCATCAACATAAAGGTGGATTTCTGTATTCAAAACCTCGCTCGGTGCACAAGTAGGAAACTCGATGCTTTGAGCATGGGTCAATCGGCTAAAACTCGGCACTATAATCAAAACGTAACCAACTAGCCGGATAAGTCTCGTTAAAAAACTCTTATTTACTCGCGTGTTCACCGCCACCCTCTCCCTAAGTTCAAAGTCCTAAAGACCACTATAAATACCGTGACTTAAGATTCATAACGTTCACATTTGCCAACATCGTCGCTGGCGTATAAAAGTAACCTGCTCTATCTATGTTTTTCAGAAAATAAAAAAGCTCGTCAACGAGTGACGAGCTTTGATCATTATTGAACCTAACTGATTACGACACCTTGCTTACTAAGAAACTTGGTCACGTAACGTCAATTCGACATTTTTCAAAATTTTGAACTCTTCTCGAGTACAACCGCGAGCTACGGATACCCAATGATCACCGGTTTCGTCTGCCCCTTTAAATTCTGCACGCAACTCGTATTTTCGCCATGAGACAAAAGCTAAAATGAAAGTCAGCGCAAGCATAGGCAGGCCAAACTGGGGAACAAATGCCCAAGTCGCAGCAGAGAGCACCAGAGCCAATGAAACGATATTGATAGCGTTTTCTTTGAAGCCCAATTGACGAATTTCTAACTGTTTAATTTTACGCAAACTATAAACATCTTTCTTAACTCGTAGTTCATTAGAACTGACAAGGAAGTCCGTCTCTTTATATGGTTTACGAAATCGCATTAAATTCGCTAACCCGTTGCGTGTTTGGTTCTTATTCATCGCCTTTCTCCATGTTATTTAAAGGTTAGTAAAAACTAATATAATCATGAAGTTATTGATGAGCGGAGAATTTATAAATCAAACAAATGTTAAAATCAAGCTTATGCAATTAATAACACTTATAACAATACGACTTAAGCATGCAATATTTCAATATAGAGAAGGTTCATTAGCGTGTTTCTGCATCACAAATCAGTGTACTTTAGCCAAGTTGGTTACAAGCCAATAATTGACCTAATCTCCCCCTCTAACAAGCCAAACGGAACGCATGATTCCTTCTGCTTTGTAACCACTTATTTCAATGAGATTTTTACAATGAATCTCGCGTTCTAGGAATGCTGAACCACCTTCACATAACGCTCTATCTTACATAACCAGCACAACCACAAACCCTCTTACTTATTGGATTTTTGAATACCAAAATCATTCAATTGAACATATCAACACAGCTTATTAATTAAGCAATTGATCTCATAATAAAGAGGCTGTACGCTTACATTATGCACACGGTTACCTAATGGAGATCACGATGAATGAACTACTGACATGCGCTATGGAACAGAAACAACGAACAACAGTGACGAGTTTATTTGCAAGGAATGGATTCAAGATCGCAGCCACTGATTTTGATGACGTGACTTTCGAGCGAGAAAGTGTATTGGTCAATGTTCGTTTTGATGCGTCTTCAAACGTTGAATCAATTTCAATTCTAAACAACTAACGAGATCACTAGCAGGACGCTAAAATGATTGAATGGTCAACATTCGAGTCATTTTAGCGTGTCTAGCGACCCGTTCTTTTCTACGTCACCCCATCCTCTTCTCTTTCAAAAAGCCTCTGAGTGACAATTCGATCAATAACTCGCAATTCCATCAGCTTGGCTTATATTTATTAATACCCTTTGAACAAAAATTCGAAATAATGCCTATGTTCCTAACTCGGTTAATTTATGTCAGTACCCTTTCCGAATGTTGTGATTCCAAAGCATTGGAGGAGATACTCGCTATCTCACGAGATCATAATCGGCAGAGCCATTTAACAGGGCTTCTCAGCCATAATCAAAAGTATTTTCTTCAATGTATTGAAGGTTCTAGAGAGGCAGTTAACCATACATACAATCACATCCTTAATGATGAGCGGCACGAGAAAGTGGCCATACTTTATTTTAAGGAGATTGATTATAGAGAATTTGGGGATTGGTCGATGGGTGACATTCCACAGTCCAATTTAACCGAACTGTTGAATTTACAGTTTTCAACGTCTGATCAATTTAACCCGTACGAAATGTCTGGGGAAAGTGCTTATCGAATGCTTCTGGAGTTGAAACAGAATTTGCCATCAGAATAATAGGTATTCCAAACCAGATCGTCAGCGAGTTGAAGGGCGAATATCACTCTGTTGCTAAGCACAAATATAATAAAGGCTAGATATGACTCTAGCCTTTATTATGTTTGGTACTAACACTTAAGTTAGTCAGTTAAATAATATGTTACAGAGGTTCAGCAGTCGGTATCGATGAGATTAGTCCAAAGTATCCTGTGGCTTCAACCTTGTTTTCGTGCATCCCCAGCCTTGGATCCTCCTCAAGCCTTCTTACAACGTATTGCCCTTGGCCATCTTGCTTAATCTTGAAGACCATCAACGTTTGATGGGAACGAAGAAACGCGTTGAGATTGTTAGGATTACCTTCCACGACTTTATCACTACGTACTGTCAGTAAGTAAATCGTGTCAAATAAGGTGCCATAATAGCCTGTGCCGACAGCACGAGTACCATCGTGATAAGCGGCTTGAGCTTTGAAGCGGCCATGAGAGCCAATGATAGTCACATCACGATCGTCAAAATGACTGGTTATTTTGAAGTCGCTAAACATGGCATTCGCCCAAGGTACGAGGAGCGGTAGTACAAGTAATGCAATGATGTATAGAACTTTAGTTTTTCTCGTTAATCCCATACTTTTAACCGTCCTTGAATCACCACTTGGTCAAACTTCTTCTTAATATCGTCTTTTTGCAATAGCCCAATCACTTTTCCGTTTTGCTCGGCGATGCGTACGTGAGTTAAACCTCTGAAATAGTTTTCCAAATCACTCGCCACAACCTTAGCTGCAAATTCAGGGTCAAGGTTCATTTCATAATCACCATCCAAGGAAAAGAAGTACAAGGAATCCCCCAAGGATGCGTAGATCCCTCGATGCACTCGATACACCTGCCCTTCATAACTGTGGATAGTCTTATAAATGCCCGATTTTGCATTCAAAATAATATCGTGTTCATCGTCTTCAAAGTGAGCGTAACCAGAAAAGTAAGTACCTAAAGACAAAAACCATGGCACCAAAAACAACACCACAATGAAAAGTCCAATCCGCAGGCTAAGAGACTTAAGGCTAACCACCAGCGCCTCCCCCAAAACATTCAAAGCACTCGAAAGCTTCACGATAAACAAAGTAAAACATGATCAAACCAATAAAGAGTGCGATGGCTACCTCCCAAACAACGGGCTTCTTGATCCAACGTTGAAACACGTTAAACGCGGTGGAGTCTTGGGTAGTAATAGGTGTTTCTGCATGGTCGCCAGCTGTCTGAGAAACAGGCTCTTGAGCTATTTCTTGTTCATGATCTAATTCATGAGACTCAGTGATAGCTTCATTATTGGCTGCAGATTCATCATGAGCAATTTCAATGTTCATAGCGTTAATGAACACATACCCTTCTCCGGGTAAGTTATTCACTTCAAACCCCAGTTCTAAACTGTCTAATTTTTTTCTCAACTTCATGATAGCGACCGCCAAAGAGTTATCACCAACCACTCTTCCTGGCCAACCTTTCTCTATCAACGCCTGCTTATCAATCACTTCTCCGTGTGATTCACAGAAAGCCAACAGTAAGTTGTATTCACTTCGGTTCAGCTCCAAGGGCTGATTCTCTTGCCCAGAGTCACTGTCTATTAAAGTGATGGTTCTTCTTACTGTATCTATAGAAAGTCTTTTAAACATTCTTTCCCCTGTATTACTGCCACCTATTAAAAGTAGCCTAAAAAAACATAAAACACTATTTATCAGGCAGTTAACCATGACAAACCTAAAAATTAAACGTTATTAACTGCGTATAAAGCACTATTAACGGGCTTTTATTTCCAATTCATACGCCATTGAAGTCAAATCAGTCACCTCGAAAGTGTGCACGTAATTTCGATTCCAATGCACCCTTTATTTTTATACATACATTTCTAAACAATAGGTGAGAAACATGAAACTTAATAACTTTTTCGTGATAAGCGCAACAGCATTAACAATGGCTTCTAGCGCGGTATACGCAGCTGATGATGTAGCAACAGCAGATGCAATTTGGACTGGTGCAATTGGCAACTCAGTTCCAAGTTCAAACCTTATCATCACAGGTTTAGGCGGTGGCGATATTCAAACTGGTGAGCTGTACGTGACCTCTGAGGGTACGTTCACTTCTTCAAAAGTTGTTCTAGAAGCACGCGATTTTGACTCAACAAATTCAACAACAGGCGATAGACAGCCACTAGCAAACTGGACTTACGTGACATCACAGGTATTGGTTGGTGGTCAACTTACTCAGGATGCACAAGTAAGTGTCTTTAATGGCGGAACAGAGCTAACGGCAGCAGCACCAAACAGCTACCAAGGTTCGTATGTTGAACTAACAGTGGCAAACACTACTGACATCCAAGACATCCCAGTAGAAGGCACAGCACAAGTTATCGTTCAAATGGCTGCTAGCTACGACGGTTCACTTTAAGTCGTTTGGGGAAAACTGTGAATTACTTAACTCGCCCACTTCTCGTGCTGTTGACTACAGGCACTATGAGCCTTTATGCCAATGCAGAAACTCATACGTTCCAGTTAACGAGTGATATCGATAAGAAGCACTTTTTCTCTTATCAGATCACAGAGGTCGCGTTTTCCCCTTCTTCATTGACGCTAGCGGTCGATCCAAAAAGCGACTCTTTCCGTGATGCAACAACCCAGTTATTGGTTGAAACCGATATTCCAAGTTCAGACCAATCGACTCGGTTCCAGTTATTCATGACGGGCAATACTGCACAGTGTTTCAACATTGATAAGCAAGCATTACCAACGCCTGCTGACCTTGTTGATGTCACTGTCGCGGATCAGCCCTTAACGTCATCGAACCCAGTTTTGATGGATTTCAATATTACATCAGACGACCTAAAGGGTGGCGAATACGACGTCATCTTATCCTTTGGGGCTTTACCGACAGGCTCAAACCTGTGCCAAGGCCAATTATCTGTTTTAGCGGAGCTTTCACTGTGAAAAATAGCACGTTTATTACAACAACGATCTTAGGTTCGTTGACCTTGTCACAACTGGTTTTTGCTAATGGAGACACTTTAATCCCAGCGGGGTTTGAAGATTTTTATTCGCAACAAGATCGCGATGTCGAGATAAAAAACATTGATGGTCGTTACATGACGATTCCTATGTCGGTAACTTACGATTCAGTGCAATTCAGCAACCCTGAAGATGCGACTGCCGTTGCAAATGAACTGATGTCATCAGGATTAAACGAACGTACAGCAAAGAAGATAGTGGCTGGGTTTACTCGCGGTCAGTCGAATACTGTCGACTGCCAAGGTGACCTGAACTTATGTAGCCTTACACCGAAAAGCTACGACACATTTTATGACTATCACTCAAACAAGCTGTACCTCTATGTAAATAAAGAACTACTTGAGGAAAGTAAGCCGAAAGCACTCAAGAAGCATTACGCGTCAACTTACAACGCAAACCCAGGCTTGATTAACAACGCGAGCTTGTACACATCGAGCGATTTTACTAATAACTTGAATGTAAATCTAAGTGACCAATTCATCTTGGGGCTGCCTTATGGCTCGGTTCATGTCGATACTTATCTGAGCAACCAAGAAGATGCGTCTGAACTGAATTACGGTTACTACAACCTAGAGTACCAAAACCTGCGTTTAACAGCAGGCTACCACCAAGATCGCTTGGCGCTAAACAGCACCTCTTTCTTGCTCAACAGCACGCAATATCATGACGTAAACGTGAATTTGTCTTCGAGCAAGAACCTAAGCCGTACCGCTAAAAACGAAGACCAGTCACTGTACTTCTATGCGCAAACACAAGGCGTACTCAAGATATTCCGCGATGAGCAAATCATCGTGCAGCAGTCTGTACAAGAAGGCCAAGGCAGCATTAGTTACTCAGAGCTACCAAATGGCGTTTATGACGTAACTGTTGAGATCTCCGTGGGTACTCAAGTGGTCTCTTCTGAATCGGTACGAATTTACAACGCGAATACAGACACGTTGAATACTGGCGAATTTGATTACTCGATCGCCGCGGGCCAATTTCAAGACAACGACACTTACCAAAGTGACGAAGACCAACCATCTGGCATGTCTTCAACTAACGAATTCGAAGGCATGGCATTCCTTCAAAGTGGGTTGGCTTATAAATGGTCGGACACACAAACGGTCGCGATTGGTAGCACTGTAACTAACGAACATGCGATGGGGCAACTGGGTTTTAAAGGCTACCTGCCATTCGATAGCCGCTATGAAATGTTCCTTTCGAACATCGATAGTGAAGCTTGGTATTTGTCTGGATATTGGAACCTTGGCAGCTTGGGCTTTACCTATGAGCGCCTAAACAACCCAGACCAAAACCCATTTGCAGGATACTTATACGGTGCCAGTGACAAAGAACAGCTTGGTGTTTCCACCAGCTACACCATTGGTGACACGGTGCGTGGGTATAGCTCGGTGAATTACATCGAACAAAGTAATTTATACAACAGCTCGCTAAGTAACTGGTCTTTGTCTTCTGGTTTAAGTTCGCCGTTTATTGTCGATTCAACTCTCGACCTGAACGTCACCTTTAACAATGAGCAACTGACATCCAATTGGGATGATGGTGAGCTCTCCATATCCCTAAACTGGTCGGTACCTCTTTCATCGAAGCTTACTGGCAATACGAGTTTCACCGTCACAGAGAATGGCTTTAGCCAATATACCAACAGCTTAGAGACACAAGATTTAGTCGAAGACCAAGATACAGATTTACGACTTACTGCCAGTAACAGTTACTACGTCAACTCCCCTAATGCGGCGGTGACAAATGTAACAGCGTATGCCGCACAACGTGATGAGCATTACCAAGCTGACGGCTTTGTCTACGCCGCGAACAATGGCGAAAAAGCGTTAAACGCGACATTACGCAGTACCCAAATTATTGGTGGCGAGAGCGTGAGTTTCACTACAGCACAAAGTGATGCTTATGTGGTCGTCGATACCCAAAATAACATCCGCTTCGATGCCGATGAACGCAAAACCAAAGGGTTGGTGGTGGTAAGAACCGATGACCAAGTGATGAACAAACAATACATCTACGACGACCGCGCGGTCATTACGTTAGATGACTACCAAGCCGCAACCATCGAGCTTGATGTCGAGAGCGTTGCTTTGCACAACACTGGCCAACAATCAGTGACAGGGTATACGCACCCTGGTTCGGTCATCGAATTGAATTCAAACGTGAGTCGTGTGATCAGTTTTGTCAGCAAATTCAAAGATATTTTCGGCAACGATGTCCACGACATTGAATGTGAAGGCCCAGCTTGTTTGAACGTATCAAGCATTACGTCTGGCATTCATAAAGTCGATGTACAAGAAGGTCAACAGTTCGCACTAACCAGTAATGGTCAGCAGTGCTACTTACCGTCTGTCGATGATGCGAAACAGCTGAATTTTGGTACTAACTTCTGCCAACCAAACTTGAATCCGATGGAATCAATGATATTGGTGAGCAACGACAAAGAAATTAACGTGATGTACATCGGTGAATTCGATGACATCAACACACTGAACGAACAATTGCATGCATTGACTGACAACGGGATGGAGTTTATTACCACGCGTCTAGGTCGTACTTCTTTTGTTTACCTGACTGTAAATAAGGATCTTCAACTCAGTCATCAACAACGTCAACACATAGAAAATGTTGCTCGCTACGCCAATTCGGAATCGCTACGAGAGCACAACTTTGTACTTAACCGACCTGAAGGTAACTGATTATGAAAAAGCTTCCTATTTTACTGACTGCTGCTCTTACAACCTCTGTTAACGCGATGAACGTCGATACCATGTTATTGGTTGGAGACGAATACGGAAATGGCGTATTCACTTTAACTAACAGCAATAAGATCACGGAATTTATTCAATCCAACATCACTCAATTGGTGGTTGAAGATGGCGAGATCACGCGTGTTCCGTACTCAGAAAACAACTTTGAAGATTGGCACGTCACGCTGACTCATAACAAAACCATTCTAGAACCGCACCGTCAGAAGCAAATTGGCGTGCGCTCTTTGTGTGGTAACAAATGTGATTTCACTGAAGACCAGTACTACCTCGTCAGCTTTGAGCCTTCTCCATACGACCCTGAAGGCAAGTTGGATTCAGCCGTGACAATTAACTTTGGCTACCGTCCTTTATTTGTTATCCCAGCACAAGCTCAAGATATTGATTACTCGATTTCTTTAGATCAAGGCCAACTGCACATCAACAACACAGGTAACAGCTTTGTGCGTGCCTATGTCGATCAATGCACAGATCAAGTCACAGAAGATTGTGAAGTCACCATCATGTCTCTAGCTGGCCGTGAGCGTAACTACCCTCTGCCGGAAAACATCGAACTTTTGGACCTAAAAGTCACTGTTGTTAACCACGACGAAAGTTACCGCCAAGATGTGACTCTGAGCGAGAGCAAATAATGAAACGACTCGTATTATGGTCGCTACTGTTCGCGGCTATGCCAAATTATGCAGCCACTCTCAACATCAATATTGAGGGACAACAGATACGCTTTGAAAACGCCATCACACTCGGTGGAAATAACTATACCTTGAGTGATTGGTCTATCGCGAGTGGCCTCACGACAACGAGTCAGTTTTTGCCAAGCGCGTTTGTTACAGACAAGCCAGACACCATGACATTAACCAGTAATTCAGGTCAGAGTGTGGAGGCGGCAATTGCGGTCAATGGTCTGCAATACAATACGGCATCAAACCCTTTCACGCGCGGGGATAACCTGTTCGTGACACCGGTATGCAACCAATCTCAATTGTCGGGAAACATTGTCACGCTTCATGACAACGATACACAAAACTGCAGTGCGGATTTCTCATTGGAGTATCCGCAATCCATCACGCCGTTTTATTTCTATCGTCCAACCTTCAACATAGACACAGCCTCACTATTGAATGCACTTCAAGGTCAGGCTAAAGGTGTCTACACGGCGACAATTCCTGCAGACATCAAATACTACTACCGCTCTGCCGGTGGCGCGCTAACCTACCGAATTTTGCCTGACGTTTTTACTGTGAATATCGATTACACACCAAACAGCTTAGAAAGCATTAATGTGGTAGGCGATGGTGTATTGAGCCCGATGTATGACACAACGAATCATACTGTCTCAGCGCAGACCACGTTCAACATCACTGCGCTAGGCCAGTTCAGTACTGGCTTATCGATGACGCTACTCACCAATGAATTTGAGCTGACATCAGCGTCAGGTAAGACATCTATCCCCTACTCTATCCAGTGTAATGAAGCAAACTGTGAGGATACAGATTGGGTTAAAAGTGGCGTCAATCAACTCGACCATAGTCAAACCAGCTATGTGATTCAGTCACCGAGCTCAGTGATCAATTTCGATCTTAATATTAACTACCAGAATATTCCTTCGACAGACGTTGAAACCGGTACTTATTCAGGAAACTTCACCGTGATGTTTGAGGAACTGTACTAATGAAACTATCGACTCTTTTTGTCGGTGACGCCTTGGCGACTAAATACGTTATCGCAGGAGCCTTAATGCTGCCTAGTCTATGCCTAGCCGACGCTTCACCGTTTTACATCGGTGCTGACGTCACTAACGCAGGCAAAACAAACTCTGAGGTATCTGACACCGCCTTTGGTGGTCAAATTCTATTGGGTTACGACCTAAACAAAACATGGTCTGTCGAAGCCAGCACTGGCTTTTTCGGACACATTAAAACCATTAAAGAACCTGACTTCCCTTATTCGGAAGTTGAGGGACAGAGATTCAACAGCACGGATATTTCGTTACTCGGTACGATTCCACTCTCACGCCATTACAGCCTATACGCTGGCGCGGGGTCGTTACTGGAGGGCAATACGTGGTCTCCTATCGGCCAGCTTGGCGTGGCGTATGAGTTTGATGAGCAGCTAAGCCTGAAGTTTGGCTATAAGTTCATCTTCAGCGATGACCCAGAAAAAGATCTGCAAATTCTCAGTGTCGGTATGCGCTACCACTTCCCAACACAAAATGAATCAGTCCCTGAACCGATTGTGTACGACGACATTTATGTCTCTTCTACTTCAGAAGTGACGCTGTATGAACCTGAGGTTGTCGCTGAGGTAGAGCCTCAAACCTGCGAGACTGTTCGCTACATAGTTAAAAAAGACGATTGGCTGATTAAGATTGCTCACAATCACCATATTAGTTTTGAAGAGCTGAAAAAGCACAATCATAGCTTTACAGATCTGACAGATATCGACTTGATTCATTCGGGCGATATCGTACTTCTTCCCAACACAGACTGTGAATAAGCCATGTTGTTGTATCTAAACTCAAAACGAGACGCGCTTGAACTCTATGGTGGAAACTCGCTGACTCTTTTGCATTCAGTATCCCTCAGCACTATCGAGTTAAATGTTCTACGTGTTCTTTATGACAACAGTTATAAGCCGTGTAGCCGCCAACAATTGAAAAAAGCGGGCTGGCCAGATCGAGTGGTCGGCCCAAATTCGCTGAATGTCTGCATCATGCACCTGAGGAAGAAACTTAAGGCCATCATTGACGACTCAGAAATACGAGTCGTGCCGTCGCATGGGTACAAGTTACTCATCCCTGCATCGATTCACTTAGTCGGTGAAGGCGACGACCTGCCCAATATCAAGTTAAGCGTGAGCTCTAATCGGCTCAAAGCTTCAGATACTGACCCTATAAGATCCCCGTCAGTGGACAGAAGGGCCAAACAGAAACGTTTTAAACCTAACATTGTCAATTGCAGTAATTCCCACCAGCGAATTCGTTGGGAAGACCTAATACTAACAGTAGGTATCTGGATTTATGCTTTTGCGCTTTATCACTCAATTTACAACTGAGGTATCCATGAACTTCAAAAGACCACTCATCATCATTCTCGCCATTTTGGCTGTCCCTTATATCAACGCGACCGGTGGGAAATTTTCTATATACAGTGGGCATACTCAGCAGCACGCCGAAACTCATTTACAATTTAATCACGGGCTGTACTCATCTGTTCAGTTTCTGCCATATGAGGTGGTGAGAAAAGGATATGGCATTTACGCTGTACTCAATGACACGGTATTTATGCTTGCTCTCGATCGGGATTATGAGTTTGTTAACCGCCACTTAGACGACAGCGAAGTACTTGAACTAGACGCCATTCAGCACTTATCTCGAATCAATGTCGCGCAGTTAAGTTTAGATAAAGACACCATTTATATGCGAAAACGGTTAGAAAATGAAAAAATCGAAGACATTCAATTTAAGGGCGACTTGGGCTTCTGGTAGGCTTTCATTGTGGAAAGCTTCACTGATACTCGCTAGCGTACTCGTCATTAGCCCTTGGTTAAGGCTCATGGGATCTGAATTCACACTGAAAGGTCGCCTCACAAACCCTGAACGTTCATTACATGTCTACATTAACAATGGGGTGTTTACGTTCGTGAACACCTTAACGGATGGCACGACAAGAAAGAGCTCTGGGCTAATTGGCTTTACTCAAAACACACTCTACTTTCTAATTTTGGAATCGCAATACCTGCATGTGGCAGAGCACTTATCGCCACAGTTCAAGCGTGACCTTATCAACGCCAATAATCGCTTATTCGACATTAAATTAAAAAAAAGAGGAGAACATGAGGTTTTGATGACGTTCGATGAAGAGCTCAAGTTTGAAGGAATACAAACTCAAGTGGCAAACATTAATGGCAGCTACCCTAAGATAGATTAATTTTTCAGAAGGTCGAACACACACAAAGCCCCCAACGTATGGGGCTTTTTAATGTCTGACGCTAATATTGGCTATTAGTTTCTGGTTCCTGCTCGCTCTCGATGCTCATTACTTCCGATTCATTTCCAGAAAGCGCCTGTTGCTGACTACCAGAAAGCATTTGCTGCTCTGCCGTAATATCAGACTCTTTAAACACAATAAAAGCACGGCGGTTTAACGCATCAGCTTTCTCAGTGCGCTCATTGATTGCTGGCTGTAGCTTACCAAACGATTTCACTTCCCAGATGAACTGCTTAGGGTCGAGTTTAGTTTTAAGGTATTCAACCACGGTTTCAGCACGACGCTCCGCCAACTTCTCGTTGTAAGAAACCGAACCTGCTTGGTCGGTATGCCCAGCCACCATGATACTGCCTTGCAAGCCACTCAACTGATCCGTGAAATCATCCAACTGAGTTAAGTCTTCTGGCTTAAGCACTGATTTATCAAAATCAAAGTGTGGCGTCATTGCCATGTACACCTTACGTTCGGGTTTTGGTGGCTCACAGAAAGGCATCTCTTCGTATTTCTGTGCTTCTTCAAACACGATAAATGCACGACGGTTCTCCGCTCGGTCTTTATCGGTTTTACCTAACAACAGAGGTTGAGTCTCACCAAGGTGTTTCACTTCCCAATCGTAATTCATTGGATCGAGGTGCGCTTTCAAATAGTCTGCAACGGATTTAGCGCGACGCTGTGAAAGACGTTGGTTATATTCCAATGAGCCTTTGTAGTCGGTGTGACCAACAATTGTGATACGCCCTTTTAGATCTCTGATCTCTTCTACAAAGGCATCTAAGTTGATCGCATCTAAGTCGCGTATTTTGTATCTATCAAACGCAAAATGCTCTGCGATAGCAACATGTACTTCACGTTCAGGCGCTAAACATTCACTGATTAAAAACTTAGACACATCTAAGCCAGCAAACTTGTCTCTGTTTTCCTGGCTCACATAGGTGTCGGTTGCACAGCCAGCAAGAAGCAAAACGCTCATTACACCGCTGACTAGGCCAATTGTTATTTTCATCTTACTTTTAGTTCTCAACTTACTTTTCGTTTTCAACTTTTAACTCTCTACTTTCACCCTATTTAGGCTGGCTTAAATCTTACCGACTAAGTTAATGAACACGCCTGAAGCGTCATAATCATCATCGTTGGTTAAATCACTATCAAACGCAGAGAAGTTATAACCAATGCCCATTTTTAGGTTCTCACCAATGTGCTT
>PJEL010002090.1_pt1 | contig 18869 bp, 13 predicted proteins | sample 1853271 | NCBI WGS metagenome assembly PJEL01 (sample SAMN08108733, study PRJNA415343) | Invertebrate metagenome, whole genome shotgun sequencing project. | host: Globobulimina | place: Sweden: Gullmar Fjord | collected 2015-08
AAGGATGCCGTGAAAACGCACAACATTGACCTAATGCTTTGTGGTCATCACCATGATTTTTGGCATAAGATCATCTCGCACTCGAAGCAATTGATAGACTCTTCTCCCGTCGACATACTTGTCGTTCCTATGGACTAGAGCTTCTAAAGACCCACGGTTCCTAAAGACTGTCGCTCTTAAAAATAGCTGTTTGGCTTATAAAGCCAGGCTTCAATAGCCAGCCTCTATCGGTATTATTGGTTGGCTTACATCCCCTCTTCAATTTTCTTGTTTGCCCCAATCCAACTATCACCCACTTGCTGAGTTCATTTGTGATCTTGTCGGCTTATCAACTCGTAAGCGTCTAATAATTAACAAATCACGAGTGTAAGTAATGAAAAAGATTGGTCTCTATCTTTTTACAAACGACTTAAGAATCAACGACAATCAATTGCTCCACTGCGCTACACAGAGCGTCGATAAACTTATTTGCGTGATTGTCGAACCTACTTTGGTTCGTTTCTCTGCTGATTTCGCGCAAGAGCAAAGTTATGGTGCACACCGACAGACTTTTGTTTCACAAACGATAACGAACCTAGAATCGAATTTAGTTAAGTTTGGTCAGCAACTTGTCGTGATTCACAGTAACCATTTAGAACCAGATGCAGCCGAACATACACTCGACCAAATCATTGCTACACAACACGTCACCCACTTTTTCGCCAATGCACACTGCGGTTACGACGAGCGACAATTGATTCATTCACTACAAAACAGTCACCCTGACTTAATAAAATGCTTGCCACATCACTCGACCTTGTTTGGCTCACATGAGCTGCCGTTTGAATTATCAAAAGTCCCGAGCTCGTTTACCAAATTTAGAAAGCTAGTCGAACACTTGGATGTTAATGGTGGTAAGACGGTTACTGCACACCTTCCACCAGCAGTGACACCAACACCAGTAACGGCAACCCCACTATTCAGTTCTCCAAATTTAGAAAGAGCAGTAACAAACGAATATTTGGGTGGCGAAGACGCAGGACTAGCGCATTTAGATAACTACTTCTCACATGATTACGCCCTTAACTACAAACAGACTCGAAACGCATTTGACGGCATCGAAAACTCAACCAAGTTCTCGCCATGGTTGGCACTCGGTTGCGTTTCGCCTAAAACAATTTATCGCCATTTGAAGCAGTTCGAAGCTGAACATGGCAGTAACGATTCAACCTATTGGATCTACTTTGAGTTGTTGTGGCGCGAATATTTCTATTGGAAATGCTTATCTCTGGGCTCATCGTTATTCGGTGATTCTTCAGACCAAAAACTCAACACCCCAAACTCCGCGGGAACGTCGAACCTGAATTTCGCCAAATGGGAAAGTGGCAATACCAACTACCCGATTGTCGATGCGTGTATGCGCCAACTTAACGAAACAGGCTACATGTCTAATCGAGGAAGACAGCTAACCGCTAGCTGTTTGATCTATGAACTAGGGATCGATTGGCGACACGGCGCAGCCTATTTTGAGAGCCAACTTATCGACTATGACGTGGCATCAAATTGGGGTAATTGGGCTTACATAGCCGGAGCCCTGAACTCTCAAGTAAACACCCAAACCAACAAACAAAAGAATGCTAACCAAGCACAACCCAAATCACACCATTTCGACTTGGCTAGGCAGACCGATATGTACGACCCAGACCATATATTTATCAACAAGTGGAATGCGAGCAGCAAAGAACCTGTCTTAACTAACAATCAGGATATGTTATGAACTTCAAAACCGTGCGCCTTGTCTTAGGCGACCAACTCAATGTCCAGCACTCTTGGTTTCAACAGGTTGACGACGACGTCATTTATATCATTGCCGAACTTAAGCAAGAGACTGACTACGTTGCATCGCACATCCAAAAGGTGGCCGCTTTTTTCTCTGCGATGGGCTACTTTGCCGACGAGCTCAAACAACAAGGTCATCAGGTACTCCACCTTACTCTTGATGACACGACTCAATTTGAAAACCTCGATGCTCTATTGCAACACTACGTCCACGAGTTTGCTGCTGAAAAGTTTGAATACCAACGGCCAGACGAATATCGACTTCTCCAACAATTGGCAAAGCTGAAGTTAACCGGAGTAACCAAAGGCTGTAGCGATTCCGAGCACTTCCTGTTTCCGTTTGACGAGATTGAAACCCAGTTTCCTATAGACAAACACATCATGATGGAACACTTCTATCGTCGAATGAGAAAGCGTTTCGACATCCTGCTCGACGATGGCAAACCGATTGGCGGAAAATGGAATTACGATGCAAACAATCGCAAGAAACTCAAGAAACAAGACATCGAGAACCTGCCGCAACCATTAATGTTTGCCAACGACATTTCTGCGATTTTAAAACGCATCGTGCATCATCAAGTTCAAACCATTGGTGAAGTTGGTGATCAGTTATTATGGCCAGTCAATCGAGCACAAAGCCTGTCTCTACTTGCTCACTTCTGCCAAGTCTGTTTGCCACTGTTTGGTCAGTTTCAAGATGCAATGACGACCGAGCATGATTCAAAATGGAGTTTGTATCACAGTCGCCTCTCCTTTTCGTTGAATAGCAAACTGCTAAGCCCCCAAGAAGTGATTGATGCGGCGCTGTCGGCTTATCAGTCTTCTTCAAAGCCAAACGCCCCCACTATAGATATTGCACAAGTCGAAGGGTTCGTACGCCAAATTCTAGGTTGGAGAGAATACATACGCGGCGTTTATTGGGCAAACATGCCTGCTTACGCCAACAAAAATCACTATGCAGCAGACCGTCAGTTACCTCATTACTTTTGGGATGGGCAAACCAAGATGAATTGTATGAAGCACGCGATTGATCAATCCCTCGAGTTTGCTTATGCGCACCACATTCAAAGGCTCATGATCACCGGTAATTTCTGCTTAATTACGGGCATTGCTCCGGATCAAGTTGATAGTTGGTACCTTGGTATTTATGTTGATGCGATTGAGTGGGTCGAAATGCCGAATACGCGAGGTATGGCACTTTTTGCTGATGGCGGTATCGTCGGAACCAAACCATACTCTGCCAGCGGTTCTTACATTAATCGCATGAGTGATTACTGCAAAGGCTGTCATTACCAAATTAAAGAGCGCAGTGGCGACAGTTCTTGTCCATTCAACAGCTTGTACTGGCGCTTCATGAACAAACATCGCGAGGCCTTAAATCGCAACCCTCGAATGGGCATGCTTTATCGCTCTTGGGACAATATGGATGAGCAAGACCAACAAGCGATACTCGACACCGCAGAACAACGACTGGCTAACTTGGAGAACTTATAATGGTGGAACAACTCAGATTACACATATTGGTCATTGGTGGCAGCGGCGGTATTGGATTCGCTGTGGTTAAGCACCTATTGTCTGAGCTGTCTCGCTTTGATTTTCTCGATGTACATGTCGACGCGACTTATCATTCACAACGACCAGAATTGGAAGATAACCGTTTAAATTGGCACCAAGTCGATGCCACCAACGAAGCTGATATTGAGCGACTAAGCACTCAATTCGAGCGATTGGATTGGTTAATAAATTGCGTGGGTATGCTTCATACTCCAGACCTTGGTCCAGAAAAGAATTTGTCCTCTATCGACCCAGAATTCTTTCTGAAAAACATCTCGGTAAACACCCTGCCTAGCTTGTTACTGGCCAAGCACTTCACGCCGATTCTCAAAGCCAGTGACAATCCAAAATTTGCAGTGGTATCGGCCAAAGTCGGCAGCATTTCAGACAACCGATTGGGTGGATGGTATAGCTATCGCTCATCCAAAGCCGCACTCAACATGTTCATCAAAACCATGTCGATTGAATGGCAACGTACATTGAAGAAAGGCACAGTGTTAGCGCTCCACCCTGGTACAACCGACACCGCTCTATCTAAGCCCTTTCAGACCAATGTGCCGCAAGGTAAGTTGTTTGAGTCTAGTTATGTAGCTCATCAATTGGTGGACATCATTCGAACTGCTACCCCGGATAAAAGCGGTCATTTCTACGCGTATGATGGTGAGCAATTGACTTGGTAGTGAGTAATGCCAATCGCTGTCTTTGATGAATGGTAAAATTGGATGAGTGCTAAAAAAAGAGAAAACCCAACAAAGCTGTGACTCTGTTGGGTTTAGTAGTTAACGCGACGCTGTTGGTTGAAACTAAAAATGTCGTTTCAACGAAGGGAACTCTGAGGACTCAACTAAGGGTCAAAACTGATCATTACTGTTTCTATTACTATTGGCGCTACTCAGCCCAGTTGAACTTACTCTCGTCGACACCTTCTTTTTCTTCCTTAACACGCTCACGTCGGCTTTGCTCTTCAGCGCGGGCTGCGTCAATTTCTTGCATGATGGCATCAATATCTGCCAAGGCGTCACTTTCGGTAAACTCACCCGTTAGTTTGCTATCCGGCTTCAAATCACCTTTCTCAAACAGTGCCCACATTTCTTTAGCATACTCAGTGGTCGCAAGTTCAGGGGCAAACTGCGCGTAATAATCACGGATGTTATTAACATCACGAGTCAGCATCCACTCAGCATTGTTGTTCGCAGAAGCATCGACCGCTTGCGGCAAATCGATAATCACAGGGCCATATTCATCAACCAATACGTTGAATTCAGACAAGTCACCATGAATCAAACCAACGCAAAGCATCTTAACGACATAAGTCATCATCACCGCATGATCTTCAATCGCTTGTTCAGGCGGCATCACCACATCATTCAATCTCGGAGCGACATAACCTTCGTCATCAGTGACCAACTCCATCAGCAGTACGCCATCAAAGCAGCCATAAGGGACAGGCACGCGAACGCCTGCTTCTGCCAGCTTATACAAGGCATCCACTTCAGCGCTTTGCCATACTTTTTCTTGTTGCTCGCGACCGAAACCAGAGCCTTTTTCCATCGCTCTAGCGCGGCGGCTATTGCGGACCTTTCGACCTTCTCGATATGCCGTTGCTTTTTTAAAGCTACGTTGGCTTATTTCCTTGTACACCTTGGCACAACGGATCGTATCACCACAGCGTACTATGTACACTGACGCTTCTTTGCCACTCATGAGTTGGCTTTTCACCTCGTCGACTAAACCATCGTCAACTAAGGGCTGTATTCTTTTAGGTATCTTCATGTCGTCTTTATACATGAGTTACCTGACAGATAAAATATTAACTCGTTAAATGAGTGGTTATTCTCAATAGATTCTTAAATGAAGGGAGATTATGTGGGTTTTGTCTTGTGGCGACGACAGCGTTCAGAGCAATAAATCACCTCTTCCCAACAACGTTGCCATTTTTTACGCCATGAGAATGGTTTGAGGCAAACGGGACATGTCTTGGTGGGTAGATGTGGTTTCTTGTTCATGACCGCTTCCTTGTCGATGAATCCATTAACCTATTCGTTAACAAGAGATTCCCTATTACGCTCGTTCCTCGTTTTATGGAATGACGCCGTATTCTAATCGTTGCTGACTCTAAAGGAGTGGCAACGGTGTGGTTGATAACAACCCCGATTCCGTCATCCTCGAGAAGGAGGAACGACTGAGTCGGGGATCTGCTTATCCAAACAGATTCGGCTTTGTCTGAACTGACTCTGCTCAAATTCGACTAAGCCCGCTTAATCCAGTTAAGCAATAACCTTGTACTGCTTCTCCATCTCACTCACGCCAAGGCCTGAATGTTTTGTCACTTTAAGTTGCACGGGTACACGCTCTTTCAGTGCTTCAACGTGGCTGATTACCCCGATCATCTTGCCTGACGCATTCAGGTTATCGAGCGCGTTAAGTGCGATATCCAATGTATCGCTGTCTAGCGTTCCGAAACCTTCATCCAAGAACAGTGAATCAATACTGGTTTTGTGGCTCACAAGATCAGATAGTGCGAGTGCCAATGCCAAACTCACCAAGAAGCTTTCGCCACCTGACAAGGTCTTAGTATCACGCATCACATCGCCCTGCCATGTATCCAACACTTGCAGTTCTAGCCCGTCATCGGCTTTACGTTTTAGCTCGTAACGACCGTGTAGACGTTGCAATTGCTTGTTGGCCAAGTACACCAAGTTCTCTAGCGTTAACCCTTGAGCAAACTTACGGAACTTGTCGCCATTTCTAGAGCCAATCAACGAATTAAGACGTGAGATGTCGTCAAACTCAAGTTGTTGTACTTCGATCTGTTTGAACAAGTCTTGTTGATTACTGCGGTTTTGGCGATCCGTTTCCAGGTTCGCAGAAATCGCACCAATTTTCGTCGCATGACTTTGCTGTACATTGGAACAGTCAGTCACGGCTTGTTCTACTTCCTGTAGTGGAAGTTGTTGCCAAGCTTCCGCTTTATCGTGACCTTTAAGTTCGACTAGATTCGCTTTAGCTGAATTCAAACGAGCTTGAGCACTAACCATCGCCTCTTCCAGCGTTTTCTTAAGACTTTGTAGTTGCACTGTTACGGCTTCATCCAACAGTGCCGACTCAAATTCATCTTCTGTAGCAAATGGACTTGTCGTTAATGCTTGCGTCCAAAGCGATGTCACTTCAGTCAGAGCTGTCTGTTTCGCCGTTAGCTCGTCACTGTAAGATGTGTGTTTCGTCTGTTCTGTTCGGTGCTCGAGTTCACAACGGTTAAACGCTGTTTGAGCGGCATCGTGTGCGCTGACGGCATCCATCACTTTTTGCTTCATAGTGTTGGTTACAATTTGAATGTCTTGTGTCCCAAACAGCTGCGTTCTAGATTCCGTAACAACCGCCAGCTCTTTCGACAGTAACTCAACCTCTTGATTCGCCACTGTGATGTCTTTCGCTAGGGCTTCTAGCTTGTCATCGAGTGCTTTCAGCTCAGCATGTTGGCTAATCAACTGCTTATCTAACCCATCATGCTGCTGTTTTGTGGTGAGCCACGTATTAGAAGCTTCAAGCTTTTGAGCAAACCAAGCATCGATATGCGCTAACTCAGGCGCTTCAATCGATGTTTGAATAATGCTTTCTCTAAGCCCTTGCCATTCAAACTCTTTCGCTTGCGCACATTTAGCGGCCTGATCAATCAATGCGTTCGTTTGTGTGGAAAGATCTGCGAGTCGTTGTTCTGCGAGTTCAAGATTAGATAGAGCCTTATCGACAATCATCGCGGTTGCTGCGCGCTGCTTCTCTGCGTCAAGGTAGGCATTTTTTGCATCAGCCATATTGCGCAGGAGTACGATCGTGTTGTTAAGCTGCTGCTCACAAGCATCAACGAACGACTGCACAACATCGCTATTACCTAACCCTTCTACATTTGGCAGATAGATATTGAGTGGGCAATTCTGAGTCTCTAAAATTGCATTGCTTTGCTCTAGCTTGGCAACAAGGTTTACCCAATTCAGTTTGGCTTGTTCGATATCGGCTTGAGCACGCTGAATTTCATCGTTGAGGCCATTGATGATAGGCACTAATGAATCCAATTGTTGACGGTGCTCTGTGCCGTCTTTCTGAATAACGGCTAACTCTTGCTCTTCTCGCTCTTTTTGTGCAACAAGATCAGCGATATCCTGAGATTGCTCAATAGTATGCTCGGTTGAACCGCACAGCGGGCATTCTGAATTTGGCTTCAATGCCGCGCGATATTTGGCTAATTCACCCTCTTGATCAATTAGGCGAGTTAAACGCTCTAATGAGGTCTTATTGTTCTGATAACGCTCCACCAGCACTTCACGCTCTTTTGTGAGCTTTTCACTACGTTGTGTATTGGTCTGCAATTCGACAGATTTGGATGTTATGCGCTGAGTCGCCTGAACAAAGCCACGATTAATATCCACCAGCGTATTGGTATTACGACTCCAGTGCTCAAGCACCTCTTTTTGTGCACTAAGGGTATGTTCATTGGCTTGTTGCTGCAAAGCGTCCCATCGCTGTTTAGCTTGGTTTTCTGCTGAGACTAACTCTGTGAGTGCTTTGTCTTGTGCCAATTTAGAGTCTTTAGCTGCTTGTAACGCTGCTTGCTGATTGGCCAGCGTGCGCTGTGAAGCTTGAACGCTATTTAAAAGTTCCGTGTGTTGACGTTCCAGATCTCGAACCTGAGTCACCTTGATTTGCCATTGACCCAGATACTTTTCAAGCAGGCTATCAGCTTGGTTAGCCGCTAAATATTGTGCAGCGATCTTTTCTTGCTGCTTTATGGATTCAACCGTTTGATTCAAGGAGACTTGTAGCTGACTTTTCTCAACCTGTTGTTGATTAAGCGTATTTACCGTTTTAGAACCCGCTACTTGTTTGTCTTTCAACATCGCAATTTGGTTATCTAACGGGCGAACTTGTTCAATGATCTTCTCTTGATCTTGCTGCTCTTTTTTAGCGACCTCAACCAACTTGATGTGGTTATTAACGCTCTGTTGTGCCGCGTTTTTTTCTGCATCTCGCTCAGCTAATCGCTTGGTACTGCTTTCAAGGTTAGCTTGAGTCGTCACGACTTCTTGGCTACAACGCTTTAAATCTTTATGAAGCGGACGCAGTTTTTCAGCAGGCTCGCTATTCGCTAAACGATCTAACGATGGTTGGTTTTCAGCAAGGCTTTCTTGCGCCGTTTTTAAGTCATGATTGCTTGCCGTAATAACCTGTTCGGCTTTAACGACATCTTTCCACCAGCCTAAATGCGCGTTCCATTCAGTAAGTTGTTCAGTCAAACGTTTCTGTTCAGACTCTAGATGGCCATGTTCTTTGGTCAGCTCTTGAATCTGATCTTCAGAGAGTAAGCTCACGCCCTCAGCCTTAGCTTTTAGGTGGTTGAGTGATTCTTCGCTCGATTTGAAGTGGTCGTAGATACGCTCTGAAATCAGGCTATAAATTTCGGTACCCGTAAGCTCTTCCAATAACTCGGCACGGTCGTTAGCGTTGGCATTCAAGAAAGCAGCAAACTCACCTTGCGACAACATGATAGATTTAGTGAATCGTGAAAAATCCAAGCCGGTCACGCTCTCAACCATCTTAATTTTCTTAGTGAGCTGCGTTTCTAATACAGCATCACTATCAGCATCCGCAAATTCACAGGTTGGTGTCTGCAGCGCACCGTCGTGTTTTCCGCGCGCTCTCTTATGATGAAAATTCGAACGGTAAGTTTTACCCTTCACTTCAAATTCAATCTCAGCGAAACACTCACCTGTGCCACGCGTCATCAGTTCATTGGTGCCTTTAGCGATACTTTTCAAACGCGGTGTTCGGTGGAACAGTGCCAAACAAATCGCATCAAGAATCGTTGTCTTACCCGCACCCGTTGGGCCGGTGATCGCAAACAGACCATTTTCTGCAAACGGTGACTGAGTAAAGTCGAGCTTCCAACGACCTTTCAGAGAGTTCAGGTTTTCAAATTCTAGGCTTAAAATCTTCATACTCGTTACTCACTAGTCCCTTTGGGCTCTTCTATTTCTTCTTGGCTATCCGCACCGTAAGAGACTTCTTCCATCACTTGCTTGAACTTGATAGTCATTCGTTCTAAACGTGCTTTTTCAGAATCCGTTTCAAACTCTTCTAAAGCAATACGTTTTTCAAACACATCCATCGGAGTTAACTCAGATAAAGTTTCAGCAGACTCTTGCTCTAACCCTTGATTACGTCGCTCCCGCGCCCTTCTCAATTGAAGTACTTCGACATTCAAGCCTTCCGTTAGCGCTCGCATACGCTCTTGCAAATCAGACAAGTAATCCTGTGCTTGTACTTCTATCGACAGCCACACGCTTTGCCCTTCTTCCAAACCAATGTATTGGTTCAACTGCGATTCTATTTCGTTCAAATCGCCTTTGATTTCAGCAAGGGGTTGGAATATTGGGACAACCAGCTGTGAAATGATGCGTTCGCCTTCGACAAACTCAACCACACAGACCTGCTTTTGAGATTTCAGCTCATCAAAACTGAGCGGAATGGGTGAACCGCAGTAACGAATGTATTCACGTTTCGCGACAACTTGTGGGCGATGGATATGACCAAGGGCAATATAGTCCGCATTAGGGAAACCATCAGCAGCAAAACCGTCTAGATTACCAACATAGATATCACGCACAGAATCAGACTGCTTAACGCCCATTGCGGTTAAGTGACCCGTTGCGATGATTGGCATATTGTCGCTATTTTCAAACGTCGCACGCTTTGCTACAGCGGCGTCATAAACACTTTGATAATGCTGTTTGATCGCGTCACCTAATTGCTTTTGACGCTCAACACCAGTAACGCCGGCTTGGCTGGTCAACACATCACGAGGGCGAATAAACGGAATCGCGCACACCAACGCTTCTACATCGCCAGTTTTACCTTTGAGTTCGACAACCTGAGTCGCATATTCTTCATTGGTATTGGGAATCACGTCGGCGCCCATGTACTTCAGTAATTGCTGAGTTTCTTTAAGCACAGATACTGAATCATGATTGCCGCCCAATAACACTAATTGGCAACCGATCTTATTCGAGTCGACGACAAACTTGTTATACATTTCACGAGCATAACTTGGTGGCGTACTGGTATCGAAAATATCGCCAGCAACAATTATCGCGTCGATGTTGTGCTCAGTAACTTGCTCAAGTAACCATTGTAAGAACCGTTCGTGTTCGTTCTTACGGCTTTTATTGTAGAAGTTTTGGCCAAGGTGCCAATCGGACGTGTGAAGGATCTTCATTGTTGCTCACTGGAAGTCGGTAATAGCTTTAATTTACCAAAATACCGATCAACTACCAAATGAGTTAGCATTATTTCCCCTTTTATAAGCTTGTGAAATACAACTAATTTCGGGCTTTGTAGGATTCGTGTTCAACGTGCCATCAATTGGTATTTGTTATATAAAAAACCGCTCAAAGTTAGAGCGGTTTTGATGTACGAATCTAGTTAACTTGGAACTTAATGGTTCGGGCGATTTAACTGAAGTAAGTCCCATTTGTTACCGTAGAGATCTTGGAACACAACCACAGTCCCATACTCTTCTACTCGCGGCTCTTCATTGAATACAACGCCATTGGCTTTCATCAACTCATAGTCACGCCAAAAGTCATTGGTCTGTAGAAAAAGAAAAACACGGCCACCGGTTTGGTTACCCACTGACTGTTTCTGTTCTTCATTACTCGCTTGAGCCAGTAATAGGTTAGTTCCGTTTGAATTCGGAGGAGATACCTGTACCCAACGTTTCCCACCACCTAGATTGGTGTCTTCGATCAAAGTGAATTGAAGCTTCTTGGTATAGAACTCGATCGCGTCATCATAGTTATCCACGACGAGCGCGATATTTCCGATTTGCTGTTGGATTGGTTGAGACATCTGTATTTCTCGATTTTGACAAAAATAGGATTCTACACACTATGGCTATATTTACGAATCTATTGCCCCATAATTTACGAACCCATACCCCATAAAAAAGCCCACGTTATCGCTCGACAACATGGGCTATTTCTATAATTAAACGGCTAAGCAATTAGAAGTTGTACGAAGCACCCAGTGTTACTGTGCTGAACGCAACATCGCGACTTTGCAGTCTATTACCCGTTTTCTTATCGAAGAATTCAATGTTTACTGCATCGGCTTGCGAGATTAGACGAAGTGTCAGGTTTTCTACTGGCGTGTATTCAACACCAACACCGAAGTGGAAGCCTGCACCAGAGTCATCATCAAAAGCACTAGCGCTGTTTGAGTTTAGATCGACATAGCTCAAGCCCGCTAACACGAATGGACGAATTGAGTTGTCGAAGGTGTAACCTAGGTTTGCTGCAACAGAAAATGATGTTGGTGAGAATACGTTAGTGCCATATGACTCGTAATCAGCATAATCCGTGTAACCAAGCTCGATGCCTACGATACGGTTAAACTGGTAACCACCGTAAAGGCTGTATCCCATGCTTTCTGCGTCTAAATTGCCACCGCCATCCGTGTCTGAATCTTGATATACGCCAAGGCCAGCACCAATGTATGGACCGCCTTCAATACCAGCAGCAAAAGTAGGAAGTGAAACCAAGCCGACTAGGCCCAATAGAAATGTTGATTTAAGCATGAAAATACCCTTTTAATTTGTCCTGTAGTAGCGTTGGCCAACCGGAAATCGTTATCCGACACTATTCCAACTGTTGCGCTACCGTTTAAAATATAATAAATAAGCAACTCCTAATGAATAATAAAACACTGTTCATTTACGGAGTGAATGGGAAGTTATCACAACATTTTGCGTTCATCAAATGAACAATTGACGACATTCAATAAGTCTTAATTATGAGACTCGGTATTTTAATCAAGTATGAAATGGATAACTCAATGGCGGAAAAACCGTAAACCTCATGATGACAACTAACCTAACCCGTTAATTTAAAATAGCTTATTTCGCTCTATTTCAACTCTCTATATATCGAGTTCCCTTTCGTTAACCTAGCTCCTGATATTAAAAAACTCACACTATCGTCAAATAGAGTGAGTTTATTTTTTATCTAAATTTATTTAGAGCGCTATGCTATTAAAATATATTTCAAGTTATGACTATATATTACTAACGAGCTTTCGCTAGGCTTGCCAAGTAATTGTTCGTTAAATAAAAGCCACTAAACTTCTCGATAAAATCCTCAGGAACGGTTTTGTCAGTCAATCCAGATTCAATCAGCGCCGCTTGCCACTTCTGTACTTTCGGGAAGCCTTCGAGCATATCAAAGCCTGACCCCTCTTTAATTACTGACGCGCGGTGCAACAGTGGTAACCAAGCGATGTCGACATTAGAGATATAATCCCCTTTAAAGAATTCTGTATTGCCTAACTTGTTTTCGGCTTTTAGGAAGGCTTTTTGAAGGTTCGTTAAACGTGTTTCAAAAGTCTCTTTGTCTTTACTTCCCATTGTGCCGCATTGTGGCATGTAATGTTTACTCGCCTGATAAGACCAAGCACGGTCTAATGCTTTCTGCTCAGCAGTTACTTCTTCAATAGGTGAATATTTATCATCTAGGTATTCGACAATCGCGTCAGATTCAAATAACACAGTATCGTTTTCTGTTACTAACACTGGCACTTGACCGTTTGGCGAAATATCTAAGAACCACTGTGGCTTGTCATTAAGTTCAATATATTCAATTTCAAACGGCACATTCTTCATTACGAGAGAACCCATAACACGTTGAACAAATGGGCAATTTTTAAAGCTAATCAATTTAATCATTTTCGACTCCGAATTAGGTTATTAATTTCTGTTTACACCCCTAAGACGAACGCCAGATTCAAAAGACGAAAATTAATTCGTTATTTATAGAAATAATTAATTACTGAAGTAACTAAAGGTAGTCACTTTAGGTAGTAAGTTTGAATACCTAAATACGGGTGGCTAAACGATCAGAGATAGCGCAATTGATGCCATGATCACTCCGACGACAAACTCCAACACCTTCCAGGCTCGTGGGTTCTTAAACAATGGCGCCAAGAATCGTGCCCCATAACCAAGCGAAAAGAAGAACACAAACGAAGCCGACACAGCCCCTGCACCAAACAACATTTGATTAGGTTGATATTGCGTTGAAATGGAACCCAATAGAACAACCGTATCCAAATAAACATGTGGGTTTAACCAAGTGAACGCCAAGCACATAGCTATCGCTTTAGTTAACGAGTCTTTGGTTTCGACACTTGCTTCTAGAGCGTGGTTTTCAGTGAATGCCGATCGAAAACTTAAGAAAGAGTACACACCTAAAAAGACCGCTCCGCCAAAACGAGCAAATTGCTCAATTTGTGGGAACTGTTTAACGATCGCACCAAAGCCCATTACACCGAAACTGATCAACAGCGCATCGGAAATAGCACACACGGCACAAATCGCCAGAACGTGTTGATTCTTAAGGCCTTTCTTTAAGACAAATGCATTTTGAGAACCAATCGCTAGAATCAGCGAAAGCCCGAGGGAAAAACCAGCAAAGTAAGTCGACATGAGAAAAGGTCTTTAAAAGTAGTAACGACGATAGTTGGCCACAATATGCCCATTTATCATGTTATTAACAAGTGAACCTATTGTCTATCAGAGACACGTTAGGTATGTATTAGGCCAATTAAGTAACCAGTTTCGAATAGTTCAGAGACTCACCACCACTTCTTTTTATACTCATCGTCCCTGCCACCCAAAATCGCTAACTAACAAACTAATCATTTGATTTTAAGTATCTTTAATCTCAATCTTTATTTTATAAATATTGATTTTATTAATAGAATTTAGCTCAAACTTTGAGAATTAAAAATCGATCACAGTGAGATCTTCCTACCATTTCATTGACCAAGCGAATGATACAAGTCTGATTGCATATTACCTTTTGACTGCGTTTTGAGCGGGCATTTCCCTCTCACAAAACTGACTTACTGCGTGTTTTTTACACTTCTTTTCGAAGGAGTCAGCTCTAGTCGCACAACTATTTAGTCGCACAATGATAAGGATGCACCACAGATGAATCACGGACAAAGACTTACCACAATAGCCCTCGCTATTATGGCTTCGGCTCACGTATCAGCTTCTGCTCTCAATGAAAATAGCCCAGAGTCGCAACCCGCCAACTCACCTTTCATCCAAGATGTAAAAGGGACAATTGTTGAGGATTACTCGCGAGAAACCATTCAACCTTCATTCTTCTCTATGAGAATGATGAGTAACGCAGATGAACAACGCGGCGATTGGTTTAACTTATCGGCGAGCTACACAAGACTTCAAGGCGTGGGTTCAGATATTGTGTATGACTACCTAATGCCCCCTCTTATGCCACAACCTGTTATCGTTGCCGTTCTAGATTCAGGTGTCGACGTTGAACACGAAGACCTCAAAAACAAACTTTGGACCAATGAAGACGAGATCCCAGACAATGGGATTGACGATGATGGCAATGGTTACATTGACGATGTCCACGGCTGGAACTTTTTGGGTAACTCGTTAGGCATTAACGTTGACCAGGACACGCTCGAAGTCACTAGAGAATACAAAAAGTACCTTGAGTTAAAAGAGAACGGACATTGGATTCCGCGTAAGAAACGTAAGTACTATCAAGGTGTTGAATCCGATTACTTGTCGTCTCTAAAAGATGACCAAGATGCGTTGAATCGTGTAACGACAGCAACTGACCAAGCCAATGAGTTCAAAGAACAGATTCTTCAGTTCGTCGATCAAAAAGACTTTTCTACTAACGGTCTGAAAACACTGTTAGATAGTGAGAATGCTAGCGTTGTAACCGCTGCTGAAGGGCTTTTGAGTCTGTTTGATTCATGGTATTCATTTGAATATCTGGAATCACGTCGTAGCCGTTACCAAGACTCTCTGGATTTCCACCTTAACCTAGAGCTCGACACGCGTGGCGATATTGTTTGGGATGATATCTCGAACCCTTGGGAAAAAGGCTACGGCAACAACGATGTGAAAGGCCCTGTCGGATCGCACGGTACACACGTTGCTGGAATCATCGCTGCAGAGCGTAACAACTCAGTGGGTATTGATGGTGTGGCTGATCATGCTCAAATCATGGCAGTACGTATGGTGCCAAATGGCGATGAGCGAGACAAGGACATTGCCAATGCAGTGCGTTACGCCGTCGATAATGGCGCTAAGGTCATTAACATGAGCTTCGGCAAAAGCTACTCGCCACGTAAGTACATCGTCGACCACGCGTTCCGCTATGCAGCGCGTAAAGGCGTGTTGATCGTTCACTCTGCGGGAAACAGCCGTAACGATAACGACATCAAACCAAGCTTTCCAAACCGCTACGCGAAGCACTACCGTTCAAAGCCTATTTCAACATGGTTAGATGTGGGTGCATCAGCAAAATACGCCGACGAAACGTTAGTGGCGAGCTTCAGTAACTTCGGTCAGAAATCGGTTGATGTGTTTGCACCTGGGTACCGCATTTTATCAACCACTCCGGGAAACACCTACGGTACGAAAAGTGGCACAAGTATGGCTGCACCTGTTGTTTCCGGTGTCGCGGCATTAGTTTGGTCACGCTACCCAGATTTATCAGTCAAAGAGTTGAAAGCTATGTTGATGGGTGAATCAAAAGTCTACCCTGAGCTACTAGTTAACAAACCATCAAGCCCTGAAGATTTGGTCCCGTTCAGCACACTTTCTATCTCAGGAAGTGTTGTGGATGCTGAAGCAATTTTCGCAGAGCTAGAAACTCGCTAACGTTTTAGCCATTGGTCATTGACCGGATAATCGTCATTCCCTAAAGCGAGGGACGAGCGTTATAGGGAATCTCTCTTTGCGGTTAGAGATTCCACATACCTCGTCCCTCGGTTCTGGAATGACGCAGGGAAATCAAGTCAATGTTATGCACGTCACTGCCTACTGTGAGGCGCACAACCACCTCACTCTTAACGGTGAGGAACTACAACCGTGTCACTTTCTACGTAGAGATACTCCTCTCCCGTAATTCCCTACAGTGAGAAACAAACGTGATAAGGAACCTCACTTTGCGGTCAGAGATTCTAGATACCTCATCCCTCAGTTCTGGAATGACGCAAGGGAGTCACCTAAATGTTATGTTCGTCACTTCCGACCGCGAACTACAGCCTTGTCACTCTCTACGGGAAAATACACCCCGCCCCGTCATTCCCTACAGTGAGGAACGAACGTGATAGGGAATCTCTTATTGCGATGTAGTGACTTCTAACGTAGTTCGATACTCATAAACTGGCTGTAAGGATCTAGCTCATAATCAGCAAACGGTTCACAATAACCAAAGCCAAACTTCTCATATAAGTTACGGGCAGGTTTGAAGTACTCCTCAGAGCCCGTTTCTAAGCTGATTCTCTGATATTGGCGCGAAGAGGCTGTATCTAAAACGTGTTGTAAAAGTTGACTAGCGACACCTAAGTTGCGAGCAAACTGAGACGTCCTCATTGACTTAAGCTCCGCGTGTTGAGTATCAAGCTCTTTGATGGCAACACATCCTAGTAATTGACTGTCTTTCCAAGCGCTGAAAAACGTTATCTCTGGCGACTTGAGTCCATCAAGATCAAGGGCATGTACGCTCTCAGGCGGAGACGTGGCATACATATCGGCAAGATGTTCTTCTAGCAACACGATAACTTCGCCGCCAGACAAATCGTCTATTTTAATGTCTATGACTTCCTTTGTTTCCATGACCACTGTGCTTTCCTTATCACTTCGTTTGATTGGGTAAAATTACTGATTAATAAAAAAGTTATAAATGCCAAACTGATTGATACTTAGATAGCATACTTTGCTGGTCTAGTCTCGTCACAAAAGTGTTCCATTACACTCTTGCGATCAAAGCGCCTAAGGAACAACACGTATTTCAGTTCAGTGAAGAAGTAGCAGGAACATATGACTATTCAACTAGATTTAACCACCACAATGCCCTGTCAGAATTTCGATTCAACACAAGGCCATATGACGCTACAAGATCACCGAGTCGTTGATGTTGACAACAACATCGCCAAAATTTTTGGCTACACCACTCGAGAAGAACTGCTCGACAATATCGATTTTGTCTACGCTTTGGTACCTAACGGACACCAAAGCCTCGCAAAGAAGAGATACCTTGAAGCCATCAAATGCAAACTTAATAAAGGAAAAGTCTACACGGATATCCCGGTCAATGGCCGTAACATATCCGTGTTCTGCCTTTCACATGTTATCGAACTGAATAACCGACCCGCCTTACAAGTTACGCTCATTGATATCACACAAGTGGTCGAAGGCGAACGTAAGCGTAACGAGACTGACCGAATGTATCGGGAACTGCTCTGCACATCAAAACAGGGCATTTTAATTCATCGCAATTTCAAACCTTTAATGGTCAACCAAGCTTGGGTTGAACAACAAGGCGCGACCTCGATCGAACATGTGTTATCTATGGAGTCGGTTGTTTCAATCGTTCCTGAAGAACAACGCCAATCGGCAATAAAACGTTGCCATAATATTCTTAACGGCAATCCACCTAGCTTTAGTTCTGTCGTCATCAATCAGTGCTTTGATGGGACAAAAAAGTACTTCAATCTCTATGACAACGTGATTAACTGGGAAGGTGAAGATGCAATTCAGGTCGTGCTTGAAGAAGTGACCGATAAAGTAGAGCTAGAAAGAGAACTGCTTTACCGTGCAATGCATGACGATCTAACCGATGTCTTTAATCGCCGCGCGATTTATGATTGGTTAAATAAGCCAGCTCATCACAACATGGAAATGTCTTGTTTATTACTTGATATTGATGACTTCAAGTTAATTAACGATAAATTTGGGCACACCGTTGGTGATACTGTGATTAAACAGCTAGCAAACACCATCAAAACGCATGTCGCGGCCTTGAACGGTGTGATTGGTCGTTGGGGTGGAGAAGAGTTCATTGTATTTATCCCTAATGCCAACCCCACACAAACCCAAGTTATTGGAGAGAGAATTTGCCACGACTTCAGTCAACACACATTCTATGGGTTTAACCGCCGACAGTTTACATCGAGCGTCAGTATAGGCATTACCAACCATTGTATTTGCCATTCAACGAGTTCGATTAACACCTTAATTCGCGTAACGGACGATGCCCTTTATAACGCCAAAACTAACGGTAAGAATCGAGTGTCAGTTAATAGAGATGCGGTGTGCGTTGAAGCATTAGGATAACAGAATACCCCATGACGATTTTAAAGATTATAAATCCTAAAAGCGCGTAAACAGCAGAACTCTTTGACAACGAAAAGTCGGCATAAAAACCCATCGGTCATTGAATATTTAGTTGTGATTTCAACATTTCAGTATATGATGCGCCACCCCAATTTTTTCAGCTTATGCTGCAGGCAAACATGTCCGCCAACGCACTCTATACCGACCTATCTGGTTACTATGATTTAATGTGTGTCGATATTGACTACCAAGCGCAGAGTGACTGCGTTCGTAGGCTACATCA
>PJEL010002091.1_pt1 | contig 18868 bp, 13 predicted proteins | sample 1853271 | NCBI WGS metagenome assembly PJEL01 (sample SAMN08108733, study PRJNA415343) | Invertebrate metagenome, whole genome shotgun sequencing project. | host: Globobulimina | place: Sweden: Gullmar Fjord | collected 2015-08
GCCATTCCCATGCTGTTTTAATTATTGTCCTGAGATCAGGATATTCCGGTTTCCATCCTACTTCGCTCCTAATTCTATCAGAACTCGCCACAAGAATTGCCGGATCACCCGGTCTGTTCGCAGCAAATTCATAGGGAATATCGATACCGCTGATTTCTTTAGATACCTCAATGACTTCAAGGACAGAGAAACCTTTCCCGTTTCCCATATTATATTTTGCATTGGGATGCTTATCCAGATTATTGAGTGCCAATATATGAGCATTCGCTAAATCCACTACATGAATATAGTCCCTGACGCAAGTACCGTCCATTGTTGGATAATCTTTTCCAAAGACTTTCAGTCCCTTTGTGACCTTTTTATCACGTACATCAAGAGCCGTTTTTAAAACAATAGGTATTATGTGGCTTTCATGCCTGTGGTCCTCTCCAAGCCTTTCAGATGCTCCTGCTGCATTAAAATACCTGAAAGCATTATATTTAAAACCATATGCAAAATGATACCAATCCAGGACCTTTTCAAACATCAATTTTGATTCACCATAGGCGTTAATAGGTTTTTGAACATGCTTCTCATCAATTGGTGTATATTCAGGCTCTCCAAATGTTGCTGCAGTTGAAGAAAATATAAATTTTTTACATCCATATTCCTTCATTATTGTTAGTAAATTTACTCCGTTCACAACATTATTAGTAAAATAGAGTTGTGGGTCAGTCATGGAAAACTCAACAGTAGTCTCAGCAGCAAAATGAATAACTGCATCAATTTTATTATTTTCAAATATTTCCGTTAACAAGCGTTTATCTCCAAAATCACCTTCATAAAAAACAGCTTCAGGAAGTAGTGCTTCTCGATGCCCTTCCTGCAAGTTATCAACTACCACCACCGAGTATCCCTGCTTAATCAGTTTTTCAACACATACGCTGCCAATATATCCGGCTCCGCCAGTAACTAATATATTCATAACCTAATCCTTTCTTTTTAAATTAATTATATTAATATTGCATTTCTCAAATCGTACTATTTATTAAAAACTTTCCTGCACATCTGATAATGAGGATCACTTTTTGACTGTAATTTTTTTTGGACCGACTCATTTAAAAAGAACTTACGACGAACTATTTGCTCATCCTTGTAAATATTCTCATAGTTGATATAACGCTTGAAATCAACTTCCCCTCCAAACATTATTTTCAATTTATTGTAAATGACCCAAAATAGTGGTCCCGCTTTCGGCAATTTGACATACTTGGGGTGTCGCATCGCTGTTTTTGCAGATCCAACCATCCAGCAGTTATGTGTACAGTTGTACACGCTATCTTTAACGGATTTTACGCTCGAACCATTCCATATTTCATTCCAATCCTGACTTTCAAGGTTACCGACTCTTAAGTCAGGCCTCACATTACATGCGTATACATCACTCCATGGATCAATAAATGCAAAATCTGATGCAGCTGAACATTTTAGCATTCTATCGTGACCCAACACCTTAGCCATGAGCCCTAAATTTAAATATGCTCGAAACAGATTTTTAACATTATAGCCCTTAAGCATCTCAGTAATTAAGTCACCCATATGTTTTGCTATGTTTCGACGATTATATGGTACATTGTCACTCTTGTGAAATTGAAAACCATTATGAAGTGTGGAGGTAGCCATCTCAAACCCGTGTTTTGTTGCAAAACGAAATAATTCAACAGCCTCTTCTGCATTATCATCCTGAATAACCATACTAAAACCAAGGTCTTTTCCTCCCAATTCCTTTAAACGGAAAAGTCCCTTGACCTTCTTCTGATATCCATCTTTTTCACCGCGAATCTTTTCACTAGTTGATTCACATCCTTCAAGACTAAACCGTATCTTTATAGCTGGATATTTCTTGATTATTGGTTCCAATCGTTCAGAATGCAAACCATTACTGCTGATTTCAAGTGTCATAGCCTTAGGATAGAGCAAATCTACAATTTCCATGAGATCTTGCCGTAAAGTGGGTTCACCACCAGTAAGATTCAAATAGTCTATCCCGGAGGGAATTTTCTTCAGGGTGTTTATTGAGACCTCTTCATCCAATTTAGTTGGATTTTGCCATACATAACACATTGAACATTTCGAACTACATCTATATGTAAGAATTACGCATATATCCATTCAGTTATCTCCATTTAGCTTACTGGAACGGCACATCACTTACTCTTATCCCCGTCTTTTAGAGATAAGAATATCTTCTTAAATTCGGCATTATCAACAATATACTTAACATAAGCATCTAATATATAATTATAAACAATATTTACAGTCATTTACAATTAAACCGTATACTTTCCCAACATTATGCCAATACTTTAAATGAGTGTTATTTATTAAGAGTGAAGCCTTAATTGTAAAAAGTTATTCATCAATCAACTTTCCTATAAACTTCTAATGTTTGATCAGCTATTTTCTCCCAGTTATATAGTTGATTAATTGTATTTATTTGTTGCTTTCGGTCTTCTTCACTCCACTGTTTATTAACAAATACACTAATAGTTTCTTTAATCGACTTAGTATCTCCAGCTTTAAAAAAGTTACTCTCAGCTAATTCAACATTTTTATTTGCCGGGATATCACTGGCAATACAGGGCAATCCATAACTCATCGCTTCAAGCAATGCTATTGGCAAACCTTCATAAAACGAAGGAAGAACAAAAAGAGCTGCATGGCTATATAATTCCTGCAGCGACTGCCCTGTTATAAAACCTGTTAATACTACATTGTCGCTTCTACCCGCTTTTGCCTTTAAATCAAGACTATACTTATCTTCATGATCGGCATCTCCGGCAATAACAAGTGTGTATGTTTTTAATGTATTGCTATTAAAGACTTCTATTAAGTCGTGGAATCCCTTTTCCGGAACCAGTCTGCCTACAGCAAGAACATATTTTTTTTTCTTTAAAAGAAACTTTTCTAGAATGTTCTCTGTCTCGGCCAGAATTGGTATTTCTACACCATTTGCTATGACAGCAGATTCCCTGCCATACTTTCTTCTGATATCGTCTGCAATATTTTTAGCGATAGCAATAACTTCGTTTGTAAAAGTCATCCCCATCCTTTCACAAAATCTTAAAAATACTTTTGCCGGGAATGACCATTTTTCCCTCTCATAATCAGGTCCATGAGTAGTAACCACTACCTTCATACCCAGTGCTCTCGCAATAGGAGCAAAGAATGATGGGCCTATGGCATGTATATGTAATATGTCAGGCTTTAGTTTATATGCCATAAATACGCACTTAAAAGTATGAACAAATGCCTCAAGAAACTTATGCTGTGGACAGTCAATAGCTATTAGTCGAGTCCCTTTATATGTTTCGATATCTGAAACCATATAAGGTTTTCTTGCAAACACTGTAACATCGCACCCCCTTTTGGCTAGATGCGTATACAGCTGTTCACAATGGACTTCTACACCACCTTGAATATTTGGATAACCACGAGTTCCTACTACTGCAATTTTCATTATTTAATTATAGTTCCAAGAAAATCATTAGAAAATTAAAATACAATTTATCGAAGTGACACATATACATCCTTAGCACAGTAGTTCCTTATCAATCTGCAGACGGATTTCTTAAAAGCAATCAACTCACACCGGGTCAGTCATTATACTAAATGGCCATAACGGGAGCATATACTCCATTATCATTGAATACTATTCATTGCCTTTCTATAAATCCCCATTAACCCATCATAGTGTATAACAGCATTCAGTTCAGTTTTTATATATGACCTTCCGTTTTCTCCCATAGCAATAATTTCATCTGAATTCTTTTCGAAATATTCGATCTTTGAACTCAAATCATCTACATCTCCCGGATGAAAGGTTAATCCGGTTTCATTGTCTTTTATAAATTCCGGAATCCCTCCAATCCTGGATCCAATGACAGGTTTTCCACATGCATAAGCCTCAAATATAGTCAGCCCTGTAACCTCATACCATTCTGAAGGGATAACAAGGAATTTACATTTTTTAATAATATCTATCACTTCTCGATGGCCCTTATGACCTAAAAATTCTATTTTACAATTATTGCCTTTAGTTTCCGCATATAATACCAGTTTCTCTTTTAAAGGCCCATCACCAACAATCTTGAGTTTGCAAGGACTTACTTTTGATGCTGCATCTATAAGCGTCATTACCCCTTTTTCTTCTGACAACCTTCCAATATATAAGATATAATCGCCCTGTGTTTCTCCTGCGGTGTTCCAATCAACATCGATAAAATGGTTAAGCAGCGCCAGTTTGTCTTCATAAAAACTATATTCAATAAATTTGTCTTGCAAAAATTTACTGGGACAGATAAAAACATCAACCATGTCGTATACTCTCGTGAACATTTGAAATGAGTGCTCAATAGCCGCCATGGTACTCGCCAATAATGACTGCTTTTTACATTTAACAATAGAAGGCCAGTAGTACTTTCTTTTCTTACACTTTTCGCAAATTCTGCCATTTGCCAGGAATGATATATTAGGGCAAATAAGCTGATAATCATGTAATGTCCAGACAATAGGGATCTTGTATTTTCTTAAAACTGACAATATTGAAGTGGTTACATGCTGACGGATATTATTTATATGTGCTATATCGGGTTTCTCTTTTTCAATTAGTTTCTCAATCTTCCTTTTAGCCTCAAATGAATATATACTTCTAAGTAACACTTTCAATCCCGAAGACAGGCTTTTGTTTCTTGCCATATCTGCATAATTTATATAGCTGACAAAATAATTCGAGTACTCATTTTTGTAGTTTTGAGGATGCTCCATTGAATAAACAATTACCTTATTCCCCTTTTCTTCCAGTACTTTTTTCAGGGATAACATATAAGTGCAATCCCCCCCGCGGTTGTAGTAGAAGTTATTAACTAGTAGAATTTTCATAGTTGATATTATTCATTGAGTATTCATGGCATTCAAAGAATTCTATGCCAGCACTTTGTCACACTGCCCGAAGGGTCAGTCATTTAACAATTAACTTACTAATTATGTGCTCTTTCTGGAAACGTTAATTATTCTGTTTAAGCAAATCTGAAAATAGTGATTCATATTTAGATATCATTATTTCAATATTAAAGTTAGCTCTGACCCTTTCTCTTCCCGCCGTCCCCATTACCTTTGCCGAATCCCTGTTTCCTAGGAGTTTTAATACAGCTTCTGACATAGCGGTACAATCCTCCGATGGGATTAAAAAGCCTGTTTCTCCATCAACGACCTGTTCGGCTACGCTGCCCACATTCGTAGCGACAACAGGCTTAGACACCGCCATATACTCAAACACGGAATTGGAAAAAGTTTCAACCGAAGGACTGGAAGCCATAACAGCCACATCAAGTAAAGTAATTATCTGTGGAATATCTTTTCTTGAACCCAGGAAATGAATATTAGATCGAATCTTAAGATCCTCTGACATTTTCTCCAACATGTTTCGTTCCTCTCCATCGCCAACGAGCAGAAAATTAGTATCAGGAAAGATGTCAATCACATCTTTTGCCGCTCTCAAAATAAACTTGTGCCCTTTTTCCGGTCTAAAATTAGCAACAATCCCAACAATTGGCACTTTTAACGGAATCCCTAATTCTTTTCTAAGACTTGACTCATCAATAGTTATATTAAATCTCTCTATGTCAACACTATTATTTATTACTACCAGTTTTTTCCTGTCAACACCTTCATGTTCAACCAGATAATATCCATGAGAAGATGCCTGAGCAATGACCCGGTCCACAAAAGATAGTGTTAAGAAATTAACAAGCTTGCGCCTTTTGACGTGTCGTGTTGGATTCGTCGAAGTAAATCTGGTTGCAGATGCACCGATGCTGGCAAATTTAGCACATAAAATCCCCCAAAAAAGCGTTAATGGAGTATGCACTATAAAAAGAATATCCACTTTTTCATTTCTCATCGTACGAATAAGCTTAATAACACCCAGAAAATCAAATTTATTTTTCATTATATTGTGATAAACACTAATATTCTCCTGCATGTTTACAAGAGATTCACCAATCGCCCCTAAGTCATATAGACATGCAATTACAAAATTAAATTTCCTCTTGTCCATATTTGATATTAAATTATACATTTGTCTTTCGGCCCCGCCAACCTTCAGGGAACATGTCAGTATCATTACCTTAGTTTTTTTCATTTCCAATTACATACGTTTCGCTTCAAGGCGAAATATCCTGTAGACATTCTGCAAATTTCTGGGCCAACACCTTCGGTGCATGCTCCCTTAAAACATATTGTCTGCATCGCTGCGCAATTTTATCGTAGTCTATGTTTTGAATTAACGCAGCGGCTAAATCAGGGATACCCTCATAATTATTTGATATACTTCCTAAATTATTTTTACTGATTATGTTGTCCGGATCCACACCGGTCGTAGTAACAATAGGAGTCCCGGCTAAAAATGATTCAAGGAACGTATTGGAGAACCCCTCATAGTGGGATGTATTAACAAGTGCATATGCATTTGACAAGAAATGCATTATCTCGGTTCTTTTCAAGTAACCAACAAACTTTGCATTATCGCATTTCCTTAAATTGCTCAGTGCTGTTTTTGTATCGTCATCTAAATGATTTCCAGGCTTGCCGGCAATCCAAAACTCAACATCTTTCAAATTTTTTACAATCTGGAAAAGGGCCGGCAGGTTTTTTTGGTGCTGAAATACCCCAAGCCATGCTATATATTTTCTTTCATTTTGTTTTTTTATTTCCGGCAATTCCCCTTCATAATAAAATGGATTATGAATTATAGTAATTTTTTTATTTGGATATTTTTTTTTCAGCATTTCATATTGATAATTATTCTGGCAAATAACGGCATCTGCCCTGCCTAAACCATACCTGTAAGCAATTCGTTGATACATTGAAAGTCTTTCCTTATATCGATTATCCGTATCCATATCATTTGCTACACGATATATAAAAGGTATCCCAATTTTCCCCCCGATATAAGCCATCATTCCAGTTTCAAAACCGGCGCATTCCTGAATAATATAGTCAGGGCTATAATTATTAACTGCCTTAAGCATCGCAGGGTATCTTTTATAAAGCCATCTTAATATACGAATCCCCTCGTTTACATCATAGGTTTCAACAATATCAAATCCCGGAGATGCATTAACCATCTCATCGTTAAGCTTATGTGTTAAAACTCCAACTCTATGATTATTTGCAGCAAATCCTTTTATCCAAGCATACCATTCAACCGTAGCACCACCAACAGGATAATTCAAATCCTTCAGCAAATATGGCATGTGAAAATCTAAATACAATAGTTTCAACCTGTTCATTTATAAAGTCTCATTCAAAATATAATAAAGCTCCACTCCCTTACAACAATTTGCAGACATAGAGAATCTCCGACCTATTAGAATTTACATAAAAACTTCAAATTAATCAGTGATTACTCTTGTGATTTAAGTCTCTAAATAAAGATTAAAGTAAATCCCGACAATGGAGACTATGAATCTAACCCAGATTATTTTCCCCACTATTATTTGTATCCGTTTTACCCAGCAATAATAGCCTCTGATACAATCCACAGAATATTCCTGACAGCACAAAAATCAATGCATTAGGATACAAACTAATACGAATATCTTCAGTCTGTATTTTAATAAAATAAACAATTAATATTGCCCAAAATATCACTACAAGTTCCTTCCCTATATATTCCCCCCTAGGCAATTTACGGTATAATATCAAGCTAATTCTGGCAATATAAAAAAGTATAATCGCATATAAACTAAAGCCTACCAATCCCACTTCTACCAATATCCCTGCAAAGGTGTTATGGCTTGAAGACTCTCGATCATATGGTATGCCTTCAATTGGACGATAATATTCCATAATGTGATCTTTAAATGTGCCATATCCAAATCCAAAAAAAGGCTTATCAAGAAACATCCTCCATAGTGCTGCATACTGAACTATTCTGGAATAGATCGGACTCATAGACATTGTTCTTGATGTAAGTTGTTCTGATAATTGCTCTTCTGAATTAACAATCTCAGTGTTTTTTTCAAACATTCCTGACATAATAGCAACAGGTATGATCATCATTAATATTAAAACACCTAATAAAAATGCTTTTCTCATTTTTGGCAGAAACGTGCAAAGCACGATAGCCCCCAATATAAAACCTAACCAAGGTGCACGGGTAAAAGTAAATATTAATGCACTCAACATAATGACTATGGATATGCCCGTAAAATATTTTTTCTTTTTTTCATATAGATAGTAGTAATGATACATAGCAATAAATGAAGCAATAGCAAGAGCCATACCATTTACTCCTGCGTTTAGAAACGGGCCTCTTGACCGGCCCCAGTGGATGCCCTTATTTGGATTCATAATATAATCTGGAAAAACAAGCGATTTCAAACCCAGGTATTCAAATATGCCTGTAAGTCCTAAATATACTCCTGCAAGAATAAAAAAAAGAAAAACCCTCTTTATTTTCATTTCATCATTAACTATGTTTTTGGCAATAAAAAACAAGGTAAACGGCATCCCAAAGCTGACTAAAAAGTACCCAATGGTTAAGCCCTGTGTTCCACTGAACACCTTGTCACCTGTAAACATAGAAAAAACGCAAAGCAAAGAAAATGACAACATCGCTGCATCAAGTCCCGTCAAAGGAAGAGGGCTCTCTCTTTTTTCCATAACTATCTCAATTATATAACGCGCAAACAAAAGCATCCATACCAATCTATGCGCAAAAATATCAGGAAGCATAGGTAGTCGCAACTGTCCAATTTCTTTAAATATTAAGCAAGCAAACCACAACAACAATAAATCTACCAGTTGAACTCTCAGAACTACTATTAAAAACAGAGGGACAAGAGAGGCAACTATATAGGTCTTTAAGGTTGACAAACTAGGTTGACCGCCGAATAGCGTATAAATAACAAATACTGTTAAGAGAATATAACTTAATGATCGCCTGCTCATATCATTACCATACCTGTTTAATCATAATTCTAACTTCATTAATTAATTTCTTATTATAACAATAGTTTTGTTAAGGATAGTTATCTGGATAGGCATTGCTCCGCTCTCTCAGTTACAAATTTCAATGCAACTAACTACAATTTGGCCAGGAATATCAATACATTTACCGATAGAGGACTCCCTTGCCATTGCAATATTTCCAACATAAACAAAACCCCTCATTTAATAGATACTACAAGGGATTATAGGTCTAAACGGATAAGATCCAGGTGCTGTGAAAATCTTTTGCTCGCAATAAAGAGCACCGTCTGTTATCAAAACTTCCATCCACGCCAAATTCTAAAGAGCATCTCAAACACGAATACTTGATGAATATCCATATAATTTGTTTCAGTGCAATCTAAACTCCTTCTAAAAAATGTTTCATGCATTTCAAATTGCGTCACTCTAAGTTAGCTTGTAAATTATTTCAGGAATAACATGTTGATAGTTATTTAAGATTGCACCTATCATGTTGTCTTTTTCCTGCTTCAGATGCATGATTGCAATCTCATAAACCTGCCGTTTAACTGATCCAGCATTGATTACAAGAACAGTACCATCAACAACAGAAGAAAGAATAGCGGGGTCCGTATGATTCTTTACGTCCGGACAGTTGACAAGAATCAATTCATATACTTCTTTGGCTTGCTTAATTACTTCAGACATTTCCGAAGACTCCAAAAGCATAACAGGATTCACTTCAGTTGTTCCTGAAGGCAATAAATCCAAACTAGTCCCGAGGCTCTGGACTACATTTATCATCGATGCGTTTCCTTCAAGAATATTAGCAAGACCTATGTCATTCATAGCATTTAAGGATTTAGATAACGAAGATGTCCTTAAATCGGCATCTACGAGTAGTATTTTACGTCCTGAATTACGGGCTAAACAAATACCAAGGTTAGCATTAACAACAGCTGTTCCCTGAGAATCTTCAACGCCTGTGATTAATAGGCTTTTTACTTTTTTATCTCTCATCAATAATGGCAAGTGCCTTGACAAGTTCTGAAAGGATTCAACATAACTTGAAATTTCAGGCTTGCTTTCATTAATAAGCTGAATTTTACTTGATTTCTTTTTAGGAATAGTAGCCAATACTGGAATCCTAAGGTGATCGATAACTTTTTGTGGTGTTTTAAAAGTGTTATCAGTATACTCAATCACTGATGCAATTGTACCCGCCATGAAGAAGCCTGTTACAATAGCAAAAAGCATGAGAATCGTGCTTGATACTCCTACATTTATACTCGCATTTTCTGCCTGCGCCACTATCTTCACGGTTGCAGGGCCGATTGCTTCTAGATCCGGGATCAACTCACCATTAAGGGTCTGTTTAAACTCTTCGATATAAATCTTCAATTGCATTATTATTGAATGCTTATCACCATACTTAAGCTTAAGCTCCTCAATTTGCTGTTCAAGATCAAAAATAACATATGAACGGCTTACCGAATTTGCCATTCTCACTGCGTGATAAGGATCATAATCACTAACATGTATATAGAAAAGAGCTGATTCTGGTATGGGCGTTACACCTACCCTTGAAAATAAGTTACCCAAAGCCGCTGCCTTTTTAACTCTGTCATCCGCTTCATTATCTTGATTATTATTTTTCCTGCTCCTGTTCCTGTAATCTATAAATGCCTTATTAAGAGGAGTGGTATATTTTCTCTCATAATCCACTGGGCGTTTATAAAGCTTAAGGGCTTCAACTACCCGATTCAGAACTCTATTAGATTTTAAAAGTGCTGAATGATTCGAAACAGGGTTAGCCATTTGTATTCCACTATAAAAATCTGCTGTTGTTCTTTTTTCACCTTTAATAAACATCCTTACACTGGCCGTATATACTGGCGTCCTAAGTTGGCCTCCGATATAGGCAGAAATAACTAATACCAGAGGCAAAACAATAAAGAAAACTTTATGATTAAAAAAGATTCTTACAATATCCCTTATAGTAAATGACTTAGTGTTTTCCATATTCATAACCCTCTCAAACTAAAACAAACCTGACTTAACTATAATTATGTCTCCCTCTTGGAGACTAATGTCAGCACTAGCATCACCATCAATAACATCATCAATATTTACCTTAATGGACTCAAATCCAGCACTATTCTCATTCGACCTCAGAACCATAACTCGACTTTCAGAACCCCATTTGTTAAACCCTCCTGCAATTGTAAGGGCTTTAAAAACTGTCATATCTTTTTCAAGAATAAATTCTCCGATTTTATTAACCTCTCCATAAATCATAAAGGTCTTATTGCGCTCTACAAGCAATATATCATCAGGCTGAAGAAGTATATCTTCGACCTCACTACTCTCTATAGCTCCGTCATTGAGCTTTGCTTCTGCAATAACTTTATATTCACCAGTCTTTCCTTGCTTCCTCCGCACCTTTATCGTGCCATACTTCCCATTTGTCAATACACTTCCAGCCTGTAATAACGCCCTTAATACCGTCATGTCTTTCTCAATTACAAATCTGCCACGATTGCCAACCTCACCTTCAATTAAAAATGTCTTACTGCGTTCTAAAATCAAAATGTCATCTGGCTTAAGAATGGTATCTTCAACTTCACTGCTCTCTATGGATCCATCATTAAGCTTAGATTCTATAATATCTTTATATCCTCCGGTCTTTCTCTCTTTTCGCCTCACCTTTATCGTGCCAAACTCGCCCTTCTCTGTTGCTCCTCCGGCCTGCAGCAGGGCCCTTAATACCGTCATGTCCTTCTCAAGTATAAATCTGCCACGATTTATAGCCTCGCCTTCAATTAAAAATGCGTCATTTCGTTCTAATATCAAAATGTCATCAGGTTTGAGAATAGTATCTTCAACTGCTCTACTCTCTATAGCTCCGTCATTGAGTTTTGCTTCAGAAATAACTATATACTCGCCGGTCTTTCCTTCCTTTCTCCTCACCTTTATAGTGCCAAATTTACCCTTCTCTGATGCACCTCCGGCCTGCAATAATGCCCTTAATACCGTCATGTTATTCTCAAGCGTAAATCGACCACGCTTTTGAACCTCGCCTTCGATTAAAATAGTCTTATTGCGTTCTAAAATTAAAATATCATCAGGCTGAAGAGGCATGTTTTCTATCTTCCTGCTACTTATAAAGCCGTCATTAAGGTGTGTTTCGACTAAATCTTTATACACTTTACTTTCCCCGCTTTTACGTCGAACTATCATCTTTCCAAATCGACCCTCGGCTGAAACACCACCTATTACAGATATAGCCTTCATTACTGTAAGGTCGTCCTGAAAAGGAAATTCACCATTTCTATTAAATACCCCATATGTATAAAATTTTCTACTTGTGGATTGCATCAACGAGACTGTAACAACAGGATACTTAATATAACCATCACTTAGCCTCTTCGTTATTTCTTTCTCGATTTCAGATATCTTCATGCCTTTAACATAGACGGTCCCTAAATTAGGAAAGGTTATTGTCCCATCTGATGACACCATAGTGCTTGTATTCAGGTGTTGGTTATCCAGCACTTTTATATTAATGACATCACTTATCCCAACTGTGTAGAAATCTATTGCTGAAGTTTCAGCACCAGCTGAAGATGTACATATAACAGAAAGACCAATAAGCATTAATATAAAAGTCAAATATTTCACTATACAGCGCCTCCCTTTAACTTTATCATTTATAATTGCCATAAGTTATTTTGCACCTATTCCAAAAATTACAATAGGTACGGTCTTAAGTAGTATTTTAAAATCAAGACCAATAGACCAGTTGTCAATATAATCAAGGTCAAGCCTCATCCACTCCTTGAAATCAGTAATCTCATTCCTGCCACCAGCCTGCCAGAGGCAGGTTATACCAGGTCTCATGCTAAGTTTTCTTCTCTGCCAATTATCATAATTCTCCACCTCTCTCGGCAAAGGAGGCCTCGGCCCAACTAAACTCATATCACCAATGAATACATTCCACAACTGAGGCAGTTCGTCTAAACTAAATTTCCTAAGCAACTTTCCGATTTTAGTTACTCGAGGATCATTTGTCATCTTGAATACCGGCCCTTCCATTTCATTATATTTGAGGAGGTCTTTTAGTTTGGATTCAGCATCAGATACCATTGTCCTAAACTTAAAAAACATAAACTTCCTGCCATAAAGCCCACATCGTATCTGCTTAAAAAAAACCGGGCCTTCCGAAGTTATCTTAATTAAAAGAGCAATCATAATAAACGCTGGTATTAATATTATAAGTCCAACACAGGATGCAACTAAATCAAACATACGTTTAACAAACATAAGGCCCAATTTTTCAGGCCCACGCTCAAATACAAGGAGAGGAAAACCGTGAAGATCAGTCTGCTTGGCTTTTGAAAATTTAAAATCAAATAAATTAACAGCAATATTAACTTTCAATCCAACATTTTCACAATAAAGCAATATATCTTCAATCTTGTTAAGCCAGGAGCGTGGCACAATAAATACAACTTCATCCACGACATTTGCATTGATAACATCCGGAATATCTTCCAATACTCCTATTACTTCATGACCATGTATTAACTCTCCCTTTTTTGAGGTATCAAGGTCTACGAGACCAATAATTTTGATACCCCAGTCAGGATTACTATCAATTAATTTCATAAATGTTTTTGCCCTTTTACCTGTACCAACAACTAATATTCTTCTAAAGGCTATTAGTGAGCTTTTAAAACTTTTGTCTCTTCTGCCGATAAATTTAACAATATTTGAAAGCGCAATCTTTTCTAAAGAAATAAAACATGCTGCAAAGAGAAATGTTAACCCTATGAACAACCTGCTGATATCCTCTTGCATTCTAAGCATAAAAACATAACTACCAAATAAAACAAATCCAAAAAGAGTAGATTTGAATATGATTACCATTACATCATTGACTGACCTTATCCCTGAAGATTTATACATTCCAAAATAGGATAATAGACTGCTCCATATTAAAAGTAATACCGGCAATAATCCCATATAAACTACATAATAGCCTATCGGCCTCAGGTTATCGTCCCACAAAAATTCCTCGAATAAACTTAATGGATAAATACCAGCCATCTTATCTCGCATTAAATATGCAATAAAAAAAGCAGCTGTCACTAAACATAAGTCAGCAAACCTCTGCACTCTTACAAATAGTTTTCTTTGTTCCTTTATCATGTTAAAACGCTAATGTTAAGTTAGTATTTATTGAATTCCTCGTGTATCCCCGGGTTACATCAGTTGTATCCAGATCTGAATATGTATATCCCAGGTTCCCGCTCATACTTGAACCCCTTTTGCTATGCCAAAACATGTATGACATATTAATACTTGATCCCAGAAGTGTGTCGGTAACATTTGTTAAAGAATACTCGCCCTTACCGTAAAATGCTGAAATAGAACCATTTAAGTCTTCCAATAACTGACTTGACAATCTGCCAGTTATCTTCCAATTTTCAAAAGTATCATCAGTGTTTGCGCTTATGTTAGTTCCTTGTGAATAGGAAAGGGTTGCACTCGTTTTATTACTTATCTCATTTGTAAGCGTCGCATTTCCTCTAATACTATCATCACCAATACCGGATATCGTACGATCTGCCCCAATGCTTCCATCAAAATATAGACGCCTGGTTATATACTGCTTTATACCGGCTGTAAATGATTGACGAGATATATCTTCTCCTCTTTCAAAGATGCTAATACGGTAATAGTACTCCAAAGAAAAGCTGGTAGGCTGGCTATATTTATAGTTCATACTTAGTCTTATATTATGAGTATCCGAATCATTTGTACCCACGTCATCAGACCAAAATTGACCGTAATTATAACTAGTACCAACACTCAACTGCTCACTAATAGTCTTACTGTAATTTAGATTCAATGAGTTGCTATAGGAATCAAATCGTCCTTTGAATCGGCCGAATTCTTCTAAAAACTCATTGCATAGAGACTCAACTATATCGGAAGGCAGACCTATATTTTCATTATTTTCTTTACACTGATCGTAAGCGAACAGCCCTTGATTTTGACCGGGAACTTTGGTATGAGTAAAATCATTACTAACACTTATCCTGTCATATTCCGTAACTTCACTAATAAAATACAACCTTGCATTTTCAGAGGGATTACTAACATCTGATGAAGACTCAAAAATTTCCCGCTGTATATTACCTGAAAACCCCAAGGACACCCTTTTGCCTGTATATTTAAAATCCAAACCAAAATTCAGCATAGTTTCAAAATCCTCTACCCTGTTATCTCTATCCAACGCATATGTAGTATTATTACTATAACTCTCGGAAATATTGCCTAAAATCTTTAACGTTAACCCTTGATAAGGCGGAAATTCGTAAGCACTAGCAGGTAGGGTCACGACTAGGAAAGTCCCCAAAAAGGCAGTAAGTATAATTACAAAATATCTGTATTTCACTTTTTCTATCAATCCACCGTAAAACTTATTTAAAGTCCAATCAACAAGCTAATTGACATTCAGCAAATTGAATTTCTAACTAGTTTGTAAATTCAAAAAATATTTACTAAATATCATTTCTTTATTACCATTTTTCACACCTATAAAAAATGGGGTACTCCTAATATCTAATTCAGGATACCACTCTTATTAATGCATATTGCTCTATATTATGTTCTAACTAAATAGAATAACATAATTTTATGCTAAAATAAAACACTCATGCTATGCGGGACTACTCTTCTTGGACTCTATGTAGAGATCGAATACGGTACTAATGCATCAGACTGCCTTTTATCCGGGAGTTTACATTTCACCGGGCATGTAAGGCAACTATGACCGCTCTAAATTAATTATGAAATATGCATAATAGCTACAACCCCCACATCAATAGTCTTTTAAAGAAGTCATCTATCGAACACATTTTGGGCTTACCTTTTAGCGAAAACAATAGAGTGAAACTCCTCGAAAGTGGGAAAGAAACCTTTTCTTCCATACTCAATGCCCTATCAGATGCCCGTAAAATTATATGCATTGAATTTTACATTTTTAAAGATGATGAAACAGGCCGAAAAGTAGCAGATATTCTTAAAAGAAAAGCTAAGCAGGGAGTTAAAGTTTACCTGATTTATGATCATTACGGATCCTTCCTTACATCACGGTCTTTCTGGACCAACTTGGAAAAAGCCGGTATTAATGTCTGTGTATCCCACCCGTTCAGGTGGTCGGCACCACGAGGATACTTGTCCCGTAATCATAAGAAATTATTGATAATTGATGGTATTAGAGCTTTCACAGGAGGCTTTAATATTGCTGATGAATATCATGGATATTTCAAGAAAAGAAAAAAGATTTGGCGTGACATGGGCATACTCATGGAAGGTCCAATTTCCAGCATTATGCTGCATATATTCAGAAAAAGCTGGCAAACGTGGAAAGGAGAAATGATTCCCTGGAATAAGACACATCATATCCGGATTAGCAACGGAATATCTGTCATCCCGATAATTGCCAGTTCGGGCCGTGCTAGGAGAAAGATGAGAAGGCTGTTGCTTTACAGCATTAAAAATGCAAATGAAAATATATATTTAACTACCGCTTATTTCATTCCGAGCAGAAGAATTATGAAGGCACTGATACAGGCCTCAAAAAGAGGGGTAAGCCTTAAGCTTTTACTACCCGGCAAATCAGATATTACATCTGTATATTATGCAGGCAGGAAACATTTCAAGCGGTTACTGAACGCAGGAGTTGAAATATACAATTACCAAGGATCAATACTACACTCAAAAACAGCTGTTTTTGACGGGCATTGGAGCATTATAGGATCAACTAATCTTGACATTCAGTCTTTAAGAAGAAACGAGGAAAGCAATGTCGGAGTTCTAGACAATAAATTCAGCAGCCATCTTATTGAAGTTTTTAATGAAGACATCATGAAGTCAGTAAAAATAGATAAAACTGATTGGCCCGGACGACCTTTATATCAGAAAATATTTGAGTACTTCTTTTCTTTGATAATGAAGAAACTCTGACTTACTCTTTGCCAGTTAGTCCGGCATAACAGCTTCTCCTGAATTGTATTCATCCTTCTGGTTTCAACGATTCCTTTTCTATTTTTCTTCACCCTCTCTATGATATAATAGTTTCGCGCTAACTTATGATGTATTAAAGGAAAAGAGTCAATAACATGAAACTCCCTGACAATAAAGGACATTTTGGTCAATACGGAGGCAGATTTGTTCCCGAAACTCTGATGCCTGCTCTTATAGAGCTTGAGCAAGCATATGCTAAGTATAAAAAGAACCGGGATTTTTTAAAGAGCCTCAAGGATCTTCAAAGTAATTATATAGGAAGACCTACCGCTCTTTATTTTGCAAAAAACCTTACCCAAAAATTGGGCGGAGCAAAAATATATTTAAAAAGAGAAGACCTGTGCCACACGGGTGCACATAAAATTAATAATGCAATTGCCCAGGCTCTGCTGGCAAAACTCATGGGAAAAACCAGAGTAATCGCTGAGACCGGTGCAGGCCAGCACGGTGTTGCAACAGCAACTGGCGCTGCACTTACAGGACTGGAGTGCGAAATCTATATGGGTTCCGAAGACATCAGGCGTCAGTCTCTGAATGTCTTCAGAATGAAATTACTGGGAGCAAAAGTAAATGATGTTTCAAAAGGGTCAAAGACTTTAAAAGATGCTATAAACGAAGCTCTTCGAGACTGGACGACAAACGTAGGCAATACTCACTATGTTCTCGGAACAGCATTCGGCCCGCACCCATACCCCGAAATGGTGAGAGATTTCCAGTCAGTAATCGGAAAAGAAGCAAGGCGTCAAATACTAAAAGCTGAAAACCGGCTGCCCGACTGTCTTATAGCCTGTGTAGGCGGAGGAAGTAACTCCATTGGTCTTTTCCATGAATTCCTCAAAGACAACATAAGGATGATAGGCGTTGAGGCCGGCGGCCATGGCATTAAATCCGGCAAGCATGCTGCCCGTTTTGCCGGTGGTTCGCTCGGAGTATTCCAGGGATGCAAGAGCTATCTGCTTCAAAGCAAAGATGGAAATGTTCTCGGAACTCATTCAGTATCAGCCGGCCTCGATTATGCATCTGTGGGCCCTGAGCATTGCTATTTACGAGATACCGGTAAAATAGAATATACCTATGCAACTGATAAAGAGGCCCTCAAGTCTTTTGAACTGTTGAGCAGAACAGAAGGAATTATCCCTGCACTTGAATCTTCACACGCTGTTGCTGAAGCAATCAAGTTAGCACCAAAAATGCACAAAAAATCTATCATTATCGTGAATCTCTCCGGAAGAGGAGACAAAGATGTACAGGAAGTAGCAATGATTAAAGGAATCAAACTGTAGGGTCTTATTACTTAAACCATTTATATTAATTACAACAACCTATGAGCAGAATAACACAAACATTTAGAGACTTAAAAAAATCAAACAAGAAAGCCCTTATACCGTACATAATGGCTGGAGATCCATCACTGGAAACTTCAAAAAAACTTGTTCTCAGTCTTGAAAAGTCAGGTGCAGACATCATTGAGCTTGGAGTCCCATTCAGTGATCCGCTGGCCGACGGACCTACAATACAGCAGGCGGCTGAAAGATCTCTGCAGAACGGTACAACACTCAGAAATGTACTTAAACTTGTCAAAGAGTTAAGGAAAACATCAGAGGTACCAATTATTCTCATGCTCTATTACAATCTGGTTTTTAAATTCGGGGTTGAAAGCTTTATTCAGAAAGCAACTAAGTCAGGAGTGGACGGAGTAATCATACCAGACCTGATCCCGGATGAGGCAGCCGAGTTTATCTCACTGTCAAGGAAGCATGGTCTAGACACGATATTC
>PJEL010002092.1_pt1 | contig 18866 bp, 19 predicted proteins | sample 1853271 | NCBI WGS metagenome assembly PJEL01 (sample SAMN08108733, study PRJNA415343) | Invertebrate metagenome, whole genome shotgun sequencing project. | host: Globobulimina | place: Sweden: Gullmar Fjord | collected 2015-08
GGAACAACTGTCCGAAGTGGCATAGCGACGAGCAATAAAAAAACGGTAGCGTTTCCGCTACCGTTTGAATTTTCAACTTTGGAAACTTGTTCCTAGGCTGCTGCTGCTGCCTTCTGTTTCTTCCGCCATCCGACAAAACCAAGCGCGGCAAGGCCTGCGCCGTATAGTGGAAGTGATGTTGGAAGCGGTACAGCTGATACAGAGATATCGTAAGAAGCCTTGCGGCTGTTTGGTGATGTGATACCGAATGTGTATGTGCCTGCTGTCAGATTTGAATAAAGAGCATACCCTGTTTGAGGCGTGGTGATCTGCAGGCCTGATTGACCTGTCATGGTAAATTCATATGTTGCATCAGCAGTATTCGTTGCAACAAACAGATCAAGCGTCATATCGAAGGCTTTATCCATTGTGAATGTGAAGAAGTCCGCATATCCATTGCCAAGAAAACCAGCAACATCAAAGTCAACACCATTATTATTGACGACATCGCCGTCACTTTGCTGGCCGAACTCGACATTGTTTGCTCCGCCCCGAGCTTTTTCAATAATGCTGCCTGAAACAACATTATAAGTAGCACTATGAGCTGTAGTATTGAATGACGCCGCTGCAATAAGAGCTGACGTGGCAATTAGTATTTTTTTCATAAGTTAATCCACGACGAGTTAAAAGACATTTACTTCTGTACAGTTGGCATCTCCCAAACATTCAAGAGCATTTGCCTAAAATTTGTCGGAATTATTAACACGCTATAGTGCTGGGAAGAAGAAAATAGTAAATAAAGTGTTAATTTTAATATTAGTATTAACTATAAAAATTGATTTTCAAGTCTAATTATTACAAATATAGGCAAAAATTTCCCAATACTAGAGCATATTAGTTGTTTTTGCTTATAAGGAATTGAAGGGGAATTAGAGAATCAATGTACCCTTGGACGATTTAGTATCAAGATTCACCCCTGAACCCCAACTGGCACGGTATTGAATAAGTACACCGTCTGAAGTGTCTGGAAATCTTCTAGTTTATAGGGACTTCTGCACTGTGAACTCTGACGACAAAATATCAATGTCCTTATTTTCATAGGCCAGGAATTCCTTGGAAAGTACCCAGGAGATCATGATCAGAGAGCAGGCTTGAAATACACCGTAAAAGGCTGTTGAAAGGACGTAAAGTGGTCCATTAATCCAAACTGATAGAGTTCCATTTTCAATAAGTATGATGAAAGAAAAATACAAGATACTCGACGCCGAAAAAACCAACCCCGGACCGAAAATTAACTGACCCATAGTGATAGAAAACAAAGCCGTTCCGCGTGCATAGGCTTTTCCAAGACCACGCGCACCATCAATTATAAAAGCGGGGAGAACGGTTCCGATCATACCGAGAATAATGATACCCATTATGCCTAAGCTAATGACACTCAGTATTTCAGCATAGCCAACGGTGACAGTATTAATGTTCGTCTCTGGTGTCGTTATATTTCCAGTAAGGGCGGAATAGAGGGCGACCACAGGGAGAAGTGCAAAAAGCCATAAGCCCAAATGGCGGAGAGTAAATTGGCCAATTTTTTCGAAATCAATCCGCAAATTTTTTTGACCGGGAAATAATATTTCCAAATAAGCAAAATATGAAAATACTGACCAGATTATACTCGTTAAGAGGAGGCCGGGAAACCCGATTAAATTGATTTCCATCATAATATTGACGAGGAGATTGCATAGCACTGCAGCGGCGATTAAATATCGCAATCTGATTGTCAGTCTTATGGCTTCTCTATACATGATGTATATTAACCGACTTTATATTTACAATTCATTGACTTCGGAATAATCCACTTATACGGATATAAGATTTATCAAATATCTCGGTAAAAGCAAATTGTAATTCATCTGATATCAATAGATATGCTAAAATGCGGCATATATTTTTAATCTGAGTAAGTATTCCCGTGGGGGTAAAGTTGCGTAAACAATATTTGATTTGGATTTTGTGTGTATTAATAAACTTGCTGATGTGGGCAAACCAAAGCGCATCTGCATCTTTATGTGATTTCACCAAAGAACCACTGCAGTTTCACTTTGAAGAATTGCCTTTTAAAACTATCATTGATCATAGCAAAAGCTATGAAGAGATAGAGCGCCTAGCAAGAGAAAAAAGCAAAGAGTATGTCGTAAAAATAGAAGCAAATATAAAAAAAAGAATGCTGGCCAATGAAGTGTTTCGTGTAGAGGGCTTAGCTCATGGCTTAATTGATTTTCATCTAAGGCTTACTTTTAAGAACAAAAACGTGAAGGATAATTCTTATTGTGTATATATCAAAAAAGCAGTTCTAAAAGTCGGTTTCAAAGAAATGACAGTGTATATCAGTCGTCATATTGAAAAAAATAGCTGTCGATACACTGTTGTTAAAAAGCATGAATTTGAGCATGTGAAACGTCATACAAATAGTCTAGCAAGTGCAATCCCAAGTTTAAAGAAATTGGCAACCGTTATTAAAAATACACCAATTCAGCATGGTTTGGATAAACAACAGATCCATAAAGATATACAGAATGAAGTTCTAATGAAGCTACAAGAGATATCTTCCAAGCTTGAGAGAGATTCATATATAGAAAATGCAAAGTTTGACACACTTGAGAATTACCGGCGCGAAGCCAAAGTGTGTATTTCTGGCGCAACGGCTTCAAAAAATAATACACCCCAATTTCCAGATAGAGTGGATCCGTGATTCAAACATTCTAATCTTTTAAAATTTCCACGGCTGCATTGTGCCCCGGTGCCCCGGTGACGCCGCCGCCCGGATGGGTGCCTGAACCACACATATAGAGCCCCTTGATTGGTGAGCGATAATTGGCATGGCCCAGCAGGGGGCGGGCACTGAACATTTGATCCAGGCTTAAATGGCCGTGCATGATGTCGCCGCGGGTTAGTCCAAAGATCCGTTCCAGATCCATTGGACTGAGGATTTGACGACCAAGAATACTGGCTTTGAAACCCGGTGCGAATTTCTCGACCTGGTTAATAATTGTATCCGCGGCATCTTCGCGATGTTTATTCCAATCGACATCCGGATCAAAATGTTGACAGAACAAGCTGGCGACATGCTGTCCTTCTGGTGCCAAACTGTCATCCAGTGTGGATGGGATCAGCATTTCTACAATCGGCTCTTTTGACCACCCTTTTTCTCTTGCATCTCTATAGGCCTTATCCAGATAAGACATTGTGGGGGCAAGGACGATACCACCGGTTAGATGATCGTCTGTTGCTCGTTCCTGATTTCGAAGGCAAGTGAATTTGGGAAGTTCCTTTAAGGCCACATTCATCCGAAAAGTGCCAGAGCCGTTTTTGTAATGTTTCATCCGGCGGCCAAAATCCGCTGGCATATGTTCCGGGTCCACCATTTTGTTGTAAAGCAGGCTGGGATTAACATTAGCGATAACTTTTTTAGACCGTATTGTCTTCCCGTTTTCAAGAATGACGCCTGTGGCTTTGCCTTTTTCAATAAGAATTTTTGCAACCGGGCTATCGGTCGTGATTGATACACCATTCGCGACGGCTGATTTTGCCATGGCTTGGGTAATCGAACCCATTCCACCGATGGCATGCCCCCAGACGCCTTTTTTGCCATTCACTTCACCAAAGGCGTGATGCATAAGCACATAGGCTGTCCCCGGGGTTTTGCTATCTGCATAATTTCCGACCACACCATCGAAGGCAAATGCGCCTTTGACAAAATCATTTTCAAAATAAAGATCAAGAAAATCCGCGACACTTTTAGTGAATATATCGAGGACGATACGTTCATCTTCCAAGGGGAGCTTTCTCAGCCGGTTGCCAAATTTTGCCGCTTTGAAGATATCCATCAAACCGCCACCAACATTTGGTGGCGTTTCAAGAAGGAAATCCCGGATCAGATCAGCCACCATGTCGATGTCTCGCCCATATCGATCAAGAGCTTCGGCATCTTTTTGGGAAAAAAGAGCAATTTCGTCTTTCAGTTTTTGAGATCCAACCGGAAACGCCAGAAAATTTCCGCTTTCATGAGGCCACAGATTGTTCACACGGCGTTCTTCGATTTTAAGGCCGTGCCTGTGTAATTCCAAGTCCTTGATGACTTTAGGGTTCAATAGACTCACGGTATAAGAGGCGACAGAGTTCCTAAATCCAGGATGAAATTCCTCTGTGACAGCAGCGCCGCCAACGATAGCGCGTCGTTCCAGGATTTGAACAGATAATCCGGCTTTTGCCAGATAACTCGCACAGACCAGCCCGTTATGACCGCCACCAACAATTACAACATCCGTCACCATAATATTCCCGCTTTGAAGGAAAAAATAATCTTCTTTGATTTGCCCCAAAAATAGGTGCCGCGTCAATCTACGACGACAATATTCAAAAAAAATCACAGTTTGTGGTGATTTGGGAAAATAGTAGTCGCCTTTCACCTATTGTGATCCTATAAAACCGGCAAAACTACTGTTATTGGTCACCTTTATTACAAGGTATGTCGAACAGATTTTTGGGGGTTGAGATGAGTGAAGTGAATATTATTGATGGTCGCGCATTTGCCGAGAATGTTCGTAAAAAGGTGGGGCAGGCGGTTGCTGAGCTGAAGGATAAAAATAACATTATTCCTGGTCTCGCAGTTGTCTTGGTTGGTGATGATCCTGCTAGCCGGGTATATGTCCGCAATAAAGGTCAGCAGACACGCGATGCCGGTATGAACTCCTTTGAACACCGTTTGGATGAGAATACGTCAGAAGCGGAGCTCCTAAGCCTTGTAAAGATCCTGAATGATGATCCAAAGGTTCATGGCATTCTGGTCCAATTGCCGCTTCCCAAACACCTTAATGAAGATCTAATCATTCAAAATATTAATCCGGCTAAAGATGTCGATGGTCTTCACCTTATTAATATCGGCAAATTGAATGCGGGTGATAATACTGCCAAAGTGCCTTGTACGCCACTTGGATGTAAGATGCTCCTTAAAGACCGGCTCGGGGATTTGACAGGAAAACGTGCCCTTGTTGTCGGCCGGTCAAACCTTGTTGGTAAACCCATGGCAGCTTTGCTTGTTCAGGAAAACTGCACCGTTACAGTGGCTCATTCGCGTACTGAAGATCTCAAAGAGGAATGTAAGCGGGCGGATATTCTGATTGCAGCCGTAGGCAGACCAAAAATGATCCTTGGCGATTGGATTAAACCCGGCGCAACAATTATTGATGTCGGGATCAATCGTATTCCAGCCCCCGAAAAAGGGGAGGGGAAAACCCGACTGGTGGGCGATGTGGATTTCGAAACAGCCTCTAAAGTTGCAGGGTTAATTACCCCTGTTCCCGGCGGTGTTGGGCCAATGACAGTTGCCTGTTTGCTTCGAAATACGGTTACTGCAGCTTGTGAGCAGGAAAATGCTTCTATTCCGGTTTGTCTCTAAAGATAATCTGGGAAACTGGTAATATTTGTTCTGATAATATTCGTAACTAATTGAAAAGAATTTTACGATAAACTGACTTAATCTGCGTATCAAAGGTAAGATACGCCGTTTTTAAGGAAGTACGTTTATTGAACGAAACTAGTAGCGGTTTTTTTGATGTATTGGAAAGTCTAAATCAGGGTATCACTTACTTTGATGCGGACTTGAATTTGGTTTTTGGGAACCGAAGGTGTTTAGAACTCCTTGAACTTCCTGAAAAATTGGGGAAAAAGGGAACTCATCTCTCCGAACATTTCAGATTTAATGCTGAACGCGGCGAGTATGGTGAGGGGGACATTGAAACCCTCGTTCACGACCGAATAGCGCTTGCTGAAAAATTTCAACCTCATATTTTTGAACGCACCAGGCCAGACGGCTTGATTTTAAGGATTGAGGGCAAGAAAGTTGAGCGCGGCGGATTTGTGACGACTTATACCGATGTCACAGAGCTTCGAACCGCCCAAAACAAGTTAGAAGACATTAATCAGAACCTCGATACTTTGGTTGAAGAACGAACAAAGACCCTCAATATCGTGTTGGACAGTACAAAAAATGGGATCTCGCTGGTTGATCGGGACTTAAATCTCATAGTCGCGAATAAACAATGTAGTGAAATACTGGACGTTCCGAAGGAAATCCTCGTACCCGGCTCTCATTTTTCAGACATTATGCGTTATAACGCGGCGCGCGGTGAATATGGTGAGGGTAATGTTGAAGAACTTGTTCAGGATCGGGTTAAGTTAGCCATGCAATTTGAGGCGCATTCCTTTGTTCGGGAGCGCCATGACGGCACTGTTGTTGAAGTAGTCGGCAGACCGGTTGAAAACGGTTTTGTAACAACATTCACTGATATTTCTGAACATAAAAAACTGGAAAAAGAACTCCGCCACGCCAATGAAGAGTTGGAAAGCCGGGTTGAAGAACGCACACGGGAACTGGTGGCGGAGAAAAATAAAGCAGAAGAAGCTAATCGCTCGAAATCTGATTTCCTGGCGCATATGAGCCATGAATTGCGAACACCACTAAATTCCATTATCGGGTTTTCTGACGCGGCCAACAGCGAAATTTTTGGCCCCGTTGGGCATGAGAAGTATCGCGAATATTTTAATGCGATTAACAATTCAGGCTCACTCCTTTTATCCCTGATCAACGATATTCTTGAATTGGCAAGACTGGAATCCGGCAAATTTGTTTTACAAGAGACAGTTTTCGATCCCGAAAGTACCGTAATTGACGTTCTTTATTCTTTGAAAAACAAAGCTGAAGAGAAGGGCATTAATCTCGAAAGTCACCTGGATTTTGAGGAAATGTATCTAAAAGCCGATCGCCGGCGGTTTCAGCAAATTCTGCTCAACCTTCTGACAAATGCTCTCAAATTTACGGAAACTGGCGGTACCGTGTGTCTTGAAAGCCATGTTAATAAAAATGGCAGCGTTGATCTGATTGTTACTGATACTGGAATTGGGATGAGCCAGGAGGAAGTCAGAATTGCGTTCGAACCATTCTCTCAATTGGAGGGAAATGCACATGTTGCACAGGAAGGCACAGGATTGGGCCTTCCTATCGTGAACAGTCTTGTCTCTCTTCATAGTGGGGATTTGGTTTTCCGATCAGAGAAAGGAAGAGGGACGGTTGTCGTGATAACCTTTCCGCCGAATAGGCTTGTGTCTGCTGGTTCATCTCTTCGAACAGTTCCTTGATAAATGCGCTCCGGTCAAGAATGAATGATCGGTGGGCTAGGTTCCTTGCAGGTTTTCAAATCCTTTACCAACCATAGTTGGGATAAATTCGATAACATCATAATAGGCGACACCGGCAACCCAAAATGGATCTTCAGCCAAAATCCGATCCAATTCTTCCCTATTTTCTGTGCTAGCCAGAATAACACCGCCGGTCCGAGGCACTTTGCGGCCAGAGGCGATGAATTTCCCTAGCGCATAGTATTTCTCAAGGTAAGCGATATGGGGTTCGATATGCTTATCGACTTCAGACAGGTCTCTTGTATACGTTAGGGAAACGACGAACATATTTTCCTCATAGCATAACTATAATTCCTTGTTATTTTTAAGGAAATTTCATTGCTCCGCAACCCTTATTTCCGTGTCATTGGTCGAATGAAAAACGAATATCCAATTTGCATGATCCAGTATTGTGCATTAGACACCCTTCAATTTTAGGGAGAATTTCATACTCTAGCCTCAAGGCTTTCAACCAGCCTTCAAGACGGCCAATAATACCGCACTGATAATGATCAATCAGACCAATTTTGGAGATACCGTCAAAGGCAAAACATTGGGCTGAATGCCAACGCAGAATGTTATGTTCAGGAAAGGTTATTCGAAAATCTGTGAATTCTCCTGATATAACCGCGAAGGCGCCGGTGATGAAGTCCTGAAGTTTTTGAAAGGTATCCACTTCGGGCAAATCCAGAAACTCTTGAAACCGCTTTGTTTCAATGGGTGTCATCATTGCTATCGCCCGGCTGTTGAGCTTGTTGGCAATCTCAGGTCCGCATTCCTGATAAGCCGCAGTTACCCACATGGCATCATGGGTAAGCCATCCTTTGCCGAGCAAGCCCCTGACAGCTTCAGTATTGTTTTTATTATCCATTATCCAGCTCCATTATTTTTGGTAAGTGTAAAACGGACTGTTTTTCGGGTCTAGTGAACTCCCGGACAAATTTGGCGATTTACCGGCCATTATTTTTTATCAGTGCATCTATTTGAAGCACCTACGCATCTATAGAATGAGAGAAGCTGTTTCAAAGGAGAGAGAAATGGAAAATATTGGCTTGGGAGCGGGGTTGGCTGCTTTGGCTTTTTGGGGATTTGTGGCGGCTGTTTCTGTGGCCGCTGTTTGGAAAGATGTACGCAAACGAGAGGCGCAACATGAAACGTTACGGCGGATGGTCGAAAGTGGAAAATCAATAGATCAGGAGCTGCTGGATCGTCTTGTGCCCCTAAGCGGTGGTGGCGATACTCTCGGGCGTGATTTGAAGATTGCTGGTGTGATTGTTCTCTTCGTCTCTTTTGGCCTGGCTGTTTTAGGGGTGTTTCTGGGGCAGGGATCCGAGAGAGCTTTATACCCGCTCCTTGGCGTATCCGGGTTGGTCCTATGCATTAGTTTTGGTTTGTTAGTGGCGTCCAGAACCATTAACCGCCAAAATGGAGAGGACACGGCCGTGTCTCGTCAAACCCGACGGTAGAAGAGGAATTTATCTTGCCAGGGGCCAAGATAGACTATGCAAAAAGTCCGGAAGTAATGATCGTTGCCTTGGCAAAAGCGAAAGATCAAGAGGCGTTCACTGAATTGGTGCGGCGGCGACAATCTTGGCTGCGTAACCTGATGCGCCGTTTTTGCGGAAATAATACTTTGGCAGATGATCTTGCGCAGCAGGTCTTCTTGCAGGCTTGGCGTCATATTCATCAATTGAAAGAAGCGGATAAGTTTGGTGCATGGATCCGAAAGCTTGCTGTAACCACATGGCTTCAATATATCCGGAAAAATGACGTTTTAAGAAGTGCAGTAGAACTAGTTGATGATGGGGGTCATACAGCTCCGGTCATTACAGGTCTGGTTTATGATTTGGACAAGGCTTTGGCTCAGCTCTCTAGTAATGCCCGAACCTGCGTAATCCTGTCTCATAAAGAGGGAATGACAAGTGAAGAGGTCGTGGAGATAACTGGAATGCCATTGGGAACCGTTAAATCACATATCCGCCGAGGCACAAAAGCCCTTCAGCTATTGTTATCTGACTATGGCAACGCTCCCCAAAGGAGAATACATGATGCATGACGAAAAAAATCCAAACCTAATGGGGTTGTTCAGCGAAGCCGAAGAAGATCTTGAAGACAACGGGTTTGTTGCGCATGTAACGGACGGCGTAAATCGGGATAAACGATTTCTCCGGCTTATCTATGTTGGCATATCTGGGGTCACTTTCGTGTGCCTGATTTTATTGGCGCCATCGTTGCAGGAATTTATCAATTCTCTAAATCAAATCCTTTTCCAACCGCTCTTGGAATTACGCTCTCCGCTATTGTCTCAAATATTATATCCATTAAATAATGTGATTGTTTTGGTGCTGTTGGGATTGATCACCTTACGGCTCGCCCATAGGAAATTATTTGGTTAAATGCAAAACAATCATCGGTCTTTACGCGTTGCAATTTGAAATTCGTTTTTTTTGGTGAATTTGCATCGTTGGTATACGCCAATAACGGGAAAACTGAAAAATGAGAAAAAATAATATTGATCCGGTGCAACCGTTGCACTGACTGCAGTTAAGGTCTTATATGTCAATGCTATAGCAATCGAAAAAGATACTATTTTGTACAAATTTAAGATGAATTTATCAGTTAAGTTTTTCTACTCATTAATCTTATATTATTGAAATTAGTAAATTCTAATGTCCGTAAAATTCCTGCAGGGAAATCTCTCAATCGGGAGCAGAACACCCTGTTCTTATTCTATGGATAGGCCATGAGTGAAACAAACACCACATTGGCGGGTCGTCAACACCCGAATACACCGCAAATGGATGGGAATGCAAAAACGGAAAAAGACCAGAACCCACCGAGTGCTTTTGTCACGAATTTCGACGAATATTTTCAAATCAAATTGGCCACCACAGAGGACCTGAGGCAGGACTGTTACAAAATCCGCCATGAAGTGTATGTCGAAGAATTCGGTTGGGAGCCAGTATCGAAAAATAAAATGGAAATTGATGAATGCGACTTTTATTCCATTTCCATACTCCTTCAACATAAAAGGACGGGGGCCAATGCTGGAACCGTTCGCCTGGTTATTCCCCCTTCTGATCGCCTTGAAAGTCAATTGCCCTTTGAGATCCATTGCGACGATACGGTACGGCGGGATGTTATCGATCCGAAAGCCCTGCGACGAGGGAGTTACGGGGAAATGTCCCGCATGTGTGTTCCCCCTGATTTCAGGCGTCGTACTGGTGAAAAAAATACACCGTTTATTGTGAATGATTTGAAGGGGGATAACATTTTCTCTGATGAAGAGACCCGTAATTTCCCCAAAATTTCTGTGGGCCTCTATTTCGGTGTTCTTGCGCTTGCCAAAATGCGCAACCTCTCTCACTTCTTTGTTGTTATGGAACCGCGTCTTAGTCGCAGAATTAGGCGACTGGGCATTCACTTAAAGCAATGTGGGGACGAGCTTGATTATCATGGCATTCGGGCGCTGTATTATCTTGAAAGCAAAGATTATGTCGCGAACCTGAAGCCGGAAATGCAGGAGCTTTTTGAATTGCTGGAACACCAACTGGAAACGCAAAACTCTGCTCTCCCTCATTAGAATCAAAACACACCTACGATGGATAAAGGTGATTTCGATTGTGATACGTCGCTCAGTACAAAAAACGTTCGCCTAGCTGTAGCAAAACAGTCTTTTGGGATGGACTGAATACCTAATTCAGCTTTCACCGCATCCTAATAAATGTGAAACACTACAAAAAAATACATTTATCAACCTTTTGGTAATCCTGGCTGGTGTTATACTCTTGGCCGGGGGAAAGAGTCATGGGCGCTAGCGGTTACGCATTTCATATCGACATAATCGCGAGATGCGTCTTTATGAAATATAGGGGCGAATTGACATTCAATTCGTTTATGGATCGGCACGGGAAAGCGCAAAGCCATCCGGACTTTGACCCTGATTTTCATTCCATCGTTGATATCTGTGGGTGTGACATACATTTAAGCAGTGAGGAAATCCGCCAAATGGCGAATGTCATAGGGGAGATTTATCAAAATCAGGAAACGGCCAGAGACGCCTTTATTGTAGATACAATCGTTGGCCACGGACTAACCCGTATGTTCACCAGCTCCATCCCCAATCACCAGGCACAAGTGCAGATTTTTGATGCGACTGATGTGGATGTTGCCAATAATTTGCGCCAATGGCTGGAATTGCCTTCAGGTTACATTTTTCCAGACTTTATTCGTTTATAAAAAGAATTCGCCTGTCAGTTTTATAATTCTTCGCCTTTGTGCGGAAAACCACTGAATAAATGCCTCCATAGATCTATAGGAAGAGACACGGCAAAGAAAGCCACCACATAGAGCCAAAGGGCAGGCGCCCCATGTCTATAGACTACGAATACACCATCCCAAAAGAAACCGGCTTGAGACCTAGTAAAGACCCGCGCATTGACACAGACGAGCATCGTTCCTTTAAATTCAAACGCACCGAAATCGAGGGTTCACTTGTGACGGTCCTGCTTGGATTGGGCCTTCTAGTTTATTTGATGTGAATGCAAAAAGCTGAAGTGGTTGGTTAGCTATTCGGTGGTATTTTTCTCTTTAACCAAGCCAATAAGAAGGTGGCATGTGGCGGATTTTATAAAATAATTCTACCTATGCTATATTTTATCAAGTATTCTGCTATCGTTTTCGAATAATGTTTTGGGCAAGTTGCTTATGATGATAAAGTTATTTGTTGCTGGATTATTTCTTTCTTTTGGCGTTTTCATCGGTACTACACCTGGCTTGGCAAATACTTGGTCGTCGAGCAGTTCACCTCGACTTGATATCAAAGTTATCGAAACTTGCGATAATGCTGAGTGCCTTATTGATCTTGCAATAAAGGAAGCTGCAACGGCAAAAAATAGATTTGAGAAAAATTTGATCTCATCCGACATTGCGACAGCCCTTTATGCAGCAGGGAATGTCGATGCAGCTATCTCCTATTTTGAAACAAATTTAAACGCGAAAAATCAAAATTACATCCTTACCCACCGAGCACTCCTTTTTGGCAGAGGAGAGCTACGGCTATTGGGGCAGGACCGGTCTTGGTGGATGGAGGATAATTTTCCTCTCCCGAAAGAATATGTCGGGCGAAGTATTCTTTTTGATCTGCGATATGCTGAGCTGATGGCTTTGCAGGGGGATTACTCCCAAGCTTTAAGAGCAGCCGAAGGTATAGACGATCAAGAAAAAAGAGACTTAATCCTTTTTATTATTGCATCCATTCAATTAGATCAGAATGCTTCTCTTGAAGCCGTAAAGACATTTGGGAAAATGACAAAGCTACCGGCTGGAAGTGCAAAATTAGTGTTGGATCTTCTGAGGCAAGCATCGAAACAGGCATCTCTGGACCATATTACTAGTCTTGCTTCCCATAAGTTCAAAAGCATGTTTGCGATGGCTGCTGGTATTTTGGCTCTTACCGATTATTCTCCTGGGCGTCTTCAACGGCTTCTTTTCGACGAAATTGAAGAAGATGGAAGCCGTGAAGCCGTCTTTAAGCTTATGCTCAATAGTTCGGTTAAAAGCGGGAATGAGGAGCATTTGAAAGCCCTTTTTGAAATGGAGCTGGGTGAGAAGCTCGATCCTGAAGAGTATGGAGAGATATTCTCCCTTTTACTCAAAGACAACAGGATCGATTTGGCGCAAAACCTTGCCAGTAAAGCTCCGGATGCTGAAAAGGCAACCTTGGCCTGGGGAGAAATAGCGGCGTATACAAAAGATCCAGACGATTTTTCTCGGGCATTCGAATTTTATGAAAGAGCGTGCTGCCGAGCGAATGACAATTTGAAAATATCGATGGCTCGCTTCCTGACGCGTGCAGGTTTTTTTAGAAAGGCAGTAGAATTATTAAACGACAAAATGACTGTTAAACAACGAGTTCAGCCGCGATACGATATGTATTCTGATATTTTAAATACCAAAAAATTACGCAGTAACACGTCAGAGATACTAGATGCTGTGGAGTATGATTATAAGCATGAAACCCTACCCAGACTGAAATCCGATATTTTGAAATATGGTGCACGCCTGATAGATATCGACCGTTCAAGCACTTCAATCCTAACCCGGCTTTCATCTATTGCAGGGAAAAAGGCAGTCACCAAATATTTGATACCTCATTATGCCTATATTGGTGATTTCAATACAGTACATAAATATATCGCTTCATTAACTCTGACCAAAGAACGAGTTCGGGCTTTGACTACTCTTGCTAATTTCTACAGCCATTCGAAATAGAATTTCGCGGGTCTCTTAAATTGATCTCAATGAATATTTTGAGGGTTAGGGCGTAATCTCAAGGATTCATATAATAATTTCGAATTCATACTTAATTCAAAAAACACGTTTTCTTGCCCCTTCTTGTGAGTTTTCTCAAAAATCGGTATATTCGCTCCATACAATATCTTTTATTAATGCACTTGACTGACTGTTCGGATTGAATATTTCAGTACTATTGTCGGCAAAAGCAAATGGCTGCAAATTACCGGGTTTTAAAAAGGAGTGGATAAAACATGGTTAGCTATGGAGATAGTTCGAATGCTGACGAAAGCCTATCAAAGTTAGAACTTCGCGGAGAAGATTATAAGCAAGCCTCTATTTTTGCTATTCAAAAAAAACAGCAAGAGCGTATGAAATGGCAGGTTATCGGTAAAGCAATTGCTTTGGTTTTTGTGTTAGGTTTCTTGTTGATTTGGTATTTGATTTCTAGTTGAGGCTAGAATTATTTACAGGAATTATAAATATGTATTCGGGATATGTACCCTCCGACCTGATTTAGTAGCTCACACCTATCGATACCGATCAATAATATCCAAAATCTCCCCTCTCTTTCGCAATTTTCTCACAGCTGCTCGCAACCGCTCGATAGCCTCTGGGGCTAGTTTTTTGTTGGGGCAGGTGAGCCACATGTCGAGGTCTACAAATAGGAGGGGTTTGTCAAATGTCTGGGCAGGGTCGAGGCCTATTTGACGGGCGCTAAAGCGCATACTGTCGAGAGCACCAGCGATGGCATTCACACGGCCTTTGGATAGCATTTTTACCGCCTGAAAATAGCCATTACTTGAGATCTTTTCCAAGTCTTTGTCGGTGTCGAACTTTGGGGACAGACTTATACCGAGGGGGAGGGCGATTTTGATATCACTTAGATCTTCATAAACGTTCAGCTTTATTCCTTTGGCGGGGAGGACACCCACTTCAAGTTTTTTACCGATCTTCTCCAGGAGTTTAAAATTGTCTTTGGCATAGGGGGTTTCAGCGAAGATAGAGCAGTCGAATTCCCCGATGACCAACCCTTTGATAACTCTCTTTATAGGCAACACGGCATTCTGTGGCGGATATCCTGCTGTTTTGAGGATCAAATTTGATATTTCATGTAGATACCCTGTAATTGTCCCATCGCTGGCAATCATGCCATAGGGGACCAGTTCCATTGTCGCAAAGCGTACAGTATTCGGTGTGGTTGGTGATTGATCCGAGGTCTGTGAAGATTGTGCATGAACAACTGTGTTCATTGTCAATAATAGACCAAAAACAAACATGCCTAGCGATCCAAATATTCGAAATTCCAAGATGTGCTTTGCTCCATTATTTTTATGATAACAATTCAGAGGAGGCTTCTAGAATTAGTATATGTTTATATTGTCCTTAAAAACCACAGTTGGGCAAAAGATTTTTTCTCTTTTGTTTTAAGGGCGTATCAGTTGGGATTTGTGGGGCATTGCCAATCCATTGATTCATTCTCAGTTTCAAATACCTGAAATTTGCCTGAATATTTCCGAAGATATTAGGGAAACTGCAATTGCATTCCATGAATAAGTGGGCAAAAGATCAACATTTCTGCGCTTTGTAACTTTTTTCGTAAATAAACTTGACCGTTTGGTCAGATTTTCTGTATGGTCCGTCCAACGGGAAAAAACTGGCGTGAAGTCGGTATTCTATTAACTGGGCTAGGAAGATTTGAGATGGGTGATATCGCTGATATCGCAGCTGGACGTTTGTCCGCTGACGAATTGTCAAAAAACTTTGACGATATGTATCCGGCACTGGATAGCCGGCAAGCAGCCATAGAGGCGAACCGGTGCTATTTCTGCTATGACGCACCTTGTATGGAAGCGTGTCCGACGGGAATTGATATTCCCAATTTTATCCGCAAAATTCAGACAGGAAATTACAAGGGATCGGCCATAGATATTCTGTCTGAGAATATCATGGGCGGGTCCTGTGCCCGGGTTTGTCCAACAGAAATTCTTTGTGAAGAAGTCTGCGTTCGCACGACACAGGAAAACAAGCCTGTCACGATCGGCAAGTTGCAACGTTTCGCAACTGACTGGTTGATGAAGGATGGGGCGCAACCTTTTGAACGAGCGACATCCACCGGTAAAACCATCGCAATCGTCGGGGCGGGACCTGCGGGACTTGCGGCGGCGCACCGGCTTTCAATGCTGGGGCATGATGCGGTGATTTTTGAAGCACGCGAAAAGGCAGGCGGGCTCAATGAGTATGGCATTGCTGCCTATAAGGTGCCGCGTAATTTTGCGCAGGAAGAAGTTGATTTTATCCTGAGCCTCGGCGGTATCACAATCGAATATGGCAAAGCTTTGGGCCGAGATGTTTCACTGGCGGAGCTGCATGAAAAATATGATGCGGTTTTCTTCGGTGGTGGTCTTGGTGCTGTGCGGTCTCTGGGTATCGATGATGAAAATGTCAGCGGTGTTTATAATGCTGTTGATTATATTGCGACTTTACGTCAGTCAGAAGACAAGACGGATGTTCCTGTTGGCCGCAAAGTTGTTGTGATCGGCGGCGGCAATACTGCGATTGATGCTGCGGTTCAGGCAAAACGCCTCGGTGCAGAAGATGTGATGCTTGCCTATCGGCGCGGAGCAGAGGCTATGAGCGCCACTATCCACGAACAGGAATATGCGCAAACCAACGGCGTGACGATCAAGCATTTTGCAAAACCCGTCGCAGTTAAATCCGAAGGCGGCGTGGTCACTGGACTGGAACTCGAATACACGAGAATAGACAATGATGGACGTCTTGTTGGCACCGGCGAGACTTTCGTTCAGGAAGCCAATATGATTTTTAAAGCCATTGGACAGGTCTTTGTCACCAACGCGGTGACCGAAAGTTCAGCCTGTCTTGAGGTGCAAGATGGACGGATCGTTGTTGATGATACGAAAGCAACCTCCATTCCCGGTATTTATGCCGGTGGGGATTGCATCCTTGGCGGAGAGGACCTGACGGTCGCCGCAGTGCAGGACGGCAAGCTTGCTGCGCATGCAATCGATGAATATTTAAGCGGCTCCAAGGCTTAAGGGATTAAGGAATAGAACAATGGCAGATTTAAGCTACGATTTTGTAGGCATCAAAACACCTAATCCCTTCTGGCTCGCGTCCGCGCCGCCAACGGATAAGGAATATAACGTGGTCCGCGCCTTTGAAGCAGGCTGGGGCGGCGTTGTCTGGAAAACTCTCGGTGAAGATCCACCGGTCGTGAATGTATCCTCGCGTTACGGTGCGGTGGAGATGAACGGCCAGCGAATTATGGGTTTCAATAATATCGAACTGATCACAGATCGTCCGTTGGATATTAATCTGGAAGAAATTACGCGGGTTAAGAAAAACTGGCCTGACCGGGCGATTATTGTCTCCCTGATGGTGCCGTGTGAAGAAGAACCTTGGAAATACATTCTAGGCCGGGTCGCTGAAACGGGCGCGGACGGGGTCGAACTCAATTTCGGCTGTCCGCACGGTATGTCTGAGCGTGGCATGGGCGCCGCTGTTGGTCAGGTGCCTGAATATGTAGAAAGGGTTACCCGCTGGTGTAAACAGCATTCGGATATGGCGGTCATCGTCAAACTGACACCGAACATCACGGATATTCGTCAATCTGCCCGCGCGGCGGTACGCGGTGGGGCCGATGCGGTTTCCCTGATCAACACTATTAACTCTATCGTCAATATCGACCTTGACGTCATGGCGCCAATGCCGACGGTGGACGGGAAAGGCGCTCATGGTGGTTATTGCGGCCCAGCAGTTAAACCAATCGCCCTTAATATGACAGCGGAAATTGCACGCGATCCTGAATGTCAGAGTATTCCCATGTCCGGGATTGGCGGCATTTCCAATTGGCGCGATGCGGCAGAATTCATTGCGCTTGGCTGTGGTACTGTTCAGGTCTGTACGGCGGCAATGCATCACGGTTTTAAAATTGTTGATGATATGAAAACCGGTCTTTCCAACTGGATGGACAGCAAAGGGTATAAAACCATCGAAGATTTCCGGGGCATGGCCGTGCCGAATGTCACCGACTGGAACAAGTTGAACATGAACTATGATGTGAAAGCGCTGATCGATCAGGATAAATGTATCCAGTGCGGTGTTTGTCATGTGGCGTGTGAGGATACCTCTCATCAAGCGATCACGGCAACGCGGGTTGAGGGTAAACGTCATTATGAAGTGGTCGATGACGAATGTGTTGGCTGTAATCTTTGCGCGCTCGCCTGTCCGGTTGATGATTGCATCAGCATGGTCGAAGTGGATAATGGCAAGCCTTATATGAACTGGAATCAGAACCCGCTAAATCCTCATGCGGACGCTGTAAAATAAGAACAGGTTGGATCAATGAAAAACATGAATGTGACAGGCAACCGTTTATGGGACAGCCTGATGGAAATGGCACAAATCGGCGGCACGGAAAAAGGCGGTTGTTGCCGCCTGGCGTTGACTGATATTGATAAAGAAGGCCGGGATCTGTTCGTTAAATGGTGCGAAGATGCGGGATGCACCGTCAAAATTGATAAAATGGGTAATATCTTTGCCCGCCGCGCCGGTAAGGATGACAGCCTGCCGCCCGTGATGATGGGATCACATCTTGATACCCAGCCAACAGGCGGCAAATATGACGGTGTATTTGGTGTTCTGGCAGGACTTGAAGTTGTCCGTACGTTGAATGATTTTGATATCCAGACTTTGCATCCGATTGAAGTTTCTGTCTGGACAAACGAAGAAGGTTCTCGTTTTGCACCAGCCATGGTGTCTTCAGGGGTTTTCGCCGGGGTCTTTGATCTGGAATATGGCCTAACGCGCGCCGATCTGGATGGCAAAACAATGGGCGAAGAGTTAAAACGCATTGGTTATGCGGGCGCTGAAGAAGTCGGCGGCCGTGAAATTAAAGCGTTCTTTGAAGCCCATATTGAACAGGGACCGATACTGGAACATGAAGAGAAAACGATTGGCGTCGTTGCTGGTGCTCAAGGCCAGCGTTGGTATGAAATCACAATCACAGGACAGGAAGCTCATGCCGGTCCAACCCCTATGGTGCGCCGTAAAGACGCGCTTGTCGCAGCCTCCAAAATCGTGACAGAAGTGAATCGTATTGGCCTGGATAACCAGCCCTACGCCTGCGCAACGGTTGGATTGCTGAACAGCAGCCCCAATTCACGAAACACTATTCCGGGTGAAGTTTTCTTCACGGTTGATTTCCGTCATCCAAAAGATGAGATCTTGTCCAAAATGGACAGCGAACTCCGCGCCTATGCTGACAAAATCGGGTCCGAAGGTGGTTATGAGATGAAGTTTGAGGAAATTTGGTATTCACCGCCGGTCGAATTTGATGC
>PJEL010002093.1_pt1 | contig 18866 bp, 8 predicted proteins | sample 1853271 | NCBI WGS metagenome assembly PJEL01 (sample SAMN08108733, study PRJNA415343) | Invertebrate metagenome, whole genome shotgun sequencing project. | host: Globobulimina | place: Sweden: Gullmar Fjord | collected 2015-08
TTTCTTTTTTCCTTTTTCATATTTTTTATTCCATAGAGGTTTAAGTTTTTTTACTATAATTTCAAACTCTGAATCATTTAAGCCTGTTAACTTTCTAAATACTACTGGCTTCTTGTTTATTTTTTTATAAAGGTCCATTTTTTTAATATTAATTAAAATTCACAACCTTGCAATATTGACAGATTTCTTAAATTAATATAAAATGATCATTTTTGCCTATATATTTATATTTAATTCGATTTTTGCAGATGGTCTAATATTTAAAATCGCAATAATATTTTTTTTTCATCATTAAGTCCGATATATATTTTTAGCAGTTGTGCCATAAAGACATGTATTTAAATATAACTTTCGATGCAATAAATTGGATTTTTAATTCCACTATCTTTAGGTGGTGGAATTGAATTTAGTCGACGAAAGAAATTGATACGAGTTTTTTTCTTCCCCATCTGAAGATTGGGTTTTAACCAATTTAGTGACAATAAAATTAATATATTTGCAATTAGGATTATTTAATTATAATATACAATATGAAAAAATTATTATTTATCAATATTGGGATATTGCTATTTTGGAATTGTAGGAATGTTGTAACGTCAATCCAAAATAATACATATGCAAATAAAACAACAAACGTTAGAAATGCTTATAAAAAAGTAAAAAAAAGAAAAATAAAAGAAATAGTAAAAGATTATATAAAATTAGAAATTTGTGAATGTACAAATCATTTTAATGTAGATACTAATAAATTTTTAGAAACTCTTTTTGAAGAAATATATGATGGTAAAAACCAAATTTATGCTAATTATTCATTCGAGAGCAATATGCATAAAGAATTATTAGAATTTGCAAGAAAATTGATCAGAAAAAAATTTAAAGAACTACAGCAAAAACTAAAAAATCAAAAAAAATACTTGCTTATTAAGTTAAATAAAATTAAGCCATCTTTTTTAGATAGTATAAAATATTTTTTTTACAAAGATAAAAAGGTAAACAAGGAGGTACAAAAAGGAGTATTAATACAGCAAGAAAAAGTCATAAAAGATTCTATGAAAAAAATAGACAATTTTACCAGAATGGTTGAATTCAATTTACAAAACAGTATATACAATTATGGCGACTTTATAGATTTAAATAATAGTTATTTAATGAAAAATTTTTTTATTCAGAATAAAAAAAACGATCGAAAAGTAAATGAAAATAATATAGATTTAAAAAAAATTGGTTTCCAAATAATATCAAATATCAAAAATAACAAGAAAGTCTTTCGCGTAATTACAATGACAGGCCCCCCTGGTGTGGGTAAAACATATTTAGCAGAGTGTGTTATGAATGATCTAGATAATAATGGGTATTCTAAAAAATATATTTATATAGATCAATCAGATAAACTAGAATATAAAGACAACAGATTAATCCTAAAAAGAGAGTGTGGGGAAATTGAAGAAATAAAATTCAATAAAATTAGTTTATTGGTATGGGACGATACAGCATTTATGGATCCAGAAAGTGTCAATAAAGATCAACAATTAAAAAAAGATCACAAAGATTTATATATGTTAATTAAAATTCTAGAACTATGTAAGGAAAATAATACCACATTATATATTTCTTCAAACAGTGATAATTTAAGAGGTTATTTCAAAAAGTGTATTAGTAATAAAATTATTAACAATAAACAAGAAGTTGCATTAATTAAGCCTTTTTTACAGTATAATAATCTTGAAAAAACTTCTGTAAAGATAGAACCTAATATAAAAAATTATTTATTAAAAAATTTAAATTTGCCAGGTGTTAGAAAGGGTATTATTAATTATTTTGCTAATAATAAAATTTATCATGATACAAATATGCCAGAAACAAAAAAAATATTCAATAAATTAATTTATACATTTATTAAGGATAAATCTGTGCATAATACAAATGGTGGTGTAGTCTATTTACCCATAGATTGGTATAAAAGCTTAATAAAAAAAACTTACAAACAAGAAGAAAGTATCACTATAGAAATAGAAGAAGAAAATAAAGAAGAGATTGCAAAAATAAAAAAACTTTCAAATAATATAAAAGTTATTAAATATGATTATACGAATAGGTATAGTATCACCATACCATTAAACTTTTTAAAGAAAAGAATAGATATTATAGATACTTCAAAAAAACTGTATATAGATCGTCACAATAATAAAATGAGACTATATATAAAAGAAAAGCCTATATTTACAGCAGGAATAGGTCTTGTTGCAAAAGCATTTGTTAGAAATCTAAAGATAAATAAATCGTATAATAATCTTTCTTATGATAGATTTCATAGTACGCTTAAAAGTACTAAAAATAATTACTGCCGTGTATTACCAGAGTTATCTCGTAATAACTTTAATAAGAAAAAACTATCTTTAGTACTATTTGACAGAACCACCTCGCATTATCTTTCAAATTCTAATGAAAAAAAATCTATAAATTCAAGGTATGCAAAAGTTGTCAATAATTTTTGCTGTGGAAAAAAAAATAACAAGATAGGACAAGCGAAATCAGAAGTATGCTCCACTGTTTTAGACCCTTTCGAAACATTTTTGTATGGCACAAAATTATATAGTGCCAATAAAAGGTCTTTTTTAGCAGGATATTCTAGTAGACTAAAATGTTCTACAATTATTTTTAATAACGATAAAGATATAAATGATTCAGAGTTATCGTTGTTATACTCTGGAGCAAAAATAAAAAAAAGATATAGTTTTTTTGGAAACCCAATGTTATACTGCAAAATGTGTATAGCATCTGCGCTAAATATAGGCATTACATATTATTTTTTGTCATCTACTGTAAGTTCACTTTTAATAAACTTTACCAGTATTAACAGTGCTCCTATTGCTCTTATAAGTGTATTAGTAGCAGTTTGTATAGCACCATTTGCTTTTATCTTTGTACATAAATATATAGTTAGTAAATTTATACCACAAATAAATAGTCATTGCCCAAGTTGGACAGAAACTGTTTTCACTATGGCGGCTGCATCTCCTATTAGCCTTGTTTTAAGTGGCTTTATTCCTATACCACTTATGGTTTCTGGTAGTATTTCGGTAGTTTTATTGTTATTATCAGGAATTAGTATGTTTTTCAAGTAATACGAAGGGCTTATGCAAAACTGGTTTTAAAATAGCACTAAAAGTTTAGTTTATGGATTGTGTAAAAATAAATTGTCTGTTCAGTACCTATTGTTAACAGGTACTGCTATAAAAACAATGATTTTACAAATACCAAAAATAAGTTATTTGTGTACATTTCATTACATGTAATATACGGATTATATTTTAAAATGAGGTTAAAATGATACGTAACTACTTGATTATCAATGTTATGTTTATTCAAAATGATACCCTTTGGGTATAAGATACATTTTTAATATTGAGTGGCGAAAGAGGGAATCGAACCCTCGACCTCCGGGTTATGAATCCGACGCTCTAACCTTCTGAGCTATTTCGCCAATTTTTGATATCCGATCCCGAGTAATAGATTCAGCATCACCAAATTTATAACATTTATGATATATACACAAAATTTAAAGCTCTTAAATCTTTTCTATATCTACTAATTATCGTAAATTATGCAGCACATATACCCAGTATAGATGAAGTTATTTGAGATATCATTGTTTATTGTAGTATACTATACTGATAACCTTTGAAAATGAAGTTAAAATAATGCGTAGCTGCCTGATTATCAATGTTATGTTTATTCAAAATGATACCCTTTCTATATCTACTAATTATCGTAAATTATGCAGCATATATACCCAGTATAGATGAAGTTATTTGAGATATCATTGTTTATTGTAGTATACTATACTGATAATCTTTGAAAATGAAGTTAAAATAATGCGTAGCTGCCTGATTATCAATGTTATGTTTATTCAAAATGATACCCTTTGGGTATATACTGATAACCTTTGAAAATGAAGTTAAAATAATTCGTAACTGCCTGATTATCAATGTTATGTTTATTCAAAATGATACCCTTTGGGTATATACTGATAACCTTTGAAAATGAAGTTAAAATAATGCGTAACTGCCTGATTATCAATGTTATGTTTATTCAAAATGATACCCTTTGGGTATATTAGGTTTTATAGACATCTTCAAATGGAATCAATATAGAATAAAGATAAAACATACAAAATATATGAAAGAACTGGTCCTGAAAGTAAAAGATATAATTCAAGAAACAGAAGATACCATTACCATCATCTTTGATAAAAATGATTTGGAATATGAGCCTGGTCAATATTTAATGTTAAAAATCCCCCATGAAGGCAATGTTTTATTTCGAGCATATTCATTATGTACATCTCCCTTTGTAGATGAGTTTCCAGCTATAACTGTAAAAAGGGTTTACAAAGGAAAAGTGTCTAATTTTCTAAATTCAAATCTCAAAATTGGAGATACTATAAGTTCTCATTATCCCAAAGGTAAGTTTACTACTAAATATGATATTAATAACGAAAGGCATGTTGTTTGTATTGCCGCTGGTAGTGGTATTACGCCTTTATATGCTATAATGAAGTCTATATTGCATAAAGAGCCAAGTTCATGTGTGTCCCTGATTTACACAAACAGAAATAAAGATAGTATTATATTTAAAGAAAGTTTAGAGGAGTGGGGAAAGAAGTTTTCAACAAGATTTAACGTTATAAATATTCTAACTCGCCCAGATGTAGGATGGCAAGGTTTTTGTGGGAGACCTAATACTACATTTTTTGCCGATATTTTTAATATTTTGAAAAAAAACCATGATTTGCCTTCTCAGTATTATTTATGTGGGCCACAAAATATGATGAACAATGCCATAACTACCCTCAAAGGCTTTAATACTTCTCATACAGATATTTTTTACGAAAGTTTTGGTACATCTAATACAAGTGAAGTTAATAGCGATAGCTATAGTATTAGCAACTCAGAGGAAAACTTTTTAGATAAGCAAAAAGAAGACGAGATTTCTAAAGTAACAATACTATATGAAGGAGATACCTACAATCTTAATATACCCAAAGATCAAACTATATTAGAAGCTGCATTAGATGTAGATATAGATCTTCCTTTTGCATGTAGTATCGGTACTTGTAATGTATGCATGGCCAAATGTAAAAAGGGATGTGTAGAAATGGAATGTGATGATGGGTTGACCGACGAAGAACTAGAGAATAAATATATCTTAACATGCGTTTCTAGGCCAAAATCCAACGAAATAGAGATTGAAATACCTGAGGAATATATATAGCAAAGCTATTTAATAAAATTATGGGGCGAATCGTTGTTATTTAATAAAAAAATTTTTTATTAAATATGATACATATTTCAATTAATCGAACAATCAATTTGAAATTTAATAATAATGAGATATATATTAGCATTTTTCTTAGTTATAGGGATAATAGAAAATTCCTTGGCGGAATTAAATAGGCAAGAGGTAGAAACAAACATAAAACCTTCACAAACACAACAGACCAAAAGTTGGAAGCCCAAATATATATATCCATTCTATTTTGATAGATACTTTTCTCCTTATGCTGCTTCGTCTTACTATATCTCTACAAGAAGTTTTTTTAATTATATAGAAGACAATTTTTGTGAAAAAGTAAATGATTATCTATTGGGAAGGTACATGATATCTATAGCAAATAATTTTTTAAATAGCACTTTATATGTACTAAACCATGAAATAAATGGACATGGATTTAGGGAAAGAAGCTCAAATAGACAAGTTAAAAAATATGGTTTAGGTATTAGCTTTGTATGGGCTAGTTTTATATTTCCTGGAATAGGGCTTGATGGTTTTACAAGGTATCAAGAAAATCGGCATGCCACATGGGATTCAGGTTTAATAAGTACTATTGCAGGAAATGAAGCTAACGTAATTTTAGCAAATGAAATTTTAATGAATAATTTTCATGATAAAACAATGCACAAAAATAATTATAATCTGTTTTTAGGAGCTTTTTCTAATTTCTTCGGCTATGTTTTAATAACAAACAAACATATGTATGAAAATAAGGGTGATATTTGGGAATGGGTTCAAGATATTAACAAAAAGCATCAACCAACTACAAAAAAAATAACTTTAAACGATGTAAGACTTGGAACTATGGTTTATACCTTAAACCCAATTGCATATATAGGCGTTTATTCTTGGTATCACACTATAATAACAGGGCAAAAAAGCTACTGGATACCTAGTATAAGGATAGGTAATGTAAAATACTTGCCTATTATTAGAATGGGTCTTTCACCCTTTGGCTTAATTTACCACATAGATAACTTTATCTATAGAAAAGGGATGACATTATTAATAAATATGAACTTCGGAAGGTCTCCTTTCTACAAGAAAACATACTGGGGAGGCAGCATTCGATCAAGAAATTTACTTAAATATCGTATTCTCACCTTAGACATAATGGGAGCATTTTGGTATCAACCCTCCTTGTTGCTTTCTCTTCCGATAGCTGAAAAATTACAATTAAGAAAGTACGATAAATTCGAACTAGGATTTTTAATTGGTCCAAAAATTAGTATTAACATTCACAAAAATATCTCAATAGGTTTAAGTGCATTTTACAAAACCAAAGGCTTTGTTGAAGGTGAAATAGCTCAAGAAGGGTTTGGGGTACGAGGAGGATTTGTATTAAAAATGTAAAGCATACTGATCTCAAACAAATATTCTCAAAATACTTATAAAATAGCATTTAAGTAATACCTTATTTCATAAATTCTAATATTTCTGTACATTCTTGCATGATATATATATTATAATATTTTAAATAAGAATTATTTTAATTATATTATTGTTGCGCGATTATTATAACTCGCGTTACGCGAGATTTATTAAACAAGCAGTATAATAGCTCGATAAGCATCGTTTTTAACATGGAAAAGCTGTTTTTGCGTAAGGGATTGTGCAAAAATAAATTGTCTGTTTAGTAGCTATTGTTAACAGGTATTGTTATAAAAACAATGATTTTATAAATACCAAAAACAAGTTGTTTGTGCACATTTCCTAAGTCGAGTTATAACAAAGGCTCTATATATGATAGATACATGCCTTTATAATAAGAAAACAAATTTAAAAACAATCTGGTTTATATCATGAGACTGTTGCAAAACTTATTTCGCAAAGAAAAAGATTCCTTTTACCTAAAGTTATCTCAAAAAATTGCAAAAATAATATCATCAGCAATGAAATTTCTAATAACTTTATCTATACTGGGTATAACATCCTGTGGTTCAAATTACTCACATAGACATAACAAAAAGAATCTTTCAGAAATTGGCAGCATTTTAGCTTTAAAAATAAAAGCTGGAAGATTAATTAAACAAAAACCAAATTCAAAAAATAATTTACAACTAAAGGCCAATATCACCAAAATGATAGGTAAACTTAGAAGTCATGCAAGAAAATGTGGCAAAAATGTACGTAGACTAAAGAAAGAGTTAAAAATTGTTAATATTGCAAATTGCAAACAAGATTCTGGCGGAGAAACTGCTACAGGAAATATACAACTTATAGGAATAAAAAATAAAAAAGCAATAGAAATAAAAAAGCAAATAGACTATTGCAATGAGCAAATAGAAGATTCTGAAAAATTAATCAAAAGTCTAAAATCTAAAAAAACAGAACTATACAGAAGTATAAAAAAAGCCAAATCAGAGAAAAAGACGAAAGAGGAGATACAAACTTTAATAAAACAATATCAGGATAAATTAAAGGATATAAAAACCACAAGAGATGAGATACAAATAAAGATAAATGACGCTCAAGAAAAAAAACAAGAATTAGAAAGCAAAATAACACTTATACAAAAGGAGATTGAAGGAATAAAGCAAAAATCAGAAGAAGAAGAAGATGCTTATAAACTTACCATAGATGATATAGAAAAGAAAAAAGATGAACTAAGCAAACAGCTGAAAAAAGTACAACAAGAGATACAAGATTTAAGACAGAATTTGCAAGAATTAGAAAAAGAAAAACCTGAAAAAGAAAAACTACAAAAAGAAGTTGCAGGTCTAAAAAAGAAAATGGAAGAATCTAAAAAAAAGGCAGATAATTTACAAGAGAAAGTACAAAAACAATACGAAGATATTGAAAACAAAAATATCAAAATAAAAGAGATACAAGAAAAAAAAGATGATCTAAATCTACAATTACGAGAAATACAAAAACAAAAAGATGACTTGCAAAATGAATATGATACCATAACTGAAAATATAAATAATCTCAAAGAAGATCAAGAAACACAAAAAAAGATAACATTTGATTTACAACAACAACAAGAAAAAGTAGTAAAAGTAACAGAACTAAATGCTGAAATAAAAAAACTTGAAGAAACACAGAAGGGACAAAAATATGAAATAAAAGATTTTAAATTTAAAATGGACGAATTAAAAAAAGAAAAAGAAGATATAGAAAAGGATTTAAAAAATCTAAAAGAAAAACAAACGAAATATGAATCTCTAAAAAAAGGAATAACCTTACTAGGAGAACAGCAAAATAAAATAATTGCACAGATTGACGTTAAACAAAATAAAATAGATCAAATAAATAAAGAAGAAGAAGTTTTAAATATCGATATACAAAACACACAAAAAGAAGAAGATGACTTGCAAAAAAAAGTTGATGTCCTAAATAAAAATATAAAACAGCTTACAAAACATCAAAAGGCAGAAAAAACAGAATTAGATAAATTAAAAAAAGCAGTAAAAAGTAAAGAAGAAAATGTAAAACACCTCAAAGAAGAGATAATAAAACAAGATCAAGTAATCAAAGGTTATCAAAAACAAATAGATAAAATATCAAAAGAAAAGCACGAAGAAAAGCTAAAAGGCGTGCAAAAAACCGAGCTAGAATCTAAAATTGATAATTTAAAAAAGGAAATAACAAAACTGACCCAAGATAATCAACAAAAAATTAATCAAAATACACACGAAGAAGATGAAGTAAACAGGATACAAAAAGAAAAAGATGAAGTAATAAAAAGTATAGAAGAGTTGTACGAAAAACAAGATTATTTGAATAAATGTATTAAAAATCTAAGTGGGATTATAGAAATGTTTAAAAAAGAAAAGATAGAAGAAGAGGAATTAAAAAAGAAACAAGAAAATGATAAAAAGCAAAAGGAGGAAGATTACAAAAATAAATTAAAACAAATAAAAGAGGACAATGGAAAAATATTATATTCTTTAAATAATGAAATCGAAAAACTAGAAAACAAAAATAACAGTGAGGTCAACGAACTAGGGAAGGTAAAAAACCAATATATTGCTGCAAAAAACCAAATAACCAAACAACAAAATGAGCTAAAAGAAATAAAAAATAAAATATCCACTTTACACGAAAGTTTTACTGATTTAAAAAATAAAAAATACAAATTATATGATGAGATGCACAAAAAGAAGATCGAGCCAAAAACTTTGCCAGAACAAAAACAACAACCTACTAAAATACCGAAAAAGAAAAGTAAACTGATCAGTCATACTTCTAAGCAACTAACGCAAGAAATAAAAAAAATATCAACCAAAACTAAACAACAAATAAAACCTAAACCAAAGCCTAGAACTAAAGAAATGATATATAATAGTATTGTAGCTATGTATAATAATTCTAGTTTCAAAGATTACATTAGTGCATTTTACAAAGATATTGATAGATATAAAGGATCCTTTACATCAGAGCAAGATAAGATTAGTAGCCAAATTGTACAGGAAAATCTTTATAAGCTAAATGGATCCACCATGAATATATTTAATATAGATCTATCCCAGATAACAAAATTAGAAAGAAGTATGAAGTTTATATTATTTACCATATTTTTTAACTGTTACTGCAATGCTAATTTTTTGAATGCCTTAAAGAACAAAGGCATTGATCTTCCTGCTCATTATAATTCATTGCAGAGTTATATAGATTTTTTCAAAAATAATAAATCCATTTTTTTGAATAAGTTAGATTCAATGGATATCAATATTATACAAAATAAAGTAAATGAGATATATAAAATAATCAACAATAATTCTGAATCATTTTCACCTGACAAATTATATAATATCATAAGCGAAAAGTCTTATAAAAATTTTAAAATAAGGGTAGTAAATACATTTCAACAAGATTATCTTTCAGGAAATTGTTTTTTAGTGTCATTGTTTACTTGGTTGAAATATTATAAAAAAGTTTATAACCCATCTATACTGGATTTTTTAACTAAGTTGAAAAATGTACATGCAGATACTATGGACTTGGAGAGAATTAGTCCTGATATTGAAAAAAATGGGATTTACCTGAAAAAATTAGTAAAAGAAGAAGATGATATGTACACTACGAGTAGCTTTCAGGAAGTCGACACGTGCACTGAAGGTGTATCTTTTGGAGCTTCCTCACTCATATATGGAAATTTTCTTTTCAAAAATCAAATAAGAAATTTCTTTCACGAAAAAAACGAGCAACTTAAATTAATTGTTAATACTACTGACGCTAAAACTCGTGAGAAATTTTCTCAAAATAAGCAGGCACCTAGTGGCCACTGGTTTTTAATTGTTATAAAAAAAGACCCAAGTCAGCCTTCAAAATTTTTGGCTAATATACATGAGTCTTACAGGCAAAATATAGCGTATTTTACAAATGATAATGAATACATTAAAGATAAGGTTAAGGTTTTAATTGATTGCCTTCTAAGATTAAAGGATAAAATTATATCCTAAATTGAATAATGGAATTAGTACTATGAATTTGGCCTTTGAAATTTGCTTAAAAAAGCATATTTGTAGTTATTAATATGACATGGTTATTAATGAATTATTCATTTTAGGTTATATAAAATGTTTATAGTATGATAATCAAAAAAGAGGGAAAACAAATAGCAATTAACACATATAATATTTGTGACATAATGAAATATCTAATATTATTAACATTATGCTTTTCCTGTGGCCCAGGTAGTAGTATGCCTCATAATAAAAAAAATGATCTAAAACCTAAGATCTTCACAAAAGCCGAAGAAGCAATCAAACGAAAAATAGATACAACAAAAATAAGCGAGCTTGAGAACCATGAAAAAGTAATTACAACAAGAATAAGCGAGCTTGAGAACCATTTAGAAGACTGGAGAAAAAAAAAATCCGAGCTAGAAGAAAGGTTAAAAGAATACACAGGAAATCCCAAAAAAGAATCTGGAGCGCAAGGAAGTGACCTAGAGGTTGTACAGACCATAAACAAAAGTGATAAGATAAAAAATATAGAGAGGCAAATAGGTAATCTCAGTGGTACAATTAACAAAATTCAAGACTTTATAGACAAGCTGCAAGGGAAAAAAAAAGAAGTTGATCAAATTGTAAATCAACTAGAAAATGATCCAAAGGGAAAATCTAAAGAAAAGATACAAAAGTTAATAACACAGCATGAAAAAAAACTCGATGAAATAAAGAACTTAAAAGGTGAAATACAAGCGGAAATAAATAAAGAAGTAGTAGAAATAGGCAAGTTACAAAACAAAATAAATGAAATAAAAAAAGAAATTGAGGAAATAAAAAAACAGCCAGAAGACTTCATAGGTGATTATGGAAGCAAAATAAACAAAATGCAAGAAGAAGGAAGAAACCTAAGTCGGCAATTGGCAACACTACAAAAAGGCGAAGAAGCGACATCTCGGGAGTTATCTGCATTACAAAAAGAGCTATCTTCGAAAGATGAGCTAGAAAAAGAGATAGGAGATCTAAATGGGAAAATAGAACAGTTTGATACAAAAATAAATGAATTAAAAAAAGAGCAGGAAATAAAAGAGAAAGAAATTTCAGATAAAGAAAACGAAATAAATAAAATAAAAGAAGAAAAAAAAGAGCTAAGCAAACTTATACAACAAAAGCAAGGTAAAAATGAATTAACTATACAACTGCAGAAACTAAAAAAAGAACTAAAAAAAGAACAAATAAAAGAACAAAAAAAAGCAGATGATTTGCAAAAACAGCAAAAAACGATAAAAAATAAAATAATAAACTTAGATAAGGAAATAGCAGATTTAACAACTGAGTATAAGAAAAAAAATAAAATTATAGTAAATAATAAAGATTATATACAAGAAATAAAGAAAGGACAAATTAGACTAAGAAATGATTTAGTGGAATTAAAAAATAAGAATCTCGGAAAAAAAGATAATCTTGGTAATTTGGATGAACAAATAGGCCAACTACAAATAGAAATAAAACAAAAAAAAAATAAAGTTTCTATATATGAAAATAAATTGACCGAAATGCAAATAGAAATGACAAAGAAGGAATTAGAGATAGTTGGAAAAACAGAATCAAAAATAAAAGTAAACCAATTAAAGAAACAACTAAAAACACTCGGTCAAAAACAAAATAACATAAAGAAAGCAATACCTGAATTAAAAAAACAAAAAGATGAACAAAGTAAAAAAGGAAAAGAGCTTGATACGGAAATAACTGGTATTGAAAAAAAAATAAAACAAAAAAAGAAGCAATCAGGAAAAAACTACGACAAATTTACAAAACAGCAAGAAGAAGTGAATAAATTAAAAATACAACAATCTGAAATATCTGATTTACAAAGAGAAGAAAACATCTTAAATGTAGAAGTAGATAAACTCTCAAGAAATATAAAAGTAATAAGTAATAAAATCAAAATCAGTACAGATGAAAAAACCAAAATACAAAAAGAAAAAGAAGAGTTGGATAAGCAATTACAAGAATTGAACAAAGGAAACACAGGATTACAGGAGCAAGGGGATAATCTAGAACAACAGACAAATACTCTCAAAAATTCAATAAATAAAATAAAACAAGAGATAGAGGAACAAAAAGAGGAGGCCGATCAAGAAAATCTAAAAAGAAAAGAAGAAATTGATAGAATAACTAAGGATTTTAATGAATCACAAAAAATCCTAGAAACAAAGATAAAAAAACTAAAAGAAGTAGATTTAAAAACAGAAACAAAAAAATTAAAGGCTATAATTGAGCAAGGCAAGCAGATACCACAAGAAATAACAACTAAGAAAGATATGCTCCAAAAACTCGAAAAAGAAAAAAATATGTTGAAAATAGAGCTTGAGGAATGGGAAAGTAAAAAAGATGAGGCATATGAAAAAATGAATGTTCAGTTATATGAAAAGACTACTACCATTATAAGTATGTTGTCACTTGGCAACTTTTCTCAAAATCTAAAATATAACTATAGAGATATTGATAAATACAAATATTTCTTTATAGAAAAACTCTACCAAGATAGAGTTGGTTCTGATATCATAAATACATCTCTTTTATCATCAAGTAGTATTAGTCTGGAAAGTAATGATATTTATAAAGATTTTAAAGAAAAAGGTGCACAAATCATATATAAATTAGAAAAAAGCCTTAAATTTTTACTTTTTGTGAAATTACTTAATTTAATTCTTGATTCCAATTTTTTAAAAGTCTACGAGGGAAATAAAAAGCAATATGAAATATTGCAAAAATATATAGAATCAATTAAAAAGACACAAAATAGAAAAGAACCAAATAGATTTATCTCACTTTATAATGATTTTTTGGAAAATTTTGGTAAAATCGATCCTTATGAATACACTGAAGAAATAAACAAAATAAATCAGCAAGTTAATGATAATGAAAAATTATTTCCCCCTCCAATAGGGGGGGAATTTGAAAGGAATTGTATTGTCAGTAAAATTAGGCATCAACCAAACGATAATAAGGTATTCATTATAAAAACAATCAACACATTTCAACAAGATAAAAACAGTTTTTTAATATCATTATTTACTTGTCTGAAATATTATCAAGAAGCTAAGGGTATTAAAACTATACCTGGATTTTTAAAAGAAAAAGAATTACAAGATGATTTTTGGAATGGTATGAAGGTAAAAGAAATTTTAAATAAACTTGGGAGAAAAGGAATCAACTTAAACAAATTGGCAAAAAACAGTGATATATTTGTTATTCCAGATATAGATCAAATTGATTTATCAGCAAGTGGTAAAGAGATTGTTGATCTTATAGATAATCGAGATACTTTACAAAATAGTGTTAAAAACTTACTATGGCCGGAGTATGATGTAATGAAGATAAAAAGAAAACTTGCATTTATCGTCAAAGATACTTCCCTCGCAAAGAATAATTGGTTTTTTGTCTACTTTAAAAAGGTGAGAGATCGAAAGGAAGAAAATATTTTCTTAGTTAATGTACATAGTCCACACAATCAAAATATAAATTATTTTATAAATAAAAATGAGGATATTATAAATCAGGTAAAAAAATTAATTAACAAACTTCTACAAGAAACCAAACCGAGACTGTAAATTTAAGTCTGTCTAGAGCTCTACCCTAATTATCTAAGGACATCATCCTATTAACAAATTTTATGGATAACTGCTGTGCAGTCAAGCCCCAATTATATATTGGAGAGGTCCATTTTTTTGTAATATTTTTTGTAGCCAAATATCCCAGCTTGAGTAAAGCCACCTTTTGTTTTAGTTACCTTTCTTACTTGTCTATGGTACCCTTCTACGACATTAGTAGTGTAGATAGTTTTACGAATATCTGGGTTATATTCAAAATAAGTGCTCAATTTCCCCCAATTATATTCCCATGATTTTATTACTACAGGATACTTGATACACCATTTTTCTCCCGGTTTCAATAAATTTTCTTCTGCTATATTTTTTGTATTTGCTTTGTAATTTTTTTTCGTACATTTTTTCAAGTGATTTCTAAAATGTTCATTTTTAGATATTTTGGATTTTCTTTTCTCCTGTTTTTGTATCTTCATATTACTCATCACTTTTTATTAGCTCATATCCTATAGATAATTGAATTTTAGTGTCATTATAAAAACTTGTTAAAATATTAATTCCTTTAGAGGTCATATTTTTTTGTAGTCTTCATAGTATTCTCCGCCATCTTTATAGACTGTACCCCACAAGAAAAGCTAGCTATACTCATCGGATTCAAGTTGGCATTATTATTGCCTGAAAGCGATGAATTATTGCCTAATTTATGCTTTTTAGAATCAATTTCATTTCTGATGGGTATACCATAAAAACAGTTATACTCATTGCCATTAAAAATGAAGTTAAAATGATACGTAACTGCCTGATTATCAATGTTATGTTTATTCAAAATGATACCCTTTGGGTATCATTTTGAATTTATTTAAGTAAGTCATAATATATATAATTTAAAGTTAAACGTAAATCCCGCACTTTTAGTAAGGGATTGTGCAAAAATAAATTGTCTGTTTAGTACCTATTGTTAACAAGTATTGCTATAAAAACAATGATTTTATAAATACCAAAAACAAGTTATTTGTGCACATTTCCTAACCATAATTTATGTGAATAAATAAACATTGAAAATAGTTTTTTAATATTATGTGCGATAATATATATAAAATAATAATGAAAATTTACAGGCGATAAATGCGAAATATATGGTTGTGATAGTCACCATATACAGAAAAACGAAATTGAATTGAAGGGCTCAGTAATTTATAAAAATAAAACTTGATCCAAAATAAATCTAATAAATTTTTATATGATCGATAAAAGTGTGGAATTTACGCTTAACAGAATAGACTGAGCCTGTTGAAAAACTAACCAATATAGGGATAGTTATAATAGCAATATCAATATAAATATAAATCTTATGTTAAGTTAAATATTTATATATTGCAAATTAAGTCAATAGTTTTTTTGTATAGCCTATGTTTATTACATTCAAGGAATAGTTTAAATCGCAAATGAATCATTATTATGTACAATAGTTTTATTGGTAAAAAACTAGATATTAGTATACTTGCCGAGATAATAAAAGGAAATCCTATAAAATTATTTAACTCTAGCAATATGGTAGGAGATATAGTTATAGATTCTAGAAAAGGAAATTTTCAAAAGGATGATGTCTTTTTTTGTATAAAAGGGCCAAATCATGATGGTCATAGATTTATAAACGAATCTTATGCAAAAGGTATAAGGCAGTTTGTTGTTGAAAAAAGCTACTTGGTAAGCGATGATCCTAAAAATATAAATAAATTGGATGTAAACCTTATAGTTGTCAAAAATAGTATAGAAGCCCTTCAAAATTTAGCATCATATCATAGAAAGAAATACAATATACCCATTGTTGCAATTACTGGCAGTAATGGCAAAACTATTATCAAAGAGTGGTTAGCTCAGTGTATGGATATTCAATATAATGTGGTTAGAAGTCCAAAAAGTTATAACTCTCAGATAGGAGTACCTCTTTCTATGTTGCTTATGAATGAATCTCATAATTATGGTATTTTTGAAGCCGGAGTTTCAAAAATGGGAGAGATGCAGAATCTAGAAAAAATTCTTAAACCACAAAAAGGTATATTTTGTAATATAGGTGCTGCTCACGAAGAAGGCTTTTTGCAACAAAACCAAGATGCTAAAACTGGTCTATATGAGAAAACCAGAGAAAAGGCTTTATTGTTTAAGGAAAGTGAAATCATATATTATTGTAAGGATTATGAGATTATAGATTCGGTATTTAAGAATCTTGGTTATGATAAAAGTAAAAAGTTTATTACATGGTCTATAGATACTAATACCAAAGGTGCCGATTATTGTGTTACGTATCATGACAAAAAAAAATACACAGAAATAGAAATACTAAGAAGGGGAGATAGTACAAAGTTATCTTTTGAAGTAAATTTTAAAGATCCTATATATCTAGAAAATGCTACTCATGTTATAGTATTTTTGTTAAATGAACCATCCATGGACAAGCAGGATTTTATCAACAAATGTCTCAAAACTTTCAAAACAATACCTTTCAGGTTATCTATGAAAAAGGGTATCGGAGGATGCCAGATATTAGATGATAGTTATAGTAATGATATTGTTAGCTTGCGTATAGCATTGGAGTACATGAGCCATGCAAGGATGGCTTTATTACAAAAGCTTGATCCACCCGTAATAATTAAAGACGAAATCCCCAATTCGCATCTTCGAGTTTTACTGAAGAATAATTACAATAATGTTTTAAAAAAAAGTGTTATAGTCTCAGATTTTTTACAAATAGGCGTAGATAAAGAGTCATTGTATAAAAAGCTAGTAGAGCTTCTAAAAATTAATGGCATATCTAGAATAATATGTATAGGCAAAGATATCAATAAGTTTAAAAATCTATTTAACAACATGAAGTCGGAATTTTATTTAGATACAGACTCTTTTATGTTGGATCATAATTTAGACTTTAAAAATGAATTGATATTAGTTAAGGGTGCAAGGGGATTTAAATTTGAAAGGGTAGTAAATTTATTACAACAAAAATCTCATAATGCAGTATTGGAAGTAAATTTAGATGCTATGAGTCATAATTTGAATTTCTTTAAATCAGTTTTGGCTAAGGATACTAAAATTATGGCTATGGTAAAAGCTTCTACTTATGGTAGTAGCGATTATGAAGTCCCTTTATTTTTACAGCACCATAGGATAGATTGTTTCGCTGTTGCATCTGTTTATGAGGGTATTAGACTTCGGAATAATGGTATAACCTTTCCTATAATGATCTTAAATTCAGATGTCAATTCATTTAATTTACTATTGCGCAATAATTTAGAACCCTCTATATATAGCTTAGAAATGCTGCGAGAGTATATAAATTTTACAGAATTTGCAGAGGAAGCTTATTATGTTCCACAAATACATATAAAATTAGATACAGGTATGCATAGGCTAGGATTCTTAGAAGGAGATATCGTGAATATGTTACAGATTTTGCAAAAAAATCCTCATATAAAGGTTAAAAGTATATATAGCCACCTCGCAAGCTCTGAGGATGAACAGCAAGATACTTTTACTTTGCAGCAAATAAATTTATTTGATAAAATGTTTGATAACATAGTAAGGGGACTTGGTTATCGACCTTTAAAACATATTTTAAATTCAAATGGTGTACTTAGATTTACCAAATATCAGTATGATATGGTTAGGGTAGGTATTGGCCTACATGGGGTGGGTATCATAAAAGAATTTGAAAAATACTTGGAGCCTGTAAATTCTTTAAAGACAATAATTGCTCAAATAAAGCACGTTAAAAAAGGAGAATCTGTAGGGTACAACAGAAAGTATTTTGTAGATAGGGATTCAAAAATAGGCATTTTACCTATAGGCTATGCAGATGGGCTCAGTGGTGTTTTTGGAAATGGCAATTCTCATGTTTTGGTAGGCGATAAACTTGTACCGATAATAGGTAATATATGCATGGATATGTGTATGGTCGATCTTACCGATGTTGTAAATGTAGAAATAGGAAATAATATTACCATTTTTGGAAAAGGATTACCTATAAATAAGTTTGTTGAAGGTTCCAATATCTCTGAATGCCACTTCTTATCTCAAATTCAAGAAAGAGTTAAAAGAGTGTATACAAATTTATAAAGTATTAATCTCCAATGCCTTATTTCCTAATTATTGCAAATGGGAATCGTTCTTTAAAATATATGTATATATATTGCTATACCCAAAGGGTATCATTTTGAATAAACATAACATTGATAATCAGGCAGTTACGCATTATTTTAACTTCATTTTTAAAGGTTATCAGTATAGTATAATATTGGTTTAATATTATATGGTTATGTGTAATTTTAAAATTTTTAAAATGAATAAATTTATAGTTTTATTATGTTATGCTGTTTTGTTATTTAGTTTTATCTCACTTTCAGAGGATACAAAGGATCTATAATCACTTTTATTTGTCATATATTTTATAGTCATTGCAAGTTAAAACAATAAACAATATTTTATTAATTATAAATTGAAAAAGCAAGTTAAAGTTCGAAAAAATAAC
>PJEL010002094.1_pt1 | contig 18859 bp, 15 predicted proteins | sample 1853271 | NCBI WGS metagenome assembly PJEL01 (sample SAMN08108733, study PRJNA415343) | Invertebrate metagenome, whole genome shotgun sequencing project. | host: Globobulimina | place: Sweden: Gullmar Fjord | collected 2015-08
CCTCCCAAAACTATAAGGGTAACTTAAACTTTTGAGATAGATACCCCTCATAAGGTAACTCCGGCAATGAATTTCATTGCAAAAGGCTTTTTTAGCTTTTTTGGGCTAGAGAAATCTTGGTAAATTGGTAGTTTTGGGAGCATTTAAAAATTGGAAAAGCCTAAAGCCTTTTTGGTTCCGGTTCGTCCGGGTTAGGTAAGATATAAGAAATAAAATAGGGTATGTAGCGATGTTTTAGGCAACATCGTTATGCTATTCGGTTGTTCTTTTAACCTGAAAAAATAAGGAAGAGATAAGCAATGCAGCTAATCAAACAGCCCGGCTTTGCTCGCTGGGCCATCATCTTGGTCTCTATCTTGCTTGGCCTGAACGTGCTGGCAATAGGGGTCCTGGGCTACCTCATAGCCCAGCAAGAACAACTCTTACCCCAGTTCGGTTTTGGGGCTAGAGTACCCTCTGCCACAACCACAAAAACTCTAATTATCCCTTCCCTCATCGCAGCTACGGCGACAAGGGTTCCTATGATTTCGCCCTCTCCTGCAACACCAGCAGAGGTTCCCGCGACTTTGATCCCTACCGTGGTGACAAAAGTTTCTGAAACTGCACTCAGCCCGGCCACGGATACAAAGGCTTCTGAGGTTGCGCCCGCTCTTCCTGTGCCAACAGAAACTCCCACAACTACACCTATTCCGGCCACGGCGACAAACATCCCTGTCGGCCTTCCACCCGTCTCTGCCACAGGAGAGCCTGCATCAATACCCATACTGCCCAAAACGACACTCAATCCTCCATCAACTAACATCCCAAATACAGCCACACCAAACATACAGCTAACACCGGAAGACGTACTTGCTCATCCCACCTATGAACCCTCGCAACCATGCCACACCTGCCATGACCTTCATCGGCGCGGGGGAGGATAAAACCAATTATCTGATTGGAAATCAAAGAAATGTATGAGAAAGAAGGTAGAAAATTTTATATGAAATCATGGCGATCGGTACGCGCTCTTTTGTCAATGATCCCGGCAATACTCATTTCCTTACTCTTTATTTTTGCCACCAGTCCGACTCTGGCCGACAATGGGCCTCACGGCAATTACACCGCTCTGACGGACGCTTGTGCCGGCTGCCACCGGGCACATAGCGCGAACGCAGCTAATCTGTTAATTGAGGACTCACTGGCCTTGTGCTTGACCTGCCACGGCAATGCCGGAACCGGGGCAGATACCAATGTGGTTGATGGTCTCTATCTGAATCGAGATACCATCTCCGAGTCCCCTGCCGAGGGTGTTGTTAACCGTGGCTTAAAAGGGGGAGGATTTACTAACGCCTTAATGGATACAGATGTACTCACTTCAACCACGGCCGTGTTAGCTCCAACCACATCAAGTCACCTGGCAGACGGCAGCACCGGCACAACCTGGGGGCATGGCCCTACCACCACTGTGACTTATGCCGGGCTAACCAACTTCAGCCTGTCGTGCGTGTCGTGCCACAATCCGCATGGCGGGGGTAACTATCGCATCTTGCGGTCCATCCCGATCGGTTCGGGGGTCATCACCTCGGTCGCGGTTACGGACGAGAGTGCCAAGTTCTATACAGTTTCCGATTCTGGCAACGTTTATATGGCAGAGCCTTATAGCTCACCATTGGGCTCCTGGTGTAGCCAATGCCATACCCGTTACCTGGCCGAAAGCGGTAGCGGTCACGTTCACTCAGGGGACGCAATCTTTGAGTACCGGCACACTACCACCAGTGTCGATTGCACAAAGTGCCACGTAGCGCATGGTACTACCGCGACGATGGGTACTTTTTCGGGTGCGGTCGAATGGCCCGACGACTCGACCACACCAAGCGGAGACACCCGCAGTTCACTTTTGCGATTGGATAACCGGGGTGTATGCGTCGGTTGCCATGTGAAAGCTGATGGGAGCGTCAGCGGCGGCGCGTGCGGCGCATGCCACGGAGCCCCCCCCTTGACCGGAGCACACGACACGCATAGCAGCGCAGCCGCAGCGGGATACGGTCTGACCGGGAGTTCTGCTACCACCACGGATTATCAATATGGTTGTGGTGAATGTCATCCACTGGACCCCAACCAACATCAAAATGGGAGTGTAGATGTAGATTTATCTCCCGTTCTGGCCTCGCTCAAAGCCTTGAATGACCCAGGCGCGGCCTATGCCGGTGGCGGCGGAACCTGCAGCGGCGTGTATTGCCATAGTGGTCCCCAGGTTAGTACTTCCCAGGCAATCGGGTCGCCAACCGGGGGAACACCAACAAACCCAACATATACCCCTCCATGGCAAAGCGTGGTTGTTAGGACGCGGATCTACCAAACAACACCGGCCTGGGACGGCGGACAAATCACAACTTGCGATGCCTGTCATGAATTTCCGCTGACCACAAGTTCAGCCACGGTAAGCGCCGGTGCGGGCGATAGCCATCAGTGGATTGGTGATTGGGGTTACGGTAATTTGCATGCCTGGAATCATGGTTTTGCTCCGATACCGTGTCGAACCTGTCACTATGGCGAAATTACGCAAGCTAACACCTGGTCACGAACCGGTTGGGATGTGACCACTTATAATCCGGTGTCTTTAGCTAGCCGGGTGGTACATGCCAATGGAGGAGCTGATGTTGCCTTTGATACAGTAAATGATGCCAACTATAGCGCCACCTACCAGTACGAATTGGATGGGGTCGTCTATAACCCAGCTGACAAATCCTGTACCAATGTAGGCTGCCATCACAACCAGACCTATGTTCAATGGGGTTCACCCTCCCGTTGGTGGAATTCTACTGAATGTAATGTATGTCACCAATTTTAACGTGTGTCACTAATATTAAGTTTGCTTGCACATCAGGTGGCAGTCACTTGAAACGATTGAAAACAGGTTCTTTAGGACTTTCCGTGCAATCGCTCGGAGGGGGGGCACTCTGGTTTAAAGCTGGTATTGGGTACCGCAAACCTGGGGTTTTCCGACTTCTCCAATCAGGGACAATTTAAAGTTTTGAGATAGATACCCTTTAAGCGGAACTCCGGCAATGAATTTCATTGCAAAAGGTTTTTTGCAAAAGGCATTTTGCTAGTTATTTGGGCTAGATAAGATTTGAAATCTTGGTAACCATTCACCCCCCCATAAAAAAATCAGCGTCATCTGCGTTCTATTATGGCTTGAAGAGTATTCGCTCCTCACGGCCTTTTTAATTTTGGAAACTTAGCCTGACGGTGCTAAAATATAAAAGAGGTTAGATATTTTGACTAACCCCACACCTTTCTTGAAACAATAACAGTGAGTGAACACCAAGATTATTTACCAATCCGGAGTGAGTGATAAAAATGACCATTGAGATTGAACGTTCTAAGCCCGACAATTTGCTAATTCATACTCAAACCGGGGAAAAACAAGTGCCACAGAAATATCCAGGAATGTTTTTAGGCCATATAGTTGCGGTCATAAAAGATTACATCCGGCATCAATCCTGGCTTGATTATGTAAAAAGCCTGGGGTTAGTGGCTTTGGTCACCCTGATGGGTCTTCCCTTTGACCATTCCTTTGACCACGCCAACATTGTTATGCTTTACCTGCTGGCGGAAGTCATTGCTGCCACTCGGTTTGGTCTGGGGTCGTCTCTTATTGCCGCCTTAGCCAGCGTAATTGCTTACCACTACTTCTTCATTCTGCCACGCTTTACCTTTGATGTTGAAGAGGCTCAATATCTGCTGACATTTACCGGATTACTCATTGTTGGCCTGGTGATCAGTACCTTGACCAGCAGAGTACGCGAACAAGCTAATACAGCCCAACGCCGTGAAGCCCAAACGTCCGCCTCATACGATTTTAGCCGCTCCCTGGCAGCGGCGATTGGACTGGAAGCCATCATTCAGGCTATTATTACCCACGTTAAACAAGTGTTCAACCGTGAGGTGGTTATTTTGATGCCGAAACCGGAGAGCAAGGTCTTATCATCCTATACGCATAACCCTGATTTTGCTTTTGATGAGCATGAGTATGGGGTAGCAAGCTGGGCTTTTCAGAACGGTGAGCCAGCAGGACGAGGTACTCAAATCCTACCGGCAGCCATTTTACGATATCATCCTCTTAAAACAGCTCGAGGTGTAGTTGGCATATTGGGCGTTAAACCACCAGACACGAGCGGCCACCTGACTCCGGAACAACACCAGCTTTTAGAAATTTTTACCAATCAAACCGCAGTAGCCATCGAGCGAATTCAATTAGATAAACAAGCCCAACAAGCCCAACTTTTACGTGAAAAGGAGAAGTTACAAACGGCTCTGCTTAATTCTATTTCTCACGATCTGCGCACGCCTCTGGCCTCTATCACTGGCGTTCTCAGCAGTCTCTGCGATGATGACGAGGCCTATCTTGATAAAGCAATCCAGCGTGAACTGGTTGAGAATGCCTACGAAGAGGCCGATCGCATGAATCGTTTGGTGGCAAACTTACTGGATATGACCCGCTTGCAAGCTGGGGCAATGAAGATAATCCGAGAGCCGTGTGATGTACAAGACGTAGTTGGGGTGGCCCTGGCTGAATTAGCCAACAGATTGCGGAGACGCTCTGTTACGGTGACTACTCCCTCCGATTTGCCGCTGACCCCAATGGATTTTGTCCTCATTTCACGGGTGTTAATCAACCTTTTGGATAATGCCCATAAATATTCACTACCTGACAGCCCCATCGATATCCGGGCCAGAACGATAGACGGTCAGGTTGAAATTGAAGTAGCGGACCGTGGGTTGGGCATCCCTGACGATGAGATTTCGCTGGTATTTGAAAAGTTCTATCGGGTAAAACGGACAGATAACGTCAGTGGCACCGGGCTGGGTCTTTCTATTTGCCAGGGCATTGTTGAGGTTCACGGCGGCCAAATTTGGGCCCATAATCGTTCCGGGGGAGGCACAATCATTACCCTGACCCTACCTATGGAACAGCCGAAGATTACTATTACAGAGGCAATTCTATGAGTGAATCTGGCCCACGGGTATTGGTTATTGATGATGAACGGGCCATCCGGCGCTTTTTACGAACCTCTCTTACGGCCCACGGCTATACGGTTTTTGAGGCAGCTAACGGTCAAGAGGGTATGAATGCTGTTCTAACCCACCGGCCTGACCTGATTATCCTTGACCTGGGCTTGCCTGACATAGATGGGCTTGAGGTAACACAGCAACTTCGGGAATGGACACAAATCCCTATCATCATTCTATCGGTGCAAGAGCAAGAAGCCGATAAAATTACTGCTCTGGATGTTGGGGCAGATGACTATCTGACCAAACCGTTTGGTGTGGGCGAACTGATGGCTCGGTTGCGAGTTGCTCTGCGCCATGCCAATCAAGCATCCACTGATGAGCCGATTTTTACTTCTGACCAACTAACTGTAGATTTGACCCGCCGCTTGGTGAAGGTCAACAATAAAGAAACCCAACTTACCCCCACTGAATACGATCTCCTCAAACTCCTGATTACACACGCTGGTAAGGTGCTAACCCACCAGCAAATCTTGCGCCAAGTATGGGGCCTGGGTTACGCTACCGAACTCCACCTGTTGCGCGTAAACATCAGCAACCTGCGCCATAAAATCGAAGCCGATCCGGCCCGGCCCAGTTATATCCTCACCGAACCTGGAGTCGGCTATCGGCTTCATACAAACATTTGACCCGCTCCTTACGGTTCACAGACTGAGTAGTTACCTCTTTTCTTCTGTTTCTCTCCTATGAAACCCTAGTTCCAGGGGTTTCATACCGGGCGTATGGCGTGGAGAAGTAAATGGAGGGACACCCCCCATACCCCCCGCGCCATAGGCGACTCCTCCTATGAAACCCTAGTTCCAGGGGTTTCATACCGGGCGTATGGTGTGGAGAAGTAAATGGTAGGGACACCCCCCATACCCCCTGCGCCATAGGCGACTCCTGTCACAGATGGGGATTTTTTATGCCCCACTTTTGTAGCAATTTTTCATTATGCTTTGCTGCACCGGACATATTGGCACTGGCTATAATCGGTGCGTTCAGACCGCTGCTTTGTAAACGCATAGCTGTTTCAGTCACCAAACAGTGCCAAATTAAACAGCCTGTAATAGTCGAGCTGGGACCGACCGACCAGGATAATCCCTCGATCTTAATAAGACTATCGCCCGCTTGTCCACCATTGTCGATGGCATAATCGGCCACCTCATCCAAGCGCTGTTTCAAGGCCGACAGGGGCGCAACTTGAGCATAAGCCAGAGCCGAAACAGAAACCACCGTCAATCCTTGAGCTTTACCGACCTGGGCCATCTCAACGGGCAACTGATTAACTCCACTGTTTGAAAAAATAAAGAGCATATCGCCCGGCTGGGTTTGATAACGGGCCAGTAAAGGTTCGGCCAGACCAGGGGTGCGTTCAATCACCCCGCTCAACATCGCACTTTCATGCAACATCAAGCTACTGAGCAATATGGGCACAACTGAAGCCAAACCACCAGCCCGATAATGACCTTCTTCAGCCAGCATGTGTGAGTGTCCGGTGCCAAACAAAAAAATATGACCCCCCTGCTGCGTACTTGTCACCATTGCTGCGGCCACCTCACTCAGCAAATCCAGTTGACTTTCAATCACCCGCTTTTGCAAGGTTTGAATAGCGGACCAATATTGCTTAATACCTTCGTTAATCTGTTTCATTCGCCACAACCATCGCTTTTTATTGCTAGCCTCAGTAGATCCAATTTTGACTGCTCAAAGTCGGTTTGTGAAAAACCCTCCACTAAAGTTAGGGGGCTTCCTTAACGCTCAATAGGGTTTTTCTTAAAGAAAAGCCGGATTGAGCTTATGATAAAGATAAGATTCTGGCCTTTCATTCCCCAGTTGAAACAAGGGGGCTTTCCCGGCTTTTCTAGTAACCGGCGTCGGGGGTTACTCGCCATAATATGGCGCACCCCCTCAGAGCATGAAAAGGATTCAATTTCCAAGAATGTGTTTCTTAAATAGAGGATGAGGGCATATTCAGACTTCGGAAGTCTTGAAAATGCCTTTTTCCCGGCTAAATCAAACCTTTTGCAGCTTGATTTCAGCTGAAAATCCCGGTTAAGACTTCCGAAGTCTTTTAAGAAACACGCTCTAAGGTGCTAAATCAATTTACGATTTACGATTGAAGAAAGTCAACGGATTTAAACCTAATCGTAAATCGTAAATCCAAAATCGTAAATCGTCAAACCAGGCCCAATTCATGCGATAATAACAAAGCTGATGCACCTTGAATAACAATATCTTGCCCCAGACTGCTCAAACTCACCTGGGTTTCATCCGCCAACAGAGCGATTGAACTCCGTTTCATTTCCTGGCGAATTGGCTCAAGCAGTGGCTCACCAAAGAGAGATAAGCTGCCGGCAATTGAAATATGCTGAATATTAAGCGTCCCAACCAAATTGGCGATGATACGGCCCAGATGATATCCTACCTTAACAAGCAATTGTTGTAATGTTTCATCACCCGCCTCAAAGGCTTGCCGCACAATTTCGGTGGTGATAGCTTCGGACGAGTTTGCAAACTGGTGTAAAACTGAGTCAGGATTATTCTGAAAAATAACTTTAGCCTGGCTAACCATTGCCTGACTGCTGGCCACCGTCTCTAAACAGCCGTAATGTCCACACAGGCAAAGCTCCCCATCATCCACAACCCGGATATGTCCAATTTCACCAGCCCCGGAGCCATCGCCATAAAGCAACTGTCCATTAAGCACAATGCCAGCACTGGTTCCACGTCCCGCTTTAACCACGATAAGATTGGACAATCCCCGATAATTGCCAAAGGTATACTCGCCCAAGGCAGCCGCATGGCTGTCGTTGGCAATATAAACGGGCAGATTATAGCGAGTTTTTAACAAATCTTGCATGGGCAAGTCTGCCCAATCGAGATTGAAGGCTTGACGAACAATCCCCCGGCGAGCATCCATTAACCCCGGTGTTCCCAGGGCAATGCCCAAGAGCGGGCTAGTAACAGCGACTATAAGTTTGTCAATAAGCTCAAAAACCAACTTTAAAGCGGCCTCACCATTGCGACCAGCAACAGGCAGACTTTCTTGATGAATAATGCGACCGCGCAAATCCACAACCCCGCCTCTAAATTTACTGTTTGCCAGATCAATGCCTATTAGATGGCGTGAGTCATCAACAACGTTTAAAAGAATGGGTGGTTTCCCACCTTCTGAGGGACCATAACCAACTTCAGCCACCAACCCTTCGGTCATCAATTCCAGAACGGTACTGGAAACGGTAGGCCGGGTCAGGTGTGTTATACGGGCCACATCAGCCCGGCTAATAAGAGACTGATTGTAAATGGTTTTGAGGATGAGGCGTTTATTGTGAGTTTTTGTTTGTTTTCGAGTTACTTTTTTGGTCGTGGCAATCATTCAACCCTCGGCTTAGTAAGTTAATTTAACTTACTAAGCCGAATAATACATCGCAACAGCCATAGAGTCAAATCAGCAACGCCTAAATCAATATCTATTACAATCAATCTTCTTTAATCGCTGTGACTGGAAGCGTAAAAACAGAGGGCCACTTTGTGTCGCTGTTGTAAAGGATGTGGGTTAAATTGGCTTTGGTCAGATCGGCTGCGGTCAAGTCAGCCCAGCGTAGGTCGGTCTGGCTGAGATTGGCTTGGCGCAGGTTGGCTGCGCTTAAGTCCACCGAGTCTAACTCGGCCCCGCTTAGGTTAGCCCCCTGCAAATTGGCGTGGTGCAGATTGGCTCCGCTCAAATCAACGTCGGCCAGATTGCGTTCGGGGGCGCCTTGATTGACAATTTCCCAGGTCAATTGCCAACGTTCATCCAGCTGGGTTGCAGCATCAATTTTGGTTTGGTGCAGGTCGGCCCCATAAAGCCAGACTCCAGACAGGTTGGCCCCTCGCAAATCCGCTCCGCGCAGATCAACCCCTTCCAAACGCAAGCGGCGCAAATCTAAGCCGCTAAAATCTACGTTTTGCAAGTCTGCATTGTATAATCTGCCCGATATTTCCTCTAGGGACTCAATACCGTTGACCACCAGCCAAACGCGGTGCCATTGGCTATCAATCTTGGTGCTGTCATCAATAATAAGCCCGCGCAAATTGGCATAACGGAGATCGGCCCCGTCCAAGTTAGCCCCCCGCAGGTCAATACCTTGTAAATTGGCCTGATATAGATTGGTGTAGCTCAAATCAACCCCACGCAAATCACGCCCCATATTGTCCTGATTGAGCAATTCCCAGACCAGGCGGCTGCGGTCATCGAGTTGAGTCTGGGCATTGATACGGGAATTGTGCAGATAAGCGCCTCTCAAATTGGCCCCATTTAAGTTGGTTCCTTGTAAATCGGTTTCCCGTAGGTCGGCACTAAATAGAAGGGCATCCTGGAGGTTGGCCTGGCTTAAATTAGCCCCTTGCAGATCGGCTCCACTCAAGTCGGCCCCTTGTAAATCCACTCCCCTTAAATCAGCATAGCGCAAATTAACAAATTGGAGAATAGCTGAGGTTAAGTTAACCCCCTGTAAGTTGCCCTCATGCAGATCGGCAAATTCCAGGTTGGCCCCGCTTAAGGTGCTGCCATGCAAGTCTGCTTGGGCCAGGTTGCTTAAGCGTAGATTGGCCTGGCTCAAATCCAGGCCCGATAAATCAACTCCCTCTAAATCAGCCTGACTTAAATTTATTGCGGTTAAGTTTTGGCCTATCTTTTCGGCGTTGACAAGTTGCCAAACCTGTCGCCAACGATCCGCTAAATGGGTGTGCGAATCGATGAGAGTTTGTCGCCAGTTGATATGACTCAAGTTGGCTGTGGTTAAATCGGCTCCGCGTAAGTCGGCCCCACTTAAATTCGCCCCACTTAAATTTGCGGCCTGTAGGTTAACCTGCTGTAGATTGGCCTGGCTAAAGTCGACATTTTGTAAATTGGCCTGACTCAAATCCAGGCCCGATAGATCTTGCCCGGTCACACTTTGGTTGACAATCTGCCAGACTGAAGCCCATTTCTGGCTAAATTGGGTGGTGTCGTTTATAGTTGTCCCCCGCAGGTCGGTGTGATATAGAGTTGTTTGGCGTAAGTCGGCTCCGCTTAAGTTGGCCTTGCTCAATTTGGCTTGACTTAAATCCGCTTGAGGGAAGAATGTGGCCTGACTCAGGTTTGCCAAGCGTAAATCGGCTCCGGTCAAGTTGGCCCGGCTTAAATCGACCTGACTTAAATCAGCTTGATTCAAATCAGCCCAGGCTAGATTAGCACCGCTCAGGTCGGCTCCTTGCAATTGAGCTGCCGATAGGTCGGCTTGTTCCAGATTAGTTTGGCTTAAGTTGGCCCCTCGTAAGTCGATTTCACTTAAGGTTAGGCTGGCTAAATCAGCCCCGCTCAGATTAACCCCCTGACAATCGGGTTTGCAGCGAAACAGCCGCATGTGGACCATCAGCGGCCAAAAAGTCGATAAAGCTAAAATTGCCAACAGGGCCACAAAAATGATGATACCGCCTCCGGTATAGATGATTTTATGCTGTTTTGTTTTGTTCATAATGATAGCCTGTCTGAATCAATTGATAATTGATAATTGATAGTTGATAATGAATGATGGACGATGAATGATGGACGAGGGGCAATTGTTGGTGTTGGTGATTTTTGTTTCTCGTTGTTATACTGTAGGTTTGGTTGAACTCCTTTATAATTATATCAGCTAAAGGGGGTGTCCTTGCAAGGCAAGGGGGGGTATATTTCGTATTTATTCTTGATAATGTTCAACCGAACCAAAGGTGCGGTCTAAAATGCGAAGGGTGTTTGGTGATAAGTTACATTCCGGACTGATTTTACAGGGTAGGTGGTCATGACGTGAGCGACGGAAAGTATCGGTGTCATTTCCAACCTGGACCGCAAAACGTTCGACATCCTCATCGTTAGCCTTAATGATTTCCACCCGGTCAAAATCAAACAGGGTGCGTTGCTGTAACCAATTAACTTCTATTTGCTCCTTATTTTCCTTGAATTTGATTTTGGCACGGTCGTCAATATCCAAAATTGCCACCAGTTCACCATTAGCAATATCTTGACTCTGGCGGCAATCTCGGCAGCCTTGATAAATGATGTTTTCTTCTAGTGAAAGGGGGATTTGGAAATCTCGACAACGTAGCAGACAGCGCATACAAATTGGTCTGGACCAACTTTGCGTTTCGCGCTCAATACTATGTAATAAAGCGATGGCGGTCTGTTGTAAAGGTGAGCTTGCATCTTGAGCCTCTTTTAATAAAAGCGTAAAGGCTTCGGAACTTAAGTGCAATAGGGTTCGGCGGGCGATAAGTCGGGTAACCCAATTTAAGGCATTTAGTTGCTTTACAGTGGCTTGGGGTGTTCGTGAGGGTAAATTTTCCACTTTAAGGCGGGGTAAAACAGGCAACCAGAGCTTACTATGGGCGGTTTTGGTTTCAATAGCCTGTTGTAAAGCAGCATCCACTTCAGCCAGCAGCGGAGGTGGCAGCCACCAAAAACAGACCTGACGAAAGGAATATATCTGTTGGTGTTTGGGTCTGGCTCCAATTAAGGCCCCCAACCCTAACCCAACCCCAACCGCAGCCCCTCCCAAAAAGAGGTCAGCAGTCTCTAACATTTGGCCCTGGAAAAAGAATAAACTCAATATCCCTAAAAAGGGCCAACTAAGTAAGCCCAGAGTTAAACCCAAAAGCAACCCGCTTGTAAGTCCTAAAAATAATCCCCTGGCCCAAACGCTGGGGAGCAAAAAGGCCAATGGCAGCAGGCTTAGAACAATCACCACTTTGAAGGGCCATTTTGTGTTGCTGAATAAGTTGTTGGGGGTTAACATCGCCAGCCAGCGTCGCATAGAAAGATGTCGGTTGAGGATATAAACCCCGCCTCCGCCAGCCACTAAACCCGGCCAGACCAATATTGATGTGGCTGAAAAGAGCAAAGCATCTAATAATATGCCCACCATAGCCCCAAATATGGCCCCCAATGCGGCGATAATGAACCTGTTTTGGGAGCCGATTGGCTCAGAAGCAAGCAGATTAAAAATATGTCCAGCATATCCCTTATCCTCGGCATTGCGCCATTCTCGCCAGAGGAGGGTTTGCCAGGGGGTTGATGGTTGTTCAGTTTTGGTAAGGTTTAAGGTGGTCATAGATTAATCCTTTGAAAATACCCTCACCCCCCAACCCCCTCTCCCAAAATGGGAGAGGGGGTTGGGGGGTGAGGGGTATATTCATTCTTGATAATGTTCAACCGAGCCAAAGGTGCGGTCTAAAATGCGAAGGGTGTTTGCTGACAAGTGACAAGCCGGACCGATGATACAACGCATTTGCTGATAACGTGGATGGCGGAAGATGTCGGTATCGTTGCCAATTTGGACTGCAAAACGCTCGACATCCTCATCATTAGCTGCCACAAGCTCAACCCAATCAAAATCAAACAAAGTGCGACGGGTTAACCAATTAATTCGTAGGGAAGCATCAGGCAGAGCTTCCTCGTCTGTCCAATTATTGTCTAGCACCGCCACTACCCCCTGGGGCAAGTAAAGATAGTGACGGCTTTGGTTACAGGTTCGGCAACCGTAGCATGTAAAAGAAATACCCAATGATACTTCTACGGAATTGGCCTTAAAACGGGTCTGACAGTAAGGACATTGGGTATGGCCCGTCCGCCAGGCGAAATCATGTTTGGTTTTTTGCTCAATGCTGCTTAAGAGCCAAAATGCTGTCTCCCACAAGGGATGTTTATTATCGGTAGTAAATTCTGACAAAAGCGTGGTGGCTTCTCCGCCCAAAGTTATCAACCCTTGCCGGGCCACAAAACGCTCAATCCAACTGGTATTTTGCAAGGCTGTAATCAATTCTGTGAGATTGGCAGCCTCTTTTTTTTGTTCTGCCAAACGCTGTAAAGCCTCTTCCCAAATAGTTTTAGCTTCCACGTTCGAGGCTACCGCTTGCTGTAAAGCCCATTCCACCCGGCTGAAGGGCGGTTGTCCTTGCCACCAAAAATACCAGCTTCTAAATCTACGGCTACCTTCGATGCCTATAAGACTACCGGCCATAGCCAAAGTCCAGGTTAATAACAGGGGAGGTACTGCTGCTAAGTTCCAGCTGGCGACAGTTAGGTTGGCATTTGCCGAAATTAATGAACCAAGCCAATAGCCTGTTAGAGCCCCCAGCAACAACCCCAGCAGGGCCGAAATCAGTACAAATGTCCGGCCAAAGGCTGTGTTTCCTACCAGTGCAAAGAGGTAATAGGCGTAATCATTATCTTTGCTACGACACCATTCACGCCAGATAACGATTTGCCAGGGGGTAAAACCGCTCTCATCCGGGGTTGGGGTATCAAGCTGTGAGCGTGTTTTTTGGGCCCGAGATGGCACAAGCCTTTTTATTTTGGGCTTCCCCTTTGTCTCTGTTAGGGAAGTAGCGGTTTCAATTTGGGCAGCTACTTCTTCATCTGGTATTTGGTCAGGTTTTGCCGAGTTCAATTGTTACCTCACTAAAGGTACGGCGTAAAATACGAAGGGTGTTTTCTGAAAGTTCGCACCCTGATATTATAACACAAGACATGTGTTGGTAACGAGGTCGGCGTATCGGCTCGGTGTCATTCCCGATTTGGACCGCGAATCGCTCGACATCCTCATCAGTGGCTGCTTTAATTTCCACCGAGTGGAAGTCAAATAATTCACGCCGAGCTGTCCAATTAACACGGGTGATACCATTTTGATGGATTGGTGTATTGTCCAAGTGAGTATCCAAGACGGCCACCACCTCACCTGGCCAAAGATGTTGGCTTTGACGACATGTGCGGCAGCCATAGAGTAGGAGTTTAACAAAATCATCATTGGTCAGCACAACATCATAATGACTACAAAAAGTTAGACATGTGGGGCATAAGAAAAAATCTTTAGCAGCAGCTAATCTAAATTGTGTTTCCAGTTCAATGCTTCGTAATAAATTGATAGCTCTCTGGCGCAGCGGTGAGGTTCGGCTTTCGGCAATAACTTTTAGGTCAGGCACAGCCTGCCCACCCATAGCAATTAGAAGATGCGTTGCTGTAAATCGGGTGATCCAATCGATGCTCCGCAATTGAGCAATTAAATCCTGGGCTGAGTTTGACTTTTGTTTGCGTTGGGCCAGGCTATTTAAAACTTTTGTCCAGCGCAGTTTTTTATCAGGATGCAGGCCAATAGCATCCTGCAAACCCGTTTCCACCTCGATACTCAAGGGGCGACCTCGCCACCAAAACCATAATTTTCTATATTGGTGTAAATATCTGGGATTAGGTTCCCGACCATAACTAAACATCCAGCCGGCTAATCTGGCCCCCAAAAATGTAAGCAGGGCCACCCCAAACGTTACTTTGGCAATCGCACCCCCACTCCCGTCAGCTATAGATATTTCAGAAAAAGTGATGATTAGGCCGATCAACAATTGAGCAGCTATGGCTAACCCGACCATGCCCAATTCATTAGGGGCCAAGTTGCCCGTTAATTGGGCCAACCAATCTTGGGTTGAGATGCGTCGTTGGAAAAGTGTATGTCCAAACCAGACTAATAAAGCGCCAAGCAATATTCCCCCGGCGATGGCGGTGACATTTAAGGCTCCCACAATAACCGACAAAGTGCCAATAAGCGCCCCATAAAGTATACCCAAAAGTGTATTAACGATAATTGCTTTGCGACCTACTGGCTCATTGGCGATAAGTTCAAATAAGGCAGCGGCATATTCTTCATCGTTGGTGTTGCGCCATTCATGCCACAAAATCTCCTGCCAGGCAGAGGTGCTTAAGTCGCTTAAGTCCAATAAATCATCTTGCGGCTCTGGCTGCTTTTGCTCATCTAATCTGGTTGAGGGTGTATGGTGATGATGAGGTGAATCTGCCCCCTTGCGCTGCTGCTTGGGTGCGCTTTCACCCCTCCGTTTCTCTACCTGTTGAAATTCCGGCTCATCATCGAAATGGTCAGGCTCAGTTAATAAATTGGCTGACTCACTCATGCGTTCACTTGTTCCATAATCCCAAATTGGCGTTCTAAAATTCGTAAGGTGTTTTTGGATAGATGACTTTCGGGAGCAACAGTACAGATCATTTTCGGATAACGTGGTTGGCGGTAGGCATCAGTGTCATTGCCAACACGCATGGCAAATCGCTCAACCTCTTCATTGGTAGCCCGGATGATTTCAACGCGGTCAAAGTCAAAGGGGGTAGAGTGGGTGAACCAATTGACACGCAGCATACTTTCTGAATGTGAAATGCTTTCAGCATAAGAAATGCTTTCAGAATGTGAAAGGGGGCCGTTTTTTGGGGTATTATCCAACACTAGCACAATCTCATGGGGGGTGTGGATAAAACGTCGACTCTGGCCGCAGATACGACAGCCATAGCCGCTAATATCACGTTGCCAGGGGAGGTCGATGTTTCGCTCTGCACAATGGGTCAAACATTGGGGACAGAGTAGGTTGTCTTGTTCTTTAGCTAAACGGATTGTAGTTTCAAGTCCGATGCTTTGTAATAACCAGATAGCCGTTTCTTTTAAGCGCAGCTGTTGCCGGGCAAAATGGCTTAATGGTTCGACCACTTCTCCCCCGCGATAAACCAGAACATGGCGGGCCAGAAATCGCTCTAACCAATGGGCATGTTCCAGGTTCGCTAACAATTGCTCTGGTGGGGTTCTTTTATGTTTAGCACTGTACAAGCGTTTTAAACGTCGTTGCCAGATATGGCGCACGTCGGGCTGTCGGCGGCAACCGTGGCGCAGGGCCAATTCTACAGCGGTAACCGTTGGTCTATGACCAATTAAAACGGAGTGGTTTTTAGGTAAAATATTTTGCAACAAAGCTTTTTGCAATCGTTGGGCGTATTCCTCATCGTTGGTAAACTTAATTTCGCACCATAAGATATTTTGCCAGGTATCAGAAAAATCACTAAGTTTTAAACGTCGTTTATAATAGCGGAGTGGCGGATTATTTTTTTTACTCATCAGCAACCTCGATATGTCCAAAGGTGTTTTTTAGAATATGAATAGTATTGGCTGATGCCTGACACCTGGGGCTAATGACACACTGCATGTGTTTATAGAGCGGGTCACGGGTGGGGTCGGTATCATTGCCGATTTGTACCGCAAAGCGTTCTATGGTTTCATCATTGGCGGTGATGATTTCTACCGAGTCAAAGTCAACAAGGTGTCGTATAAGCAGCCAATTGGCATAGAGTAGGCCATCAATCAATTTATATGACTCAAGCTGATTGGTATCTAAGATAAGCACAACACCTTTGGGGCATGATAACAATCCATAACTGCGTTTACAAGCGCGGCAGCCATAAAACTCAAGGTCTGGCAGCCAGGAACGGTTAATGGAATGAGCTGAACAACGCAGTAAACAATCAGGACAAAGCTGTTCACCCTTATCATGGGCCAAACGTTCTTTTGTTTCAACGCAAATACTTTCAATAAGCCAATTTGCTGTTTGTTGGAGGGGTGAAGCGGGGGTAATGGTTAAAATCAGGAGGTGATTGATGGCTTCGCTACCCCGATAAAGTAAAACGTGGCGGGCGATAAAACGTTTGAGCCAATGCCAATCTTCTAAATCGGTGATGAGACTTTGTAAAGGGCTATTTTTATTTTTGGCTTGCTCGACACGGCGTAGATATTTGGCCCAGATATATTTACCGCCCCATTGTTTATAGCACGCTTCATGCAGAGAGGCTTCTACCTCAGCAGCATAAGGCCGGGATTGACGAGCTGTCAGCAAGCGATAAAACCAGCTTGAAGGCCCGGTTGCTATGGCTTGATATAAGCGTTTGGCATAATCTGGGTCAGCACAATGTTTCCATTCTCGCCACAGGATATTTTTCCAGTTGGGGTTGGGTTTGGCAACTGGTTTGAAGTTGTCAGAAGCTGTATTATCATCCTTGTAAGCCATCAGCGACTGCTTTACCAATTCCACCACTTGCGAATAAAACGTTGGGTTCCAGTGTAAGAGCGTTCCATCACCCACAAAATAGGGTCGAGGATGCGACGCGGTACAATTTCAACCGAAAGTTTAGCCCCCTGGGGTTCGGTGCCCAAAGCAGAGATAATCGAAAAACTGATGCTCTTAAAGTTCGCCTCGGCGGCGTTGAGAAATTCGTAGGCATTTAATTCTTCTTGGGTAAAGGCACGAAGTTGGTCCGATATGTCGTACATGCGCTCAATATAGCCGTCGGTTTCGGCCATATCATCCACCGAACCTTCGACCAAATAGGTATACAAATTGGACCAGCGGCCCTTCAAACGTCCCACCAACTGATCGGCTTTGGTAAAAACCACAATCAAATGTTGGTCTCTGGTACGTCCGCCCAACTCCCCCATGCCGATGACATAGGTGTTAAGGAGTTGTTGCATCCCGGCCCGGGGGTCTTCCATGTCAGCAATGCTAATTAAAAGCATAACGGCTTTGGCTCGACGTACAAAACCAGCAAATTGAACCAACTGGGTTGGCTTTTCAAAACATTCGCCACCCGTATCAAAAAAAAGCAGGGTGCTATCCGGTTGCATAGGGATACCCTCGGCCCGAATCATGGTGGGCCGGGGGAAGTTTTTAGGTGTTGAGTCGGGTAGATTGCCTGAATCTAAGAGCCGGGCATTGCCATAAACCGTATCAAGGCTATCTTCATCAAGGCCCATGGTAAAAAAGTCAGGCCAGTCGCGGGCTAAGGTCAACTTTTTTAGGGTGTAAAAGAGCGAGGCAAAATAAACGGTTTTTCCGTGTTGCCGAAACCCAACCGCGCTGATGACTACAGGCGGGTATTTACGGTAATCTTGAGAATATAAAGCCGGGACTTGCTCATTACATTTAGGACATACGTACATGGAAGCCATATTACCGGCGGTTTTCTCTTGTCTGAATCTGACATCATCTAAACAGAAGGCGCAAAGCATGGTGTTTCTCCGGTTGGTGTTTAAGACTAAGGGTAAAATACTTAGTTGGGTGTTATAGTCATCCTATTTCTTATGTACGAGGGCCTAAGCCGAAAACCAGGGTTTGCTGTGGTATGTTTTTATCAAACAAAAACGGCACTTTTGCGGTTCCATATTCGTACAACTCATTTAGGATGATTATAGTATAATACCTAATGTGTAATTATAAAATATCCAGGCTGTAATGACCAATTTGGGCTACTGGCCTATCATTTGCACAATAATGCGTCGATTGCGGCGACGGTTATCAAAATCAAGAAAGGCAATTTCTTGCCAGGTTCCTAGCGTGAGTTTGGCATCTATAAAGGGGACGGTCAACGACGGTCCCAACAGTGCCGCCCGCACATGAGAAAAGCCATTGCCATCCTGCCAGCGTTCGTTGTGTTTGTAGTGCCAGGCTTGGGCGGCAATTCGCTCAAAAAAGGCTTCAAAATCGGCCAACATCCCGCTTTCATATTCAACAGTGGTGATGGCGCTGGTGGCACTAGGGGTGAAGATTGTGGCAGTGCCATTTTTTAGGCCACTGCTGTGTACAGCCCCAGTGACAGCTTCCGTGATGTTGTGAATATCACAAAAGCCGTTACAAGATATATGAAATTCGTGGGTAACAACCATAATTCCTCCTAATAATGGTGTTTCCTTATAATATCACATCTTGTCAATTCTGTCTCAACTCTAAATGAACTCTCAACCAACGGAGGGCGTTGGTCTCAGCAGTTCCAATAAGTTGACCAGATGGACTATATATTGTATGGTTTAAATGATGAGGAAATTATCAAGCTAGCAGTCTGTCGGAGAAGTCGATTTTGCCAGACTTCGGAAGTTTTAGAGCGTGATTTTGCCACCAAATCAGCCCATAATGAGGGTAACTAAGCTCTATAAGTCACTGTTGGAAACTT
>PJEL010002095.1_pt1 | contig 18850 bp, 15 predicted proteins | sample 1853271 | NCBI WGS metagenome assembly PJEL01 (sample SAMN08108733, study PRJNA415343) | Invertebrate metagenome, whole genome shotgun sequencing project. | host: Globobulimina | place: Sweden: Gullmar Fjord | collected 2015-08
TGGGGCTACCGTGCAAACCACTTCACAGTAAGTATCAATCACCTTGAAAGCTACGATTCAATTGAAGCAGTAAATGATGCAGTTAAAGCGGGTGGCTTTACATTGAACACTGCTGGCGGCGAAATCAAAGGTGATGAAGGCGTTAAATTAGAACAATCATCAACTATGGCCGATAGTATACTTGTTGAGTTTTCAGATAAAACGGTAGCTATTCCAAGCTGTTTCTACGAGTTTGCCAAACGCTACCCAATGGAAAATGGCGAGCTTTACACTGGTTTTGTTGCTGCATCTGCCGACAAAATATTTGAAAGCACTAACGCCGCAGCATAAATTCGGCATAGCAGGCATCTAGTTTTTTTAAATAGATGCCTATCCCGCTCTTTGTACTTGTATAACCTCTCTGGTACTAGCAATAAAGTAGAAATTCTCTTATTTAACCTGCTCTCTGAGTGCTGAACACATTACGAACCATTAAATCAACAACTTACATAGTTAAGCGAAGACTATAACAAGGTTGGCGTCATAATATGCACCCTCAACGCTTCACTTTATTCCATTATCAAGGCAAAACATTTATGAATAGCGGGCTATTTCTCAATGCTTTAAGGCTGAAAAGGAAGCATTGAGCAAGTGCTGCTTATCCTGAGTTCATGTTATTTAAAATAGTAAATCTTTTGCCACTTGATCGCGACCTTAATTTACAGTTAAAGTAGTAGCACCAATTAAATTAATAGTTGCCCTAAATGGTTACCGATACAGAAGGTTATATCCATATTATTGAATACTTAACCGAGCATTTAAATCTCTTTGAAAACAGTGCAAGCACTTCAAAAAAAAGTACAGTACTTGAAGTTATCGAAGAAGAGATGAGTGAGCAAATTATCACTTTATGTAACCAAAATGAAAGTTTAACCTTCAATCAACGTAATACTATCATTCGTGAAATTGATGCGATTGTTTACGATTTACAAGAGATACTTTCTGGTGTCGTTAATAATGCGGTCAATGACGAACAAATAGCGTTTATTAAAGAGTTTTCGATACTGATTAAAAATTTATTTGATACTGAAATTCATAGCCAGTTCTTGTTATAAAAAATAACACTAATGAATATAATGACTTGACTGTCAAGAAGCTTAAGTAATCCCCCAAAAAACACAAGTAGATCTATGTTAACTGAAACAGTAAAAAATCATTTATGTAAAGTTACTTTATTAGGCAATCTCGTCAACAAGCCTGACATTCGTTATCAAGCAAACCCCATTATCGCCGTTGCAGAATTAACCTTAGCAACCCATAGCCGCTGGTATGATAAGCCAAGTAAACAATTTAAAGAATGGACCAGTTACCACACCGTTAAAGTTATTGGTGATATTGTTGAACAGGCTCTGATACATGCCGACAAAGGCGATATTATTTTGCTGCAAGGATACTTAATCAACAGTAAAAATAATAATCGAGAAATCATTCATGCTACTTACGCTCAAACCTACCCGAAAGGTTATGCCCAGTCGATAAATCAAATACACTGTAGCGGCACAATTATTTCCGATATTAAGGTCATCACTACCGAAAATAATAAAGAACTCTGCGAAATTACTATAGAGTCAAAACAAAACATTTACTCGTCACTTACTCAAAAAAGTCATCTTGTTACCGTGCAACGCCCCATTCATGTATGGGGCAAGCAAGCGCTTTATATTGCCGCACACGGTAAATTGAATGATCAAATAATTGTTGACGGAAAATTGAACTATCTCAATAATAGCAATAAAAATCAATTTATAGATGCTCATCAAGCAGTGTTGCTAACTAAGTAGTAAACAGTGTCTATTTATCACTAATTTTCAGGATGTTATCGCTTTATGGATAAAAGCAAATGGCTAAATATGGATAATAAATATTTAACTTACATACTATTAATAGTTTTCAGCAAGCTGTCATTTGCTGTAGAAAAGGACGCTATTACCGTAGAGTTATCGCCTATTGCCGAGCTCTCTGCGGTTAACTTGCATCAAGATCAATGGCATAGCGTAATACCCGTAATTGGTAGTGAAGAAGAATATTTCCTGGCGACAAAAAGCGGTAAAATTTATACGCTAAATAATAAGCATATTAGCAACTCAAGCTTATTAGATCTAAAAACAGCTATTGACAATCCCAACATAGTAGCCTTGACCGCTATAGCGCTAGATCCAAGTTTTAACTACCCTGATCGCAAGGGTTTTAACACTTTTTATACCGCTCATGTTGAACGCCGCAACGTCAATAAGCTACAAAACACCAAAAATACCCATGCACTTAATGAGTCGACAGCCACTATAGCTTTATCTTATGACGCCGTCATTATGCGTTGGCAGCTAAGTAAAAATTTAGAGCAAGTCACTGAGATTAAAGCACAACATGAAGTCATTCGTATCGCTATTCATCACGAAGATGAAGCAATTATGCAATTAAGTTTTAATCCTTACACTGAATCTTGGCATAATGACTTTGGCTTACTTTATGCCTTGATGGCGAGTAGCAAAATGGCTGAAAATTTAGACAAGCCATTATATTCAGGAGTAATTTTACGTATCAGGCCTGAACGCTTTGGCTTACAAAGCTATACCATACCGATCGATAACCCGTTTACAAAACATACCGATATTCGTAATGAAATAGTGCTAATCGCCGGCGCAGATATCGTCAGTTTTGACTGGATGAAAAAAGGAGCCTATTCATTACTGGTTCAACTTGAAAAATCACAAGAGCATCAGTTTATTCAGGCAAAGCTCGGTGATGACTGGCGTCAGGATCTACCATCACATCAACGTCAAACCCGAGTAGCTCTTAATGTAAACTCTGCTAATAGTATGCTTTACCATGGCCGAGAACTAAAAAGTTTGTGGGGACAGATATTACAATTAGAGCAAAAGGAAGGTGGCTGGCACTTACAAGCAATTAAACTAGAGACAAGCATTCAGCAATCAGCATTACCAACAATTAATAGTCACGGTTTGTCGCATGCAACAGCAGCAGCCAAATTTAGCCTACATAAAAGTCGTAATAGTGAATTACTGTTACTTGAGCACAATCAGCAGCTGCTCTATGCGATTAAAGCGGTTAAACAGCCAACAAAAAAAATAGCTATAAGTCATGAACCTGTGGCAATTGAAAAAAACAACCATAGTGGTCTTATTACCTTCTTGATCATCATTATTCTGCTCTCAGGCTACTTTTGGTATCTCCGAATATCTACACAGAAAAAACAACATTTCTTATATCAACAGTGGGCCAATTTTGAGGTCAACTCAACAACCGAATCACTGTCTTTATATAAACGTCACAATCAAGCTGTTGAGCAAATCATTAAAATACCGACGCTTAAAAGCAGTGAGTTATTATTAAATGATGAAGTTATTTCTGTGGTGAGTGCCGAGGTAACACAAAGCTTTTCAAACATTATCGAAGAGCAGGTACTGACCGTTTTCGCGAAAGAACATCGATTAAAAATGTTCAACGAAAAACAGCGAAAAATTCAATTACGCTTAACCGACGAAAATAAAACTATTTACCTATTTTGCCTTTATTATCGAGTCGGAAATATGCGTCACACGAAACTTAAATACAGTAAAGTGATCAATAAGATTATCGATTGGCATTGGTTATTTTCTCAGGTCGTTAACCGTGAGAATACTGAAAAAAGAAAAATTAGAGTGAAGCATACAACAGAGAAAAACAGTACTGTACAACACTCAACGGTAAAACAAGCCAGCAAAGTCAATACGCATAACCATCAGCATGTTGACGACGGTAATAATGAAACAAAAACTAGCACAAAAATAGTCCTTCCAGAGCCAATAAATAGTCTCACTAGTGCAAATCAAGATAATGAACTGGTATCGGCCTTAGACAAACTGGTCGAGATGAAAAAACAGGGCTATTTAAGCGAAAATGAATTTAACACCGCAAAAGCTAAAATTTTGAAAAATTTAGTGCGGGAATAAACTTTTATAAAGTATTAATAATAAGCCGAATCAGCGTCCTAACCTAGTTTACCGTTCACTAAGCTGAGATGACTTGTTTTTACTGACCAAGCACCGCAAAATAGCGGCCTTGTTTCGTATTAGGCGCAGTTTTAAATATGCCAATGTTGTCGAAAGTATTTCTTAGCTTATTATTCATTTCCAGCCAGCTGGTTGCGGCAGACTACGGTAACGTCGTTGTTAGCCGAGTTACTAAGGTTTATGACGGCGATAGCTTTCGCGTTGATATTGATCAATGGCCTGATTTGATTGGTAAAAATGCTCCCATTCGCATTAACAATATTGATACGCCAGAAATAAGAGCAAAATGTGCAAGTGAAAAACAGCTTGCCCTACAAGCGAAAGCATTCACTAAAAATAAACTTAATAGCGCGAGTAAAATAGAGCTAAAACACCTTAATCGAGGTAAATATTTTCGTATCACCGCTGATGTATTTATTGATGGTGAAAATCTAGCAGATAGTTTGCTTGCCGCTGGTTTAGCTAAAATATATGCTGGGAAGAGTAAAAAGCAAAGTTGGTGTCCGTCAACCTAATCAATAGTAAGAAAGAGCCGTATCATGTTTAGGAAAAAATCAGCTTTCAAATTCACTATACTTGCCACAATAATATCACTAGTGTTAGCACTCGCTTTTACCACCACATTGCTGAGTAGCTACAACCTTAGTATTCAACAGTATTTTAGTGATTTAATACCAAAAACTCTTTTTGGTGCCTTAACATTTATATTACTGCTGACACCAGCAATGGCTGCTGGTATGCCACGACAAATAGCAGCCTTAAGCGCTGGCTTTCTCTTCGGCGCAAGCTATGGCGTAATGCTAGCGATGCTATCTGCAGTATTAGGCTGCATATTAACGCTAATAGTTGCTCGTAAGCTACTCAGTAATATCATTGCACAGCACTACCCGCAACCTTTAGCAAAAGTCAGCCTTTTTTTTCGTCATAACACTTTTTTAAAAGCCCTTATCATTCGATTATTGCCTGCAGGTTCTAACTTTCTCACTAACGTATTAGCCGGCACAGCCCGCTCACCGGTAAAACCCTATATTTTAGGCTCAGCACTAGGTTTTGTTCCGCAAATGAGCATATTTGCTTTAATGGGGGCGGGATTACAAGTCGATGGTCAACAACAGCTCATCATTAGTCTTATATTGCTCGTTGTTGCGCTACTCTTAGGCGGTTACCTGTATAGAAAAAGCCAAACTAAATTAACGCTAAATTAAGTGACAACGATAATTTAGCTAATAAAAAAGAGGCCGTAGCCTCTTTTCTGTATTATATCTATTTGATTAACTTATTTTAATGTTAATAAGTGATTAACAAGATTAAGATAGTCTTGCTCAAAATTACTTCTATCCAAGCCTTTAGTATCAACACGATATTTACCATTGATGATAACAGTAGGAACGCCAGTAATCGCACCTTTCTTAGCAAAGTACTCTTGCTGCTTCTTCATCACTTTTGCTTTACTGACCACGCCAAAGCTTTTCATTAACTTGTCAAATTTTTCACCGTCAGCACCGTTTAAAACAAAAACATTACGGATATCCTTTTCTGAGGTAAATACCGCTTTTTGCACATGAATATAATTAAATAGTGCTCCAATAACTTTCTTTTCCAAAGCCATTTTATGAGCGACAACCACCGCTTTACTTAGCATTTGTTGTACTTTAGGTGAGGCTGCACGTAAGAAATCAACATGGTTCATTTCGAACTTAACATTTTCAGGCAATGAAGTTTTTAACTTCGCCATAAATGGTTCAAATTGCATGCAATGTGGGCAATAAAAAGAGAAAAACTCACGTACTTCTGGTTTAGCGGTGATTTCTTCATTGACCTTAGTGTAATGTTCGCCTTCCGTATAATTCGCTGCAAAAGCAAATACAGGTAACAACATTAAAGCGAATAAACTCACTAACTTTTTCATAAAATTACAATTCCTATCATTAAAAAATAAATTCAATAGCACCGAACGCTTTTACTATGGCAGCAAGCTAAGCGGTGGCTGTTGTAAGGCAGACATTTGCTCTTTCAACATCAAAATTTGTTGCTCCCAATATTTCTCTGTATTAAACCAAGGAAAATTATGTGGGAATGCTGGATCTTGCCAACGTTTACAAAGCCATGCCATATAATTAACTACCCGCATAGTACGCAATGATTCAATTAAAGGCAATTGATTGGTTTCAAAGCTATAAAACTCGTCATAGCCCGACAGCATAGTATCTAGCTGCAGTAATTGCTGCTGACGATCGCCACTGAGCATCATCCACAGATCTTGTACTGCCGGCCCCATACGACAATCGTCTAAATCAACAAAGTGCGGCCCAGCATCAGTCCAAAGAATATTACCGGCATGACAATCACCATGCAGGCGAATTTGCGATGTCGGTTGATACTGCTTACTCGCCACAGCAATGACTTGCTCTAAAATAGTGAAAAACGGCAGGGTTAAGCTCTTGGGCACAAACATAGAATCTTCAATAATCTGCTGTGCTTGTTGCAACATTTCCTCACTGCTAAAGGTCGGCCGTTCAGTAAAGTCTTTTTTAGCCGCAATCGCATGAATACGGCCTAAAAATCGTCCCATCCATTCAAGTTGATCAAGGTTGTCAACTTCAAAAATACGACCGCCACGACAAGGAAATATCGCAAAATGATAGCCTTTATAGCTAAACAGTGACTCGCCATCAATTTTCATCGGCGCCACTAACGGCAATTCGTGAGCATCGAGTTCAAATGCAAAGTCATGCTCTTCTCGAATTTGTCTTTCAGTCCAACGCTGCGGTCGATAAAACTTCGTCACATACTTGGTTTTATCGATATCATGAAATTGATAAACACGGTTTTCATAGCTGTTTAATGCCAACAAGCCACTATCAACCGTTAAGCCAGTACTTTCCAAACCATCAAGAATTAAATCTGGTGACAGCGAGGTAAAATCAAATACCGACATTAGCGCTTATTAAAGAAGCGGCTTTCATGTTCAAGCTTGACCTCATCCGTATCTGAAACCAATTCAATAACAAAACTAATATCTGTCATATAACCTTCTAATTCATATGGGTCGACCGAAAGACTGATCGGTAATGTATAAACGCTTGCAGCTTTAACAAAGACTTCTTGCTCGCCATGCCATTTAGTATTTTTAATACCTTTTACTGAGATACGATAATGGTTATCTTTTTGTGATTTATTAAGAATTTTAAGGGTATATACATTTTCAATATCACCATTAAAATTCTCTTTTGCCAATTCAGTTCTGTCGCGAATAATATCCATAGAAACAGGCACTCGGTTCGCCATTTCCATAATAAGCAAGCTCGTCATCACAATTAATACAATTGCATAACCAATTAATTTACCACGCACAAAGTGAACTTTCTTACCTGCTAACTCGTGTTCAGTGGTATAACGAATCAAGCCTTTGTCGTACTTCATTCGGTCCATAACACCATCACAGGCATCGACACAGGCGCCACAGTTTATACATTCATACTGTAAGCCGTTACGAATATCAATGCCGGTTGGGCAAACCTGGACACACAAATTACAATCAATACAGTCGCCTAAGCCAATATCTTTGGGGTCTTGCTTCCTGGAACGAGGGCCGCGGTTTTCACCACGTTTAGCATCATAGGAGACAGTTAGGGTATCTTTATCGAACATTGCCGATTGAAAACGCGCATATGGACACATATGCAAGCACATAATTTCTCGCATCCAGCCGGCATTTCCATAAGTACAAAAAGCGAAAAACCATACCGTTGCAGCTAATGTGAAAGAGGCATTGAAAGTAAAGAAATCAAAAAATACATCTTGTACCGGCGCAAAATAGCCGGCAAAAGTTAATGCAGTTAATATCGAAAAGAAACCCCAACAAAAATGCTTAAGCGCTTTGCGCCAAAATTTATTAACAGTTAATTGCTGACTATCAAGCTTTTTCCGCTGATTAGCACTACCTTCTATTTTTTCTTCAAACCAAATAAAAATAAAGGTCCATACGGTTTGTGGACAAAGATATCCGCACCATACCCGCCCTAAAAAGGTAGTAATAAAAAAGAGTAAAAAGGCACTGAGAATAAATATCCAAGCCAACAACGTCAGATCTTGTGGCCATAAAGTAACGCTCCAAAGGGTAAAGCGTTGCTCACTAATATCGAATAATATTGCTTGATGCCCCTCATATTGTAACCAAGGCAGCAGCGCAAAGGCCGCTAAAAAAACAAAATTCATTTTTTGGCGTATTTGTTGAAATATTCCTTTTACCTTGCGAACATAAATTTGATCACGTGGCTTATAGGCAGCACTTTTATCTGGCTGATGAATTTCAACATTTTTTACCGGAATCTGCCGATGTGTTTGACTTTTATTATCGTTTGCTTTCAAAGCGGATCCTTTAGTTCGACTCTTAGTTCGATAATACAGTCTAATTATAACGAATTAGCGCTGTTTACCTATCAAAAAATAGCAAAATATTGCTTTGTCAGTACGAAATTGATTACTCTAGAACTATTCTCACTATATTTCGTCCAATAAACAATAATGTTCTGTGCAAATTATAAATCAACCAAGTGTTAACTATTTGTTATTTATAGGCACAGTTTGATTATAAGGTAGGATATGAAAAAATTATTGATCTTAATCGTGGCTGGCGCGTTAACTTTTCATTTTTATCCAAATGAAAAGTTAACTAATTGGTTACTTGAACAGAGAAACATAATGCTTAACAATTTTTCAAACGCTACCGAGACAAAAATAAGATTAAAACCTGACAAAATACTCCAAGATTTACAACCGCACCTTGGTCAATTTACCAGACGAGAAAAAGCCTATCTTAGTGAAATAACAGCAAGTCGGCAGAATATTAAAAATTTTTATTCTCAGTATTGTGGCACAGATAGACAAACGGCCAATTTGCACCGCGACAATGTCAAAAAAGTCTGCCATGTGATTAATAAATACAGTAACTTACTATAATAAAATAAGATTTTTATTGGACAATTAATAATGCCACTTACTATTAATCAGCAAGCTTTAGTGGTGCAGGCTTTATTCAAATTATGCTGACAATCTTGATAGCAGTTTTGCAAACTTGTTAGCACTGCCTTGTTCAAGTGCATGCTTACCGTCACGAATAGACCATATACCATGTACCATAACATCATTAACAAGGTTTTGCTGACTGGCAAATATAATACTGTCGAGTAGATGATCATCATCATGGGCAAACAAGCGTAATTGACTATCGTCTAAAACTAACAAGTCTGCTTGCTTACCAATAGCTAACTCACCGGTATTACTATTGGTGCTCTGCGCACCGCCAAGTGCTGCTCGTTGCCATAAGTTTAAACCAACAGATTTCTGCTCCTGCGTCGCCAACAATGCTCGTTGCTGTTTGCTCAAACGTTGCGCGTATTCCAGCCAACGCAGTTCTTCGATAGGGTTCACTGAAATATGACTGTCAGAGCCGATGGCAAAGGTGCCTTGGTCGATAAGAAATTCATCGGTAGGGAAAATACCATCACCTAAATTTGCTTCAGTTGTCGGACAAATACCAGCAATAGCATGGCTAGCAATAATGCCTTTACGCTCTTGCTCATCAATATGCGTGGCATGAATCAAACACCAATGTTTATCTAAATCAGCATTGTCTAGCAACCATTGTACCGGTCGCTGACCATAATATGCGAGACAATCATCAACTTCCTGCTGCTGCTCGGCAATGTGAATGTGTACCGGAGCTTGTGGGTCAAGTGACCTCACATGCGTAACCGCAGCTGACAATGAACTTTTATCAACCGCTCGCAATGAATGTGGTGCAATACCAACATTACTATTGGTTTGAGCGCTAGCTATCTCAAAACAATCACTGACTAAGCGATTAAATTGCTCTACTGAATTAATAAAACGTTTTTGGCCACTATTTGGCTGTTGCGCGCCAAAGCCACTGAATCGATATAGTACTGGTAACAATGTTAAACCAATGCCAGATTGTTTAGCTGCAGTAAAAATTGCTTGTGCCATAGCAGATAAATTTGCATGGTTTTCACCAGCAATATCATGATGTAGATAATGAAACTCTGCGACACGGGTATAGCCCATTTTTAACATTTCAATATAAAGCTGGGTGGCAATAACTTCGGCATCTTCAGCTGATAGTTGCTCAAGAAACTTGTACATAATACTACGCCAAGTCCAAAAGCTGTCCTTACCTTCACTGCCTTGTTCGCTAAAACCAGCAAAAGCACGTTGAAAAGCGTGAGAATGACAATTGACCATACCAGGAATAACAACCCCTTTTGCACGTTCAGCGCCTTCAACAAATCCACCTGTAATTTCTGTAATAACACCTTGTTCAATGGTTAAGGTTTGCTCAGACGCCCAACCATCACTTAGTAAAATTTTATTGGCAAAAAGTTTCATAGTTTTCTCTATTTCTCAACTGGCTTTTGAGCAAAGTCTATCAACACTTCGACCAGAGCTTGCAGCTTAGGCTGAACTTGTTGGGCAAACTCTTCATGATAAGACATAGCTTGCTCATGCATATAAGTTCGCTGCGAAAGTTCAAGCTGTATGGCATGTATATTGTCTTTTGGTTGACCGTAAGCGCGAGTAATATACCCCCCTTTAAAGCGACCATTACACACCATAGAATAAGGCGCATAATCAATGGCCGTGATTGCCTCGACTAAAGCCGCAGAGCAACTTTTACCATCTGAGTTACCAAAATTAAAATCGGGTAATTGGCCAGTAAAAAAACGTGGTACCTCAGAACGAATAGAATGCGCTTCAAGTAACACAGCTTGGCCAAACTGTTGCTTTAAGGTTTGCAAGGTCGACGCAAGCACTTGATGATATGGCTGCCAATAATCAGTTACTCGTTGACTAATTTGTTCACTATCAGGGGCACTATCAGTTTTGTATAGCGGCGACAAATCAAAACCAGTGGTTGGACAAAGCTCGGTACTATTTGCGCCTGGGTATAAATCAACCCCGTCAGGGTCACGATTTAAGTCAATAACGTACCGGCTATATTCAGGAATGAGGATAAATGCACCAAGCTTTTCGGCAAAAGCATATAAGCGATCCATATACCAGTCAGTATCAGTCACCTCTAGTCCTTTGTCGGTCATGATTTTGGCAATATCTGCGGGAATTTTCTCGCCATTGTGTGGCATGCTAATAAGCAATGGCACACGGCCTTTAATTAAACGATAGCTTTCTGACATTTCATTCTCACAAATTGTATATACAACTTCAATATTGATAATTTAACATGTCATCAGCAGAACATAAAACACTTTCGCTTTCTTTCACTTTTTTGTCCTGAACAGGCATTAGTTTTATCGATTTGAAATAGCAATATCATTAATCGCCAAGCATTAGCAACCCTATCCCCTTCCGTCGCTGCAGTTAACTTCCATTTGTTTGTTACATAGATACACTAGGTTTGTTAACCAAGCGTAACTACATAATATAAAATTGCTATCAGTGCTTAATTATCCTCACGATTAGCATTTTTCAAGTTACAATATAACTTTAATTCTAACGCTAAAAATTTGTATCTATATACAATAACTGGCATTCGAGTAAGCACTTAGATGGCCTTGAAAAAGTTACTTTTACATTCTCTCTTTACACTATTTTTTTTAGTCGTGGCCTGCTTTTGCCTGACTATTTACGCAAGTGAAACGCACAATAAATTACTCACGCAACCAGCAACATTGCGTATTGCACTGCCAAGCCAAGAAACATTAGAGAACACAGGCAATAGTGCGTTACAACGTTTAACCCAGTTTTTACGTGAATATTGGCAAGTATGGTCAATAGATAATCAACATACGGTGGAATTCGTCTACTTATCATCACACGATATATACCAAGCCCTAGCAAATAAAGAAATTGACATCGCCGCCATTGCAGTAACGGAAGAAACGGAAAAAAACGTCCTTTACAGTGTGCCTTTTGCCAACTTTCAGCAACGGGTATTTAGGCGCATTAAGACACATAGTAACCAAGACATAAAAATAGCCATTCACAGTGACACCCCAAGAACATTAAGCTACTTAAGCAAACACATTGAACGTCACTATTATCCGACTATTAACCATCTCATTGAAAATATTCAACGGTATGACATATTGTATTCTGTTGAACCTTGGAACTTAACTAAGCAACTTTTAACACACAAATTACTAAACCAATACTCAGTTAACTTTGATGAATCACCAAAAATTTACTTTCATGCGATTACCCGTGCAAGTGATCGTGATCTACTCTATAAAATTAATGAAAGCTTTCGTGCAGTGGGTTCAGTACAAGCTCAGCTATGGCGTAAAAAATATGCTTTTAGTGGTAACGGTACCATTAATATTACCCTTGGCAATTATATTCAGGATTTATCAGAAAGCGACAAGCAATACCTCATTGATCATAACGAATTACAATATCCCATACTGGAACAGGGTTTTCCGCCCTATATCATCACCAAGGAGCTCAATAATATTACCGAACGAGGTTATGCAATTGATTTAATTGAACTGATTACGGAGAAAACTGGCTTAGTTTTTCGACCACAGTATGTCCAAAACTATCAACAAGCGCTTAAAAGAGTCAGAAATAAGCAAGCCGACATCTTTGTCCATATCGAACGTAATCCTACTTACGAGCAGTTATTTAACTTTTCGATGCCCTACCTTGAAGCGAATCATAGCTTGATCTACCGTGTTAATGATCATCAAAAAATTAATGTCGACAATTTATCCAACAAAAGTATTGCGATTGTTGAGCAACTGGCTTCCACTAAATATTTACAGCAAGAATATCCCAACGCGCAATTTCAACACTACACGAATATTGCTGAGGCGATGTTGGCGGTAGCAAATAACGACGTGGATGCATTTATTGGCCAGTCATTGTCTTCAGCCTATTTGATAAAGAAGATGCAACTTTCTAGTCTCACCAGCCAACCATTGCCAGAATTCTTGCCTGATGCAAATTTTACCTTTGCTAGCCATAAAGAAAATGGCCGCTTACTTGCCATCATCAACCGCGCCATTAGCGACATTTCAGCACTGCGTTTAGATGATATTTATGCAAAATGGAATAAATCTGCTTTTGTTAACCAGCCAAGCAATAATAATGAAATCGCGCTGACCTACCAGAACGCCCGCTTGTTATTATTGTTCATCGTTTTAACTGCAATAGTTATCACGTGGTTGAACTACCAACGCCGACGGGTAAAAAAAGCTGAGCAACGCAAAATCACCCAAGCATTATCTCAAGCAGAAATTGCCCGCGAAAAAGCAGAGCAATCAGCACAAGAGAAATTGACCTTTTTAGCACGTATGAGCCATGAAATTCGCACGCCAATGAATGGCGTTTTAGGTATGGCCGAATCGCTGTCATTCACCGATCTTAATAACTCACAGCAGGAGCTATTAATGACCTTGAAAGGCTCAGCTCGAAACTTATTGGCCTTAATAAATGATATTTTAGACTTTTCCAAAATAGAAGCTGGCAAATTAACACTAGAATCTGTCGCCGCAAACTTACACTTAATAACCAAAGACGTGATCAAGAGTATTAGCCATATATCACATGAAAACCAAACACCTATCACATTAGACATTGATGAAAAAATTACTCATAGCTATTACACTGATCCCACTCGTTTAACGCAAATTTTAAATAATTTACTGAGCAATGCGAAAAAATTCACCCCAAGTGGTCAGATCAAACTAACCATGCGGATAGTTGAGGCAACAGTTAACAATGATAATACCTACCATACCATCAATATTTCAGTGCAAGACAGCGGCATCGGTATTGCTAAAGACAAACAAGCATTGTTATTCACGCCGTTTATTCAAGCCAACGACGGAATAACCCGTAACTTTGGCGGCACAGGTTTAGGCTTAAGTATTTGCCAAGAAATCGCCACGGCAATGGGCAGTAAAATAAACTTACAATCGACTGAAAATGAGGGCAGTACCTTCTCTTTTAAACTAAAACTTAAACGCGCATTAGTTGAACAAAATATCGATGACCGGCGAGAAAACACTCGCATCATTAATAGCGAAGAAGATTTACGTTTTCAAGATACCCGAGTTTTAATTGCTGAAGATAACTTAGTTAATATTAAAGTACTAAGTGCGCAACTTGAGCGCTTAAAAATATTTGCCGATATTGCCTACGACGGCCAACAAGCGCTGGAAATGCATACGAAAGATCCGTACGACATCATTATTTCTGATTGCCATATGCCGAATTTAGATGGCTTTGAATTAGCAAAGCGCCTCAGCGCTATCAAGCATATTAAGCCACTGTGGTTAGTCGCTGTCACCGCCGATGCGCTCAGTGGCGCCGCCGAAGTATGCATAGATGCAGGCTTTGACGATTATATGGCGAAACCCTGTCCACAAGAACAAATTACCAATAAACTCAATCATGCTTACCGGCAATTACAACAAATGAAAAATACTCCTAAAAATCAAAAAAATATTGAACTGCATTATCATTTATTCGAACCTCAGGCTCTATTAACCACAAACAGCGATGACCTCGAATTAAGCACAGAAATCGCTAAGCTTTTTATCAGCTCTTGGATGAAAGACAAAAGTGATTTTAAATTAGCTCTGATGGCATTGGAATATCCTAACATTCAAGCAATTACCCATAAAATAAAAGGTAGCGTACGCTACTTATGCGGCCAAAAACTCGACGCTATTGCCCAACAAGTTGAATGTCAAGCACAGCAACACGAACAACAACAAATGAACAGTAGTGCTGCTAAGCTTATTATGCAAATAGAACTCTTGGTTGATGAAATAAAGCATTGGCTTAGTAAAAATAGCTAACTACACTGAACAAATAATATTCACGCTTTCGTTTATCAATCTATTTTTTAGATTGATAAATTCGATTTTAATCGTTTTACCTAAACGGTGATTGATTAGATAATAACTTCATAGCAAACAGCAACAGTATTTAAGATTAAACAACGGAGCCATTATGTTAGAAAATAAAGAACAGCAAAAAGTCCCAAATGTTACCTTCACTTTACGCGCTAATGATGAATGGACAACACGTAATAGCGATGAAATTTTCAACAATAAAACTGTGGTAGTTTTTTCATTGCCCGGTGCATTCACACCAACATGCTCATCATCACACCTGCCACGTTATAATGAATTAGCACCAACATTATTCGCTAATGGTGTTGATGAAATTATTTGTATGTCAGTTAACGATACGTTTGTTATGAACGCTTGGGCGCAAGACCAAGATGCCGACAATATCAGCTTTATTCCTGACGGTAATGGCGATTTTACTGAAGCAATGGGCATGCTCGTTGATAAAGCCGCGATCGGTTTTGGTAAGCGTAGCTGGCGTTATGCAATGCTGGTTAAAAACGGCATTATTGAAAAAATGTTCATAGAACCTGACGTTCCAGGCGACCCGTTTGAAGTATCAGACGCTGATACTATGTTAAATCATATTAATCCTGCAGCATGCCAAACATCTGCAATTACCGTTTTTAGCAAACCAACCTGCCCATACTGTAAAAAAGCAAAAGCGCTATTAACTGACAAAGGTTTTACTTTTGAAGATTTAGAAGTAGGTAAAGACGTCAACTTAACGATGTTTAAAGCCATTACTAATGCTGATACTGTGCCACAAGTATTTATTGACGGTAAACTTATTGGCGGCAGCGAAGCTTTAGCAGCACACTTTAGCTAATTGAAATAACCACCAGCATAAATATAAACGACGCTCTTGCGTCGTTTTTTATGTTCAGGATGAACAGTATGTCATTGTGCCATGGCCGTTCTTAGCCATCCATGGCTTCACGGCATTAATGCATCCGTGCATGTCGACAGCAAGGAATGACGATGTTCAGGATGAACAGTATGTCATGGTGCTATGGCCGTTCTTAGTCATCCATTGCTGCACGGCATTAATGCATCCGTGCATGTCGATGGTAAATAGTGACGATGTTCACCATCCCTTATTTGATGTTAGAATAGCGACACAATATTTTCTCGGTAAGTAAAATGGACAACCAACCTTATAACCCTCTACATGGTGTGACTTTAAAGACCATTGTTACTCAACTCGTCGAGCACTTCGGTTTTGAGTATCTCGGAGAAAAAATCAAAGTTCGCTGCTTTACCGAGAACCCGAGCATTAATTCAAGTTTAAAGTTTTTACGAAAAACCGAATGGGCGCGCGAAAAGGTTGAAGCGCTTTATATTCAACATAAAACTGAGCTGAATTAAAGGTTAAGTAAATCATGGCTCAAAAAGGCATTAGCATATAGCAGAAAAGTATTTATCATCATTTAACTGAAGTGACACACTGAAAAATCGTTATAATTTAAATTGATAGAGACATGGAAAATACGCACCACTATATTTTAACTTGGCAATGCCCCGATACCTCAGGCGTATTAGCTAAAATTACCCAAAGCTTATTCGAACACGGTGCCTTTATTACTGAAACGTGTCAGTACAGTGACCCCTACACCGAGACCTTTTTTTCTCGCATAGCTTTTGATGATCGGGAACTAAACGTTACCATAGACGAATTTTCCCAAGCGCTTGATTTACTAGCAAAACCACTACACATGCACTACCAATTACGTGAGCGTAGCAATGTGCCTAATGTGGTTATTGCGGTCTCAAAAGACGACCATTGTTTAGTGTCTTTATTAACCAAATGGAAAGCAGGTGTATTACCGGTAAACATAGTCGCCATTACGTCTAATCACACCGATTGTCAGGCACTTGCACAATGGCATCAAATTCCGTTTCATCATTTACCGATAGATAAAAGTAACAAAGCGCAGCAAGAGCAGCAACTTTTAGCACTTTATCAGCAGTATAATGGTGACTTATTGGTACTTGCCCGTTATATGCAAATATTATCAGATGAGCTGTGTCGTAGTTTACGTGGTCAGGCAATTAACATTCATCACTCATTCTTGCCAAGTTTCAAAGGCGCGAAGCCTTATCATCAAGCTCATCAACGTGGCGTGAAAATCATTGGTGCGACCGCGCATTATGTTACCGCTGATTTAGATGAAGGACCGATTATTGTTCAAGAAGTAAAACCGATTAATCACACCTTTACTATCGAGCAGATGGTGCACCTTGGCCACGATTTGGAAGCAGCCGCACTTTGTCAGGCAGTTAAAATGCATGCTGAACAACGCATTTGTTTAAATAAAGATAAAACTGTAATTTTAAGCTAACTTTTTAACAAGCTGCTTAGCTGCTTTATCAAGCCAACTCTGCTACATTGAGGCACAAATATCTTATCCACATTTGTGCCTTTATGATCCAATATAAAATTTCCCCGCTCAAGCCGAATAACCACGTATTTGCAGTGTCTTTATCGTTTCAAACAACACCTGCACAAACTTATACATTATCGTTACCTGCTTGGTTGCCAGGTAGTTATATGATCCGTGACTTTGCCAAAAACATTACTGAAATAAAGGCTCACGACAATAACCAGCAAACAATAATACTGACAAAAAATGATAAACAAACTTGGTCATTCGTTGCCAATAGCGAACGAATTCATATTCGTTATCAAATTTTTTCTTTTGACCTTTCAGTACGTACTGCTTACCTAGACAGTCAGCGAGGGTTTTTTAACGGCAGTTCGACATTCTTACAAGTTTCAGAGTTAAGCGACTTACCTTGCGAACTAATTATTGAGCAATCAGCTACTACAGAACAACAAGCCTGGCGAGTGGCAACGGGGCTAACACGGGCAAAAGAAACTGAAAAATATCAATTTGGTCGATATGTTGCCGAAAATTATCAGCACTTAATTGATTGCCCTGTCGCTATTGGTGAGTTTGATAGTACTGAGTTTACCGTCGAAGGTGTGGTGCACCATTTAGTCTTTACTAGTAAACATTATGGCGATACAGCGCGCTTAGCAGATGATATCAGTAAGCTATGCCAGCACCACATAAGCTTATTTGGTGCAGCACCTTTTCAAGAATATTGGTTTATCACCCATTTACAAGCTAGCGGATTCGGTGGTTTAGAACACAAAAATTCCACAATTTTACAAGCAAGTCGCTTCGATTTACCTAATGCCCAGCAACCAAACGCAGAGCTCAGTGACAATTACAAAACCTTTTTAAGCTTATGTTCACACGAGTACTTTCATGCTTGGAATGTTTGTCGCATCAAGCCAAAGGAATTCACGCCATATAACTTACAATCAGAAGTTTATACCAAGCAATTATGGGCATTTGAGGGTATTACCTCTTATTACGATGACTTTTCGCTATACCGAACAGGCCTGATTACATTTGATGATTACTTAGCGTTGCTAGCAAAAACAGCCACTCGAGTTTATCGTGGCGACGGTGAATTAAAGCAGAGTGTTACTGAGTCTAGCTTCGATGCTTGGACTAAATTTTACCAGCAAGGCCCCGACGCAGTTAATAACATTGTCAGTTATTATACCAAGGGCTCATTAATCGCTTTATGGCTAGATTTAACCATTCGTAGCAAATCAGGTGGTCAATACAGTTTAGATACCTTAATGCGAGAGTTATGGATCCATTTTGGCCGCACTAGTATCGGCACCAGTGAAGATGACTTTATCAACATCGCCAACATACTTTGCGGTGAAGATATTTCGGCATCATTTAAACAGCATTTGTATGGCAATAATCGTATTGACCTTACCGATGATTTAGTCCGCTTTGGTGTGGCATTACACAAGCAAAAATTTAAAAGCATTAATAGTTTAGAAACTTGTTCGGCAACACAATACCAAGCTTACCT
>PJEL010002096.1_pt1 | contig 18832 bp, 17 predicted proteins | sample 1853271 | NCBI WGS metagenome assembly PJEL01 (sample SAMN08108733, study PRJNA415343) | Invertebrate metagenome, whole genome shotgun sequencing project. | host: Globobulimina | place: Sweden: Gullmar Fjord | collected 2015-08
CCGATCTTCTAAATATATATCCTAAAAAGAAATAAGATATTGCAAGCATACTAAAGGGTTTAATGGCCCAATTTATAAACAATGTTAGCATTACTGGCTTTGGTGTTTTCGCTGATTTTAGTACGTGTGCAAAGTCTATTTTTACCATGATGGGAAACATCATGAAAAATAAGCAGACAGCGATAGGGATTGATACTTGATAAACAGAAAAATCATTTAGGGAAGTAGCAACATTTGGTGCTATTTTTCCTAAAAGTATTCCGCCAGCAATACAAAGCACAACCCATATGGTTAAGTAACGTTCAAAAATTGATAACTTCTTTTCATGCATATTTGTTAACTCCAGTGCTGAACATTTTTTACTAGCCTTAGGCTAGGTTATACGGTTGAAAGCAGCAATTGAACTCTCTCTTATTCTTTAGAAAGGGAGTTTAACTAACTGTATTGTATCTACTTGAATTACTTATTTGGTTTATATTAGACGCCTTAACCTTGAGCCTGTACATTTAAAGCCTTTGTTCTCATAGAATTTGATTGTCCTTGGGTTTTCGCTTGGAGGAGGGCTACCTACTTCTAATCGCTTCCAGCCTAGCTCATTTCCTTTTTCAATTGCTGAGTTTAACAATAACTCGCCAATGTTAGACGAACGGAATTCTGGTTTCACATAAAGCTCAGAGATTTCACCGAAAACACCTCCTGCGTATATTGCGGCGCATTCATGCAGCGTAATAATACCAACATTTTCATTATCAGATTTTGCTAAAAAGGCCCAAATTTTTGAGCAGTCCAATAGGTTTTGTGCAACTAAATCTAACCTAGTACTTTCAATTTCATCTTTGGCGGCAGGCTCAAGTTCAATCAATAAATCTTTTACTAATTCAGCTATATCTTTAAAGTTATCTGTTGCTTCTATGGTTACGATATTATGCATACAACCTCTACGGCTAATTTTTCAAAACGGTTTCTTAATCAAGATTAAAGAAATTGATAAGAATGTCTACTTTAATGTTTTGTTCAGTAATCTCATTAGGGCTTTTGATCTTTCAGGAAAAAGTATTATTCAATTTAAAACGGAGTTATGTCGGAGCGAGCTTTGGCTCATAGTAATACGCCTAAAAATATCCTGCTGTTAACTATTAAGAAAAAATCAAATTTGAAAAATGCTCGAAATTGTCAGTAGCTTTACATAAAATGAAAAACACATGGAGTATTGATAGGATTTATAGTGAAAACAAAATTAGCCGCATGCATTGCCTTAGTTATCTTAACGGGCTGTGCTAAGTCTTCTACCGGACGAAACCAAATTACCTTATTCTCAGATGCTGAACTCAATACCATGGGAACTCAGTCATTTGAAGAAATGAAAAAGAAAGAAAAAATAAGTACTGACAAAAACGTTAATGATTATGTGCAATGTGTTGCAAAATCAATTACTAAAAATGTGCCGCAAAGTGCACATAAAGGTGCTTGGGAAGTTGTTGTTTTTGACTCAAAGCAAGTAAATGCTTTTGCTCTGCCTGGTGGGAAGATTGGTGTCTATACAGGCATACTGGAAGTTGCTGATACTCCAGATCAACTTGCTGCAATTATTGGTCATGAAGTAGGGCATGTTATTGAAAGCCATTCAAATGAACGTCTTTCTGCTAATAAGCTTTCTCAAACAGGTTTAGCTGTAGCATCTGTAGCATTAAAAACTGCTGATGTAAAAGAGCAAGGTTTATATATGCAAGGGTTAGGGCTTGGTCTGCAATACGGTGTGTTAATGCCATATAGTCGTAGCCACGAAAGTGAAGCTGATATTGTAGGGCAAGATCTCATGGCACGTTCGGGCTATCAACCCAAAGCAAGTATAGAGTTATGGCAAAGTATGTCTGAACTTGGCGGTGAAAAACCACCTGAGTTTATGTCAACTCACCCATCAAACAAAACACGTATAAATCAGCTAAGCAATCATCTTTCGACTTCACAAAAATATTATCAAAAAGATAATGCACCAAATTGCAAAGTACCTAAGTAGTTTTTTGTAACTTACGTTTGAAGCAAAAAAAAACACCGCTCGCGGTGTTTTTTTAATTAAGCATTTGCCACTATTTTTTCATAGCAATAATTATCTGTACTCATTATTTTTTTGTAATACGCCAAAAAGCGATTGAAGCCACCACAAAAAGTATCATCGGATAAAAAGCATGGCTCACTACTTCTATTGGTGAAATGCTCAATGTTGCACCTAACAATAGCGCTTGTGCGCCATAGGGCAATAGTCCTTGGTTTATACAGGCGAAAATATCAAGCAAACTAGCTGAATGTGCGGGGCTTAAGTCTGAGCTTTGCGCTAAGTCTTTAGCGGTATCGCCGGTAATAATAATTGAAACGGTATTATTAGCAGTGAAAAAGTTGCAGACAAAAGCCACACTCGCAATGCCTAAGCCAGCAGCACGTTTTTCGTTTTGTTTATTTACCGAATGGGCAAGGCCTTTAATTTTATGGGTTAATGCGCTCAAGCCACCTTGTCGGCGTACAAGCTCACTTAAACCACCAATGAAAAGTGATAAAATGAAGATATCTTGCATACTAGCAAAACCTTTATTGATATCGCTGATCCAAGCAGACAATTGATAGCCGTTGCTCAACATCCCAATACCGGCGGCTAAAAATATGCCGATAATTAATACCGCAAAAACGTTAACACCAGAAAGGGCTAAAACTAAAATAGCAAGGTAGGGGATCAAGCCTACAAATTCTATATCAGTCTCATTAATGTTTACTGCTGAGCCACCAATAACTGCATAAATAACTAAACATAGTAACGCCGCAGGCACCGCAAATTTAAAGTTAACTTTAAATTTGTCTTTCATATGCGCGCCTTGGCTTCGGGTAGAGGCAATGGTGGTGTCTGAAATAATGGATAAGTTATCGCCAAATATTGCGCCCGAAATAATACAGCCAGCGACAACGCCAGCATCTAAATTGGCTGATTCAATAAAGCCGAGTGCTATTGGTGCAATAGCGGCAATGGTTCCCATTGATGTACCCATTGCCGTTGCTAAAAATGCGGCTACCAAAAATAGGCCAGGTAAAATCAGGCTTTCAGGAAAAATTGAAAGGCCAAGTTGCACACTAGCGTCAACGCTGCCTGTTGCTTTTGCGACGGTTGCAAAAGCGCCTGCGAGCAAATAAATAATGCACATGGTAACAATGTTTTGATGGCCAGCACCGGCAATAAACTGATTTATTTGCTCATTGACTGAATCTTTGCCCATGATTATCGCAACCAAAATGGCTGGAATAATCGCGATGCTTGCAGGTAACTGATAAAACGCGAAGTCTACCCCTTGCAGCGTTAGTACAACACCAGTGCCTAAAAAAAGTAATAAAAATACGCCGAAGGGTAATAGACTTTTTAGGCTACTTTTAACGGGGTCTTCAATAAGGTTTACGTCTTTAGTATTTGAATTCATTTAGTTGCTCATTGATAAAGTAGCGATGTTTTTTATACGACCATAACAAGAATTCAAACTTAGGGCATGTAATGTGATGCAAATTCTTATAGTGACTTCTCAACTGAGAAGGAAGCGCATTATAGAAGAACGCTATCTTATGTCAATATAGATGTTTAGATGGCTAAATAATTGTTTTAATTTGTTGTCTGAGTGGCGTTGACCAACTTAGATTAAAAAAAGCATTGGATATAACGATAAGTCATGGTTTGGTACTACATCGATGCGACTGTTTATGTTATTCTTGCGCGAATTTTTATTTGACTGATGAGACTAAAATGTCTGAGAACAAAATCGAAACTATTGAACAACGCGTAAGTTACGGTGTAGGCCGCCAATTAGGTGACCAATTACGTAACAACCCTTTTAAAGAATTTGACGTATCAGCTGTACAAGCTGGTTTAGCCGATGCAATTGCTAATGCTGAGAGTCAAGTCTCTGATGAGCTACTTAACGAAGCATTTTCAGTTATTTCTAAGAAACTTCAAGAGCAAGAGCAAGAAGTTGCTAAAGTAAAAGCAGCTGAAGGCGAAGCATATTTAGCAGAGAATGCTAAGCGTGAAGAAGTTACTGTAACTGAATCAGGTCTTCAGTATGAAGTAATTACTACTGGCGAAGGCGAAAAGCCATCAGCAGAAAGTACAGTTCGTGTTCATTACCACGGAACATTCATTAGCGGTGACGTTTTTGACAGTTCTTACGATCGCGGTCAACCTGCTGAGTTTCCAGTTGGCGGCGTTATCGCTGGTTGGACTGAAGCACTACAAATTATGACTGAAGGTTCTAAGTGGCGCTTATACGTTCCTTATAACCTTGCATATGGCGAGCAAGGCTCACAAGGTGCAATTCCTCCATACGCTACCTTAGTTTTTGATGTCGAGTTACTTGCCATCGTTAGCTAATTATTGAAGCCGGGTTTTCCCGGCTTTTTTATGCCATAAACTTGTTAGCTTTTTTAGTTTTGGCTTTACTATTTATATAGCCATTTTTTGTAATCTATATCGCAATAATTTTTAGTGAGAACACTTGTGGTTGAACAAATATTACAACAATTATTTCAGCGCTATACTCAAGCGTTTTTACAATATGATATTCCTGCTGTAATCAACTGTTATGCTTTCCCCTGTGTTTTATCGACACCTGATAAAATGGTGGTATTAAATAACACCACAGACGCAGAAAATGAATTTGGCCAAATATTTACTTGGATGAAACAAGCAAACGCTAGCCAAATAGCGGTTTCAAGTGCGAGTTACCACCTTTATTCAGACTCGCTAGCAGTGGTAAATATTTTGTGGAAATTTATTGATGACAAAGCAGAAGTACTTGCTGAATTTGCCGCACTTTATCATATACACATTATCGAAAAACAAGCTAAAATTATGCAAGTCGTTTCGCACGAAACAGCAATATCCGTTGATTTAGCAAATACATTAACCCTTTTAAAGTAGTTGAGAAAAATACATGACAGTTAAAGTTGCCATTCTAGGTTGTAGTGGACGCATGGGACGAAACCTTATTCAAGCGGCTATAGAGCATGAATCGCTTGAACTTGTGGGCGGCAGTGTGCGCGAAAGCTCTTCATTCGTTAATTTTGATTTAGGTGAACTCGCAGGAATTGGTAAGTTTGGTTTATCAACTTCTACCACGATGGACGCTTTATTGGCGGCAGACGTATTAATAGACTTTACTTCTATTGAATCAACCTTTGAAAATATTAAGTGGTGTCAGAAGAATAACAAAGCACTTGTTATTGGCACTACCGGTTTTAACGATGAACAAGTAAAAATAATTGAGCAAGCAGGTAACAATATCCCCGTTATTTTAGCGCCTAATACCAGCGTTGGTGTTAACTTATTATTTAAACTGCTCGAGATCACAGCAAAAGCGATTGGCGACCATACCGATATTGAAATTTTTGAAGCACATCATCGCTTCAAAAAAGATGCACCATCAGGCACTGCTGTGAAGATGGGACAAGTAATAGCAGACACTTTAGGTCGCGACTTAAACAAGTGTGCAGTCTATGGCCGAGAAGGCATTATGGAAGAGCGTGATAAAGATACCATAGGTTTTGCTACGGTTAGAGCGGGTGACATTGTTGGTGAGCATACGGCTTTTTTTGCTGATTTAGGCGAGCGAATAGAAATCACCCATAAAGCCAGTTCTCGTATGACATTTGCCCTTGGTGCAATGCGTGCAGCAACTTGGTTATCAGTGGCGCCAAATGGCTATTATGATATGCAAGACGTACTCGGATTAAAATAAGTCTTATTTTTTAGTCACTTTTCATGAGCTTCTAAAAGAGACTTTTTAAGTTAGATAGAATTATAGATAAACGCTACTTTTGAGCGTTTAACAACAAAATCACCGAAAACTAGCTTTTATTACATTTTATACTAGACGGTGAAGCGCTATGGGCGTAAAATAAGTGGATTTTGTCAAAAATTTACAGTTTTAAGGCTGTGAAATTAATTTTTGGCAATTTTTTGTATGTATCGCTTTTATAACTTAGTGATGAAGTTTTTAGTTGTTTCATCGTTAAGTCTGTTTCTCTTTACGGAGGTTAAATTGACTAAATCTGCCATTTTAGTGCTTGAAGACGGCACTGTATTTAAAGGCACCGCTATTGGTGCAGAAGGGACGGCAGTTGGTGAAGTAGTATTCAATACTTCAATGACTGGTTACCAAGAAATTCTTACTGATCCCTCATATGCAGAGCAAATTGTTACGCTAACATATCCTCATATCGGTAACACAGGTACCAATGCCGAGGATGAAGAATCAAGTACAATTTGGGCAAAAGGTTTAGTTATTCGTGATTTACCGCTTTTAGCGAGTAACTTTCGAAATGAACAAAATTTGAGCGACTACTTAAAGAGTAAGAATATTCTTGGTATCGCCGACATAGATACGCGTAAATTAACACGTATCTTACGTGAAAAAGGTGCGCAAAACGGTTGTATCTTAGCGGGCGACGCTCTTGAAGGAACTAGCAGCGAAGAGGCAACAGCACTAGCACAAGCTAAAGCATTTCCAGGCCTAAAAGGTATGGACTTAGCGAAAGTTGTTTCTACTAAAGAACAGTACCAGTGGACAGAAGGAAGCTGGGTACTAGGTAAAGGGCATGTAACGCCAGAAAATAGCAAGTTTCATGTAGTTGCTTACGATTTTGGTGCTAAACGTAATATTTTACGTATGTTGGTAGATCGCGGTTGTAAACTTACGGTAGTTCCGGCACAAACGCCAGCGGCTGACGTATTAGCTATGAACCCAGATGGTATCTTCCTATCAAATGGCCCCGGTGACCCTGAACCGTGTGACTATGCAGTTTCTGCCATCCAGTCTTTTATGGAAACTGAAGTGCCAGTATTTGGTATATGTTTAGGCCACCAATTGCTTGCTTTAGCAAGTGGTGCAAAAACCATCAAAATGAAATTTGGTCATCACGGTGGCAACCACCCAGTTAAAGACTTTGACCGTAATGTTGTTATGATCACTGCACAAAACCACGGTTTCGCTGTAGATGAAGATAATCTGTCAGATAACTTGAAGGTAACGCACAAATCATTATTTGATGGTTCTATTCAAGGTATCCACCGCATTGACAAGCCAGCGTTTAGTTTTCAAGGTCATCCTGAAGCGAGCCCAGGTCCTGCCGATGCAGCACCATTGTTCGATCACTTCATTGATTTGATCAAAGCAAATAAAAACGCTTAACCCGCCTAAGATTAGAGAGAGAAAATAGTAATGGCAAAACGTACTGATTTAAAAAGTATCTTGATTTTAGGCGCGGGCCCAATCGTTATTGGTCAAGCTTGTGAGTTTGATTATTCTGGCGCCCAAGCGTGTAAAGCACTGCGTGAAGAAGGTTACCGAGTTATTTTGGTAAACTCTAACCCTGCAACCATAATGACCGACCCCGAAATGGCCGATGCTACCTATATCGAACCTATTCACTGGGAAGTTGTTCGTAAAATTATTGAAAAAGAACGTCCTTGTGCGGTTCTCCCTACGATGGGTGGCCAAACAGCGCTTAACTGTGCACTTGAGCTAGAAGCAAAAGGCGTATTAAAAGAATTCAACGTTGAAATGATTGGCGCCACAGCTGATGCAATTGATAAAGCTGAAGACCGTAGCCGTTTCGACAAAGCAATGAAAGCAATTGGCTTAGATACGCCAAATGCTGAAATTGTGCATACTATTGAAGAAGCGCACGCAGCAAGTAAAACTCTAGGTTTTCCTTGTATTATTCGCCCTTCATTTACGATGGGTGGTACCGGTGGTGGTATCGCGTATAACCGCGAAGAATTTGATGAAATTTGTACTCGTGGTTTAGACCTTTCTCCAACATCAGAACTTCTTATCGATGAATCGTTAATCGGTTGGAAAGAGTATGAAATGGAAGTGGTTCGCGACAAAAATGATAACTGTATTATTATTTGTTCGATTGAAAACTTCGACCCTATGGGCATTCACACCGGTGATTCAATAACGGTTGCACCTGCGCAAACGCTAACTGATAAAGAATATCAAATAATGCGTAATGCCTCGATTGCGGTACTTCGCGAAATTGGCGTAGAAACAGGCGGTTCAAACGTACAGTTTGGTATTTGTCCTAATACTGGCCGTATGGTTATTATCGAGATGAATCCACGCGTATCTCGTTCATCTGCACTTGCTTCTAAAGCAACGGGTTTCCCAATTGCAAAAATTGCCGCTAAATTAGCCGTAGGTTATACGCTTGATGAATTGTCAAACGACATCACAGGCGGCGCTACACCTGCGTCATTTGAGCCGACTATCGATTACGTTGTAACTAAGATCCCACGCTTTAACTTTGAAAAGTTTGCTGGTTGTGAAGACAGATTAACTACGCAAATGAAATCTGTTGGTGAAGTTATGGCTATTGGTCGTAACCAACAAGAATCAATGCAAAAAGCACTACGTGGCCTTGAAGTTGGCGCATCAGGTTTTGATCCTAAGGTTGATGTTACTCAACCAGGTGCTAAAACTGAAATCATGCATGAGCTACAAGAAGCTGGCGCAGACCGTATTTGGTATGTTGCCGATGCATTTCGTTTAGGCTTATCAGTTGATGACATTTTCCGTTTAACTAAGATTGACCGTTGGTTCCTAGTTCAAATTGAAGACATTGTATTAAACGAGCAGAAAGTAGCAGAGGGTGGTTTAAAAGTATTAACCCCTGAATATTTACGCCAACTTAAACGCAAAGGTTTTGCAGATTCTCGCCTTGCCGATGTTATTGGTGTTGCTGAAGCAGAAATTCGTAAAAAACGTCATAATGCTGAAATATTCCCCGTTTATAAACGTGTAGATACCTGTGCGGCAGAGTTTAGCTCTGATACTGCTTACATGTATTCAACTTATGATGAAGAATGTGAAGCAAACCCGACAGATAAAGAATCTATTATGATACTTGGTGGCGGTCCAAACCGTATTGGCCAAGGTATTGAGTTTGATTATTGTTGTGTACATGCTGCTTTGGCATTACGTGAAGACGGTTATGAAACCATTATGGTTAACTGTAACCCTGAAACTGTTTCTACAGATTACGATACTTCAGACAGACTTTATTTTGAGTCAATTACTTTTGAAGATGTACTAGAAATCGTTCGCATTGAAAAGCCAAAAGGTGTAATCGTACAATACGGTGGGCAAACACCTCTTAAATTAGCACGTGCTTTAGAAGCGGCTGGTGTACCAATTATTGGCACCTCACCAGATGCGATTGACCGCGCCGAAGACAGAGAGCGTTTCCAACAAGCCGTTGACCGTTTAGGTTTATTACAACCTGAAAATGCAACCGTAACATCAATAGATGAAGCGATGGCGAAAGCTGAAACAATTGGCTTCCCATTAGTCGTTCGTCCATCTTATGTACTTGGTGGTCGTGCCATGGAAATCGTTTATGACTTAGATGATTTACGTCGCTATATGACCGAAGCGGTGAGTGTTTCAAATGATTCTCCCGTATTACTTGATCACTTCCTTGATGATGCTATTGAAGTTGATATTGATGTGGTTTGTGATGGCACTGATGTGGTTGTTGGTGGCATTATGCAACACATTGAACAAGCTGGTGTTCACTCAGGTGATTCGGCATGTTCACTACCTGCGTATAGCTTGAGCCAAGATGTACAAGATGTGATGCGCAAGCAAGTAACTGACTTAGCATTTGAATTAGATGTTATTGGCCTAATGAATACGCAAATGGCTGTTAAAGACGGTAAAGTTTACTTAATCGAAGTAAACCCTCGTGCTGCTCGTACCATTCCATTTGTTTCAAAAGCAACGGCTGTGCCTCTAGCTAAAGTTGGTGCTCGTGTTATGGCTGGTAAGTCTTTGAAAGAGCAGGGCATTACCAAAGAAATAATTCCACCGTATTTCTCAGTGAAAGAAGTGGTTATTCCTTTCAATAAGTTCCATGGTAGTGATCCACTAGTTGGCCCAGAAATGCGCTCAACGGGTGAAGTGATGGGCGTTGGTGATACGTTTGAAGAAGCCTATGCTAAAGCAAACTTAGGTGCGGGTGTATCTGTACCTAAGTCTGGCCGTGCGCTAATCTCTGTTCGTAACAGCGATAAAGAACGTGTTGTAGAATTGGCTAAGCAAATGGTTGCACTAGGTTATGAACTTGATGCAACACACGGTACTGCTGTCATTCTAGGTGAAGCGAATGTTCCGGTACGTTTAGTAAATAAAGTGCACGAAGGTCGTCCTCATATTCTTGATAGAATTAAGAATGAAGAATACAGCTATATCATCAATACTACTGAAGGTCGTAAAGCGATTGAAGATTCAAAAGTATTGCGTGGCGGAGCACTTCGCTATAAAGTTGCTTACACGACAACGCTAAATGCTGCGTTTGCTGCTTGTATGGCACATGCGGCTGATGATAGAAATACCGTAACGTCTATCCAAGAATTACATAAAAAATGTAGTTAATAATATGGCATGAAATTTTAATTTTATGCCAATATATTTTAATAAAGGTGGTGTCACATATGGTGTTACCGCCTTTATCATTTAAAGAAGAAGAGTAAAATGACAAAATATCCAATGACACTGCTTGGAGCTGATCTTTTAAAAGAAGAGCTTAAAGTTTTAAAAATGGAGAAGCGTCCACGCATTGTTAAAGACATTGCTACTGCACGTGAGCATGGTGATTTAAAAGAAAACGCGGAATACCATGCTGCGAAAGAAGAGCAAGGTTTTTGTGAAGGCCGTATTCAAGATATTGAAGGACGACTTTGCAATGCACAAATCATCGATGTTACAAAAATACCAAATCACGGCAAAGTGATTTTTGGCGTGACGGTCACTTTATTAAATATTGATACTGAAGTTGAAGTGACTTACCAAATCGTTGGTGATGACGAAGCTGATTTTAAAACAGGTCGTATTTCATTAAACTCTCCTATTGCTAGAGGTTTAATTGGTAAAGAAGTCGATAGCGAAATAGAAATTAAAACACCAGGCGGCGTTGTAGAATACGAAATAGTTGCTGTTGAGCATATATAGCGTTATTACATATGTTGTATGAAAGTTTAAAATAAAAGCGCTCTTAGAGCGCTTTTATTATTTAAGTAACTCTAAATAAATAGCTTGTTGAGAATTTTTATTTATAACATGCTGAGGTTCGTTAACTTAAAACGAAATTGAAGACTGATAGGCTTTATTTGGTAAATTAAAACAAGCATTCATATGGGCTGCATAACGAAATTGAAATGGCTGAGGTTCAATATCAAGTGATTTCAAAATATCAGCATATTTTCCATTGCCTATGCTCAAAACACCTGGATCTTCACCACCGCCTTTAAACAACCTACCCATAAACTTATTCACATTAAAGCTCGCCTCAAAACAAGTTTCGCTTTGCTCCAAGCGTTTTCCTTTAACTGAGTATAAGTTTGAGCGAACATTGAAATTTGTCGCATAGCCTGTTGTCGGGACTTTCAAGGTGAAATAGTTATTTCCATCTTCATCGGTCGCTGTTGTGGTTGAAATATTGTTTGCTACTTGAATATCTATATCATCGACCACTTTGGGTAAACCCCATATCTTCTTGCCGCGAATTTGATTTTCTAAGCTTGTAACTGGCATGTGAAAAACATGATAACCAAACTTGGGAAATAATTTTTCAGCAATAATAGGTAGAACTGGAACATTTATCGAAGGTGCAATTTGGCATGGAATGGTCATTGCAATTTCATTATATGGCGCGACACCTAAAACGTTTTGGTATTCATAACAGGAAAAGGTAACTAAAGCTTTGTTACGTAACATTCTTACTGGCTTCATCTTACGGTGAGGAAGCATTGCGTGTGCTTTATCATAATCACACAAAAAAACGCCAATAGCACAAGTTACATTGCCGTAAAAAGTAGGGAATAAGTAGTTCTTACTGACTTCATTTGTTAGCTGCAAAGGAGCTGCATCATGTTGGAGTGAAAAGTTTTGGAAAAATGGTGCGGAGAATTCAGTGCTATTATCTAGTATTTTTGGATCAATATCGTTGTTAGCTTTCATTTATCATTATCCTTTTTTCTAACACTACCAATTTAAGTTGCATTCTTCATATAGTAAAAATTGCCTAATGGAAAAAACAAATGGTCTCAGTGACTAAAAAGAAATAAAAAAAGCACATGCTTTAAAACATGTGCCTTTAATTAAATGCTAAGTGAGCATTATTATAACTTAGGAATTCTAATTTTTTTTTCTTCCGACTGACGGTAAATAACCAGTGTTTTACCAATTACTTGTACTTTAGTCGAATTGGTTTCACGGCAAATTGCTTCTACAATTAAGCCTTTAGTTTCTCTATCGTCTGTAGGTATTTTGATTTTGATTAATTCATGGTGGTTTAATGCATAATCAATTTCAGCAACAACAGCTTCAGTTAAGCCGTTATTACCCAACAAAACCACGGGTTTCAATGAGTGTGCCAGCCCTTTTAAATGCTGGATTTGTTTTTTATTTAGGTTCATTAACAATTTTCGTTACAAGTTAGCTTGAATTATCTGTATTTTACCCTCATCTTGTCTGTAATACTAATATAAACTACGCGTTGGGCTAGTAGAATACATGAGTAAGAAAAAGTTAACTGTTAGCAGTAGTCGTTGGATGAAGGAACATTTCGACGATGAATACGTTAAAAGAGCACAAAGATTAGGTTTAAGATCCCGTGCGGTTTTCAAAATCGAAGAAATCAACAATAAAGATAAATTGATAAAGTCAGGCATGAAAGTGGTTGATTTAGGCGCTGCACCTGGCGGCTGGTCTGAGTATGCAAGTAAAGTTGTCGGCGACTCTGGCTTAGTGGTTGCTTGCGATATTTTATCAATGGACCCAATTGCGGGTGTTGAATTTCTTCAAGGGGATTTTAGGGAAGAAGCAGTACTAGATGCTTTGTTAACTCGCATTGACGGTAAAAATATTGATGTTGTTATGTCTGATATGGCAGCCAACATGACTGGTAATGAGAGTGCTGATTCAGCCCGTAGTATGTATTTAGTCGAATTAGCATTAGATATGTGTCAGCAGGTACTGAAAAAAGATGGCGCATTTGTAGTAAAAGTTTTCCAAGGAGTGGGTTTTGAACAATTTATGAAAGATGTTCGTAATGCGTTTAAAACAGTCAAAACTAGAAAACCAGAATCATCACGAGCTAGGTCGCGCGAAGTTTATCTTGTAGCGACAGGCTTTAAATTGTAGTAAATTATAGAACGTTAATGGGGTTACCCATTCTTTTGAATTGCACGAGGTTGTTAAGTTGAGCGATATGGCAAAAAATCTTATTTTATGGTTGGTAATTGCGGTTGTATTAATGTCTGTATTTCAGAGTTTTACTCCGAATAATAGCAGTGACATGCAATTGGATTATACGAAGTTCGTACAAGAAGTTCGTCAGGGACAAGTACGAGAAGCAACCGTTGATCGTAGTGGTGTTATTAAAGGAATAAAACGAAGTGGTGAAGAATTTGTTACCGTTATTCCTGGTGGTTATGATCGCGACTTAATTAATGACCTAGTTAAAGAAGGTGTTCGTGCAACAGGTGAACTACCTGAAGAAACAAGCTTTTTAACGCAAGTATTCATTTCATGGTTCCCAATGATCTTGCTTATCGGTGTATGGATTTTCTTCATGCGTCAAATGCAAGGTGGTGGCGGTAAAGGCGCTATGTCTTTTGGGAAATCTAAAGCGAAACTATTAAGCGAAGACCAAATAAAAACAACTTTTTCTGATGTCGCTGGTTGTGATGAAGCGAAAGAAGAAGTTTCAGAGCTTGTTGATTATTTAAAAGACCCCACTAAATTTCAGAAGCTTGGCGGACGCATTCCTTCAGGTGTTTTATTAGTAGGCCAACCAGGTACAGGTAAAACCTTATTAGCTAAAGCCATTGCTGGTGAAGCTAAAGTTCCTTTTTTTACCATTTCAGGTTCAGACTTTGTTGAAATGTTTGTCGGTGTTGGTGCATCTCGTGTGCGAGATATGTTTGAACAAGCGAAAAAATCTGCACCTTGTATTATTTTTATCGATGAAATCGATGCTGTAGGTCGTCAACGTGGTGCAGGTATGGGCGGCGGACACGATGAACGTGAACAAACGCTTAACCAAATGCTGGTTGAAATGGATGGTTTTGAAGGTAATGAAGGCGTTATCGTTATTGCCGCAACTAACCGTCCTGATGTCTTAGACCCTGCATTACTTCGTCCTGGTCGTTTTGACCGTCAAGTAACCGTTGGTTTACCTGATATTCGTGGTCGTGAGCAAATTTTAAAAGTACATATGCGCAAAGTGCCATTAGGTGACGATGTTAAAGCATCGGTTATTGCTAGAGGTACACCAGGTATGTCAGGTGCAGATTTGGCTAACTTAGTGAATGAAGCTGCATTATTTGCTGCACGTGCGGCTCGTCGTACGGTATCAATGGATGAGTTTGAAAAAGCGAAAGACAAAATCTTAATGGGTGCTGAACGTCGTTCGATGGTCATGAGCGAAGAAGAAAAAGCCATGACAGCTTATCATGAAGCAGGGCATGCAATTGTTGGTCGTTTAGTGCCAGATCATGATCCCGTCTATAAGGTAAGTATTATACCTCGCGGTCGTGCTTTAGGTGTTACCATGTACTTGCCTGAACAAGACAGATTCAGCCACAGCAAACAGCATTTAGAAAGTAATATATCGTCACTTTACGGTGGTCGTATTGCAGAAGATATGATTTATGGTTTTGAGAAAGTATCTACGGGTGCATCTAACGACATTGAACGTGCAACGCAACTTGCCCGCAAGATGGTGACTCAATGGGGTTTCTCAGAAAAAATGGGACCAATGTTGTTTGCTGAAGAAGAAGGTGAAGTATTCTTGGGCCGCACTTCTGCTAAATCGCTACACATGTCGGACGATACCGCACAAGCTATTGATGCAGAAATTAAAGAGTTTGTTAATCGTAACTACAAACGTGCAGAAAAAATATTAGATGAGAATCGTGATATTTTAGAGTCAATGAAAAATGCGTTAATGCATTATGAAACAATTGACGCTAAGCAAATTGATGACTTAATGGAACGTCGTGAAGTTCGTCCACCTGCTGCTGAATGGGATAATCATTCAGACTCAAATGAGCCACCTAAAAGCGAGTCAGAGTCTAAAGTAGAACCTGATCTTGATACACCTTCAGATATACCTGCAAAATAAGTTGTAATATCTATTTTTTAGCCCCGAAATTTCGGGGCTTTTGTTTATTTGTTTCAATATAAAATGAGAATCATCTTTGTCTGCCAGTAATTTTCAATTAGCTGAATTGCTTAAATCTCCGTCACCACTAGTGATGGGGATTTTAAACGTAACCCCCGATTCATTTTCCGATGGTGGTCAATACACCAATATTGACAGCGCACTTTTTCAAGTTGAAAAAATGATCGGAGAAGGTGCCAAAATTATTGATGTTGGCGGCGAATCAACCAGACCTGGTGCAAAAGATGTAGCGTTAGATGATGAAATAGCGCGTGTTATTCCTGTTTTAGCGGCGATAAAGCAACGCTTTAATGTTGCTGTTTCAATCGATACCAGTAAAGCACAGGTTATGGAAAGGGCAATTGAGCATGGCGCCGACATCATCAATGATGTGCGTGCACTACAGTGCAATGATTGTTTAAGCACTGTTGCCAAGTCGCAAGTTTATGTTTGCTTAATGCACATGCAAGGGCAACCTCGAACGATGCAACAAGCGCCACAATATGACGACTTACTTGTTGATATTCAGACATTTTTTGAAACAAGAATTAAAGCATGTGAATATTACTCAATATCACGTGACAGAATTATACTCGATCCAGGGTTTGGCTTTGGCAAAACCATGGAGCAAAACTATCAATTATTGGCAAATATGTCGGTATTTTTAGAGTTAAATCTACCTATTTTATCAGGCACATCTCGAAAGAGCATGATAGGTAGTTTACTCAATAGAGAAGTAACTGACCGTTTAGCTGGCAGTATCAGTACGGCATTAATTGCGGCACAACAAGGCGCAAAAATTATTCGTGTTCATGATGTTAAAGAAACTGTGGATACATTGAAAATTTTACAAGCAACTATTGAAAACAGATAGTTGTCATTACCTCATTGGGAGATAGGTATGTCATCAAGAAGATATTTTGGTACAGACGGTATACGTGGGTTGGTTGGTAAATACCCGATAACGCCAACATTTGTTATGAAGCTTGGTTATGCTGCGGGTAAAGTAATGGCAGCACAAGGCACAAAAAAAGTGCTAATAGGAAAAGATACTCGTATTTCAGGTTACATGCTTGAATCAGCACTCGAAGCTGGTTTTTCAGCTGCTGGTGTCGATGTTGGGCTGTTAGGGCCAATGCCAACTCCAGCGATTGCTTATTTAACAAAAACTTTTAGAGCAGAAGCTGGCATCGTTATTAGTGCTTCTCATAACCCTTATTATGATAATGGTATAAAGTTTTTCTCTCAAAGTGGTGAAAAGCTACCTGACTCGATAGAACATGCTATTGAAGCCGAACTAGATAATGAGATGGGCTGTGTCGACTCTGCAATTCTTGGTAAAGCTACACGCATTGAAGATGCCGCTGGTCGTTATATTGAGTTTTGTAAAGCACAGTTTCCAAGTGAGCTATCACTTAGTGGTTTAAAGATTGTGGTTGATTGTGCCAATGGTGCGACATATCACATTGCTCCTAGTGTCTTTAGAGAATTAGGCGCAGAAGTTATTGAATTGGCAACAAAGCCAAACGGCACCAATATAAACGATGGTTGCGGTGCAACCTCAATGGATATGATCAGCACTGCGGTTGTTGAGCAAGGTGCTGATTTAGGTATCGCACTTGACGGTGATGGTGACCGTTTAATGATGGTAGATCATACAGGCCATGTAATTGACGGAGATGAGGCTATTTATATCATCGCCTCTCATGACGCACAAACAGGCCGGATGCGTGGTGGTGTTGTTGGTACTTTAATGAGCAATATGGGCCTAGAATTAGCACTTGCTGACTTAGGCATTCCATTTGCGCGTAGCAATGTGGGTGATCGCTACGTCATGGAAATGTTATTGAAAAATGGCTGGCGCTTAGGGGCTGAAAATTCAGGCCATATCATTAATCTAAACCATACCTCGACAGGTGATGGCATTGTCGCTGCTCTAAATGTACTTACCGCCGTGTGTCAAAGTGGTAAAACACTTAATGAGTTGCGCCAAGGCATGACTATGCTACCGCAAATATTGGTTAATGTGAGATTTGAAGGTGATAATGACCCACTTACTGCTGATGTTGTTCGTGCTGCTGTGTACCAAGTTAATGAAAAATTAACCGGTAGAGGTCGAGTATTGCTAAGAAAATCCGGTACTGAACCACTTATTCGAGTTATGGTTGAAGGGCCATTATTAGATGAGGTTACAACATATGCGAATGAAATTGCAGACGCTGTAAAAAAAGCATGCTAGTCGGTTGAAATGTGACCACTTAAGCGCCATTTACATAAGATATTTACCATAATACTTGTAACTTTAAGGCAGGTTAGTTAATATCTCGCCGCTTTGATTTAGGAAAGATAAATGAAAAGACAAGCGATAGTCGCAGCAAACTGGAAAATGAATGGTAACCTTGCCCTTATAGAAAACATGGTTTCAGGATTAAAGGGTTTTACACCTTCAGCAAATGTTGATGTAGTAGTTTGTCCTAGCTTTCCATATTTAGCGGCGTTTTCTGCTCAAATGCAGCAAGCGCCACTTAATGAGCATATTCATCTAGGTTCACAAAATGTTAGTGAACATAACAAAGGTGCATATACCGGTGAAGTTTCTACCGAGATGCTTAAAGACGTCACTACAAAATATGTTATTGTAGGGCACTCTGAAAGACGAAGTATTTATAAAGAAACTAGCACGCAAGTGGCTCATAAAGTAAATACCGTTTTGGCCGCTGGTCTTAAACCAATATTATGTATTGGTGAAAGCGAAGCAGAACGAATTGCTGAACAAACACAAACAGTATTAGCTTCTCAATTACAGCCAGTATTAGATGAAGTTGGTATTGAAAAATTTGCAGAAATTATAATCGCGTATGAACCTGTTTGGGCAATCGGAACAGGTAAAACAGCATCACCAGAAATGGCGCAAGAAACTCACCAATTTATTCGTGAATTTTTAGCTCAACAAAGTGCTGATGTCGCCAACAAAGTACCTTTGTTGTACGGTGGCAGTGTTAACGCAACGAATTGCAATGAATTATTTGCTCAAACTGATATAGACGGTGGTTTAATCGGTGGAGCTAGTTTAAAAGTCGACGAATTCAAAGTAATTTGTTCGGCAGCGAAAGGAACATAAAAAATGTTGTATCAAGTTTTAATCATCGTTTATTTGATTGTTGCACTATGTCTAATTGGCTTAGTACTTATTCAGCAAGGTAAAGGTGCTGATATGGGCGCGTCTTTTGGTGCAGGTTCATCTGCAACAATCTTCGGTTCAAGCGGTTCAGGTAACTTCTTAACAAAGACAACCACTTGGTTAGCTATCGCATTTTTTGTGATCAGCCTAGTACTAGGTAATTTAACGGCTAACCGTGAAAAAGCTACCGACGTATGGGACAACCTAGAAGTTGCGCCAACAGAACAATCTATCCCTGCAATAGATGCCATTCCAACTGAAAGCGCAGAGCCAAAAGCTGCTGTGAACTCAGATGTACCAGCAGGCGATAAAAAAGAAGAAAGCGACGTACCAAACTAATTGGTAGCCAGTTAATTCTCTTAAGTTAAGTTAGCTTTTTTACCTCGAAATAAG
>PJEL010002097.1_pt1 | contig 18828 bp, 14 predicted proteins | sample 1853271 | NCBI WGS metagenome assembly PJEL01 (sample SAMN08108733, study PRJNA415343) | Invertebrate metagenome, whole genome shotgun sequencing project. | host: Globobulimina | place: Sweden: Gullmar Fjord | collected 2015-08
CCAAAAAATATAAACTTTATGTATGCAAATAAGAAATCAGAAAATTTCGCAAGACCCCACTCAAATTTGGGTGTCTCTTTCAAAGTGCACTTAATAGTATAGTCTCCAGAAAAATTAGCACCAATCGTAGGATTAAAGCACGACCGGTTTCGCCCAAAGGGCATCTTCAGGTGCAGCACTAATGTGACCAGAGACATTTCTATTATTTTAAATTTACAGTCAATGACAGTTGCATAATAAGAGGTCCTTGCGACTCCCTTATATTTTATTCTCACTTTATCTTATAATCTCTGTTTCCTCCCAGAGGGTTAATTCAAATATGCCCATGGGCTAAATAAACCCAATTTTTCAGTCACATAAGAAAGAGTGTAGTCAATAAGACTCTCTTTCAACAAATCTCGTGGGGCTAATGGCGTATGTGCCGGCTCCCAGAGCTCATGGGGCTAATGACGTATGTGTCGGCTCCCAGAGATAAGCTTATTCGAGTTCATTATTATGACTCTTCTATCATGGGGCTAATGACGTATGTGTCGGCTCCCAGATTTAAGCTTCTATAAAATTGCATACAGTAAGAAACCGAAGTTTATACTATCTGTTCTGTGACTGCAAAATAATATGCTGTTTTAGGCTGTATGTTAGAGGGAGACTTTGAGCTCCGAATAACAACCCATTTGGCCTAAAGAATAGGCTCAAATGGCAGGGGAAAGATAGCCTTTAGCCTCTGTGTAAACAGATGGGCAGTTGGCGGCCAGATTGTTTTTGATTTCCCAAATAACAAGAGAAAGATTGGCGCCTAAAGCTAAGGCGCCAAATACAAACACTAGACCGACTACATCTGTGTCAGTAGTTTTTCTTGGGTTACTGAAAAATATACAGGTCAAACAAACCTTTCAGAAACGTAGGTACCTTATGCTGTATTTCTGCCATTTGGTATCTAAAATTACCAATTTTAAACCGAAAAATGGTTATTCTGGAACAGAAAATTAGTATTTTTGATTTTAAAATCAAATTTTAGTTTTCTTTCAGATCTGAACTAACTTCTGGATAAAATACAGCAGTATTTTTTCAATATTTGTTTTCCTCCATTAATCATATTCCTCTTACTTTTAACAAAATTAACTCCCCATTATAAGAGAGAGTCAAAAAGCAAGTAGGATACAATGGATATGATCTGTCAGTCGGAACAAACGACTTTTTGTTTGTAGCTGCGTTTTTGATACTTAACCAAAGGGCTTTGTCCTCAGAATATTTCGAATTTTATATCATCAAAATAACATTTCTATGGCCGATTATCAACCAATTGTAACAATCAAATGAAAAATTTGTTTACTAAATTTAGTCTTAATTTTCTCCTTGGTTAATTTTGGCAAATTTTGTCAATCAAAATGTTTTCTACTAAAGACAAGGAGAAAAAACTTATGTAGTTTTCCTTTTGCCTATGTTGGCCTTTAATGGTGTTATTATTCTCCTTGGCCTATTTTGGCCGATTTTATAAATCTATAGAATTATTTGTTTACTAAAATTAGCCATAATTTTTGCGTGGACTAAATTGGCCAATTTTATCGATTAAAAAACTTTTTTACGAACTTTTAAGGGAAAAATTTAGTTTTTTCCTTGGCCCATCCATTCTGGCTTTTAATATAATTCTTTTTCTAAAAAAGCACATTTTGACTTATTTTCTCCTTGACCTATTTTGGTCGATTTTACCAATCACAGAAAATCTTTTTCTACAAAACATGTAGTGTTATTTTTCTCTTTTGCTTATTTTGACCGATTTTATCAATCACTAGAATTCTTTTTCTAAAATACATTTAGTATTATTTTTCTACTTGGTCTTATTTTTCTCCTTATGCAAATTTTCGTCGAATTTACCAATCAATCAACTCAATTTTTTTAACAATAAATTTTGTCTCATTTTTCCCTTGGTTACTTTTTTGTATCAAAACGGATAATGGGAGAAGAGAAATGTTCATTAATTTCTCACTTGAGTATCGTGATTATGACGGTGTTAATAGGGCAGAAAAAGATAGAACAGGCTCTTCAACAGTAGCGCCGGGTGAGTTGTCAGAGACAGTACGTTGGGGTATGGGCGATGCAGAATCTGAATTTGTCTCAACGTTTTTCAATATGGCCATTCCTTTAAGTGAGAACAAAGAATTTTACTCCTTCGGTGGCTTTTCAAACCGAACCGCTCTAGGTAACGGATTTTTCAGAGCTTTTAACTCAGCATCTCAAAATGTGCCACAAGTTTATCCTGACGGATTTTTACCTCGTATTGACAATGAAGCAGAAGACACGTCTTTAGCTGCTGGTGTTCGTGGTGATATTAATGATGATTGGGCTTTTGATGTCTCGGTAGTTCATGGCAGAAACAAGTATGATTTCGACTCTAAAAATACCCTTAACGCTTCTTATGCCGCAGAATACTTAGCCAATAATCCAGGAGCAAGTGATGCCGATATCGCTGCTAACTCAGGTCCTACTTCAGGCTATTCTGGTGGTTTTCGCTTTGATCAAACAACATTTAATGTAGATTTTTCCGGCACCGTTGATATTGGCGCTAATGATGAACTATATGTTTCATTCGGCGCAGAATATCGTGATGAAAACTATGAAATAGTGCCAGGAGAAGAAGCATCTTATGCTTGTGGTTTAGCCAATACTAGTAGTTCATTCCCTTCGGTTATGGCCCCTGAAACCTTTGCAGAATGTGGCTTTCAAGCTTACCCCGGACTACGACCTGATGCTGTTGTCGATGCAAGCCGTGATAGCTACGCGCTTTATGTTGATGTCGAAATGAACATCACCGACGAATGGAATGTTGGTGGTGCATTACGCTATGAAGACTTTTCTGATTCAGGCGATGATTTAGTCGGTAAGCTTTCAAGTCGCTATGAAATAAACGATGGTCTTGCAATACGTGGCGCTTTATCAACAGGTTTTAGAGCACCTTCATTGCAACAAAGTGCCTACACTGCCTTTACGACTAACCTTGGTCCAGGTGGTGTATTATCACCGTCATTTACGGCAACAGCTGGTTCGCCGTTTCCAGCTGCACTTGGTGTCGATGGTCTTGAACTTGAAACAACTAAAAATGCCAGTATTGGTTTTGTTTTCAATGCAACTGATGAAGTGACCCTTACTGTTGATGCTTATCGTGTTGAGATTGAAGATAGGATCACTTTAGGTAGTTTATTAAATCCAGAGCAGGTGGCATTTAACCCTGCAGCAGTAGAGGCACTAGCTGCAACTGGTGCTGATCAAGCAAATTACTTTTCAAACTCGGTTGATTCAACAACTCAAGGCGTTGATATCATTTTAAGTTATGAAACAACGATATCGGAAGGCGAGTTCAGTGCAACGTTTGCTGGTAATATTAACGAAACAGAAATAGACCGAGTGAATAGCCCTGAAGGTATACCTGAGGAGGTTTCTCTTGACGCCTTGCAACGTAGTTTCTTAGAAAACGGTCAACCGAAAGAAAGAGCAACGCTAACTTTTGACTACGAACGTGGAAAGTGGAGTTCAGTGCTTCGAGCCAATTATTTTGGTAAAACAGAGGTTACCTATTTTGGTAATGATCATATAGGCTTACCTGGATTTTTATCTCCTACCGGCGAGTTTAAGCCCACAAGTGTTGTTGAGGCCGCGGTGTTGATTGACTTTAATGTAAGTTATCAACTCACTGATAGCTTAGTTTTGGTTGTTGGTGCTGATAATATTTTTGATGTCACCCCTGATGAACTAGGTGAAGATGAAGCATTAGACTTTATTACCCAAGGCGCCTTTAAGTATCCGGTAAGAGCTGTGCCATATGGCTTTAATGGCTCAAGTTTCTTTGCTCGTGTTAACTTCTCTTTTTAAAATTAAGCTCAATAGGCCATGATTTTAAAAGATAAGTTTTAACAGTCTATCTTGTAAATAAAATACCCACATTATGTGGGTATTTTTCTTTTAACTAACTAAAGGGTAAAGGCAGATAAAATGGCACAACGAAATATAGAGAAATTGTCATTAGAACAGCTGAATCAAGCATATTCACCTAGCAGCTGCATTGAAGATATTAATATATATATTCAGCAATATATCGAAAAAAGTCGTACGGCCAAAAATAACGCTATAGCGTTAGAAAAATTGCATAGTGACCAGCACTATGGTGAAGGAAAAGCGCAGCGCCTTGACCTTTACTTACCCATTGATAAACCAAAGCAGCGCTTGATGGTGTATATCCATGGTGGTTACTGGCAGGAGCTAAGCAAAGAAGAGTCGTGCTTTGCGGCAACAAACTTTCAGCAGCAAGGTTTTCATTTCGCTGTACTTGATTATACACTTGCCCCTGATGCGAGTATTAGTGAAATTGTTGAGGAAAATCGTCAGGCGATTGCTTGGTTATATCAAAATGCTGCACGTTTTGGTTATGAGCCTGAACACATATATGTCTGCGGTAGCTCTGCTGGCGCTCACCTCGCGATGATGATGCTACAAACTCAATGGCCCGATTATGTCGCTGATTATCAAGGTAGTGTTGTTAAGGGCGTTTGTGCTGTCAGTGGTATTTATGATCTTCAACCACTGTTGCCAACTTATGTTAACGACGCGCTAAAAATGGACAGTGAAGAAGCTAAAGCGAATAGCCCATTTTTACAACCTTTGTCTTCCGTAATGAACACTGTGCCGGTGATTATTGCTTTTGGTGATATTGAAACTAGTGAATTTAAACGACAAAGTGAAATAATGGCCGAAAAACTAACCGCTCACGGAGTTGATCTGCAATTTAAAGAAATTGCTGAACGTAATCATTTTGACGTCATTCTTGATCTCGGCGATAAAAAAACTTGGTTGTCTCAGCAGGCGATTATTATGATGAGCTAGTCGTTTGCTTTTTCTTCAGTATGTTGGTCAGTAATTTTGCTGATTTGGTCACATTGCTATTTTTATGGTAAACCAAGTGCCAATATATGTTTAAGCCGTCTTCACCAATCGGCATGGTTTTGATCTCTCCATCAATAAGGTAAGGCGTAATGAGCTGTTTCGACATAATCGTTAGCCCCATATTTACCTTAACTAACTCGATAATCGCCTCATTAAAGCCAACCTGCACGACTTTATAAGGCAGTACATTATGCGGTTTGAAGAACAGTTCGTATTCTCGGTCTTTCTCCGGTATTGCTGAGTTAGTAATGTAAGTTTCGCTAGTGAAATCTTCCGCACTCATAAATGATTGGTTAGCTTTTTTATGCTTAGCTGATAAGCACGCGCGTAGTTCATCCTGTAGAATAAAAGCGGTGTCATAATCAGTTTTTTGAATGTCTAACTGTTTATCTTTACTCGATATCAAGGCGATATCTACATCGCCATTGTAAAGTGAGTCCAGTGGATTTATTGCAGCTTCTGCGGTGATCTCCAATTCAACATTGGGCAATTCTTTATGAAAATAACTCACCACATTCGGTAGCCACTTAAACGAGGCATAATGAGGTAAACCAATGCGCAGCACTTGATCAATACCGTCACTTAAACGGGCAATATCATATTCAGCACGTTCAAGTTCTTCAATTATCTTTTTCGCCGATTGTAGTAAGCGTTTACCTGCGGTGGTAATGACTAATTTACGCTTACGTCGAGCAAATAAACTAATGTTAAGGCGACGCTCTGCTTCGCGAATCCTGTTGGTTAAGGCCGGCTGAGTAATAAAGAGTTTTTCTGCGGCTTGTTTTACCGTGTTCGATTCAACAATGGTACATATCATTTTTAAGTGGCTAATGCTTAGTTGGCTTTTACCCATTTTTATTACCTTTATTATTGATACATTTTTTGAATCAAATAGAAGAATATATTCAATTATTGTTATTTAACATACTCAAGTAAAGTAGCAATAGCAATTTTAATTTCTTCTTAGGCTTAGGATAAATATCGATGGAAGCATTACAGATCGAGCAATGCGCTTCTCGCTTAAATGACGCGATGAATGATCAGAAAACATTACCACCTTTAACCACTCAATACCCTGAATTGACCATAGATCAAGCCTATGCCATCTCACTTGAATTTCTACAAATACGCTTAAACAATGGCGAAAAAGTTATCGGTAAAAAAATAGGTTTAACCAGTGACGTCGTGCAAAAAATGTTAGGTGTCCATCAACCTGACTTTGGCTTTTTAACCGAAAAAATGCGCTATTCGTCAGAGGCTGAGATTGTCTTAAAAAAAGCATTGATCCAAGCGAAGTCGGAAGGGGAAATTGCTTTTAAGTTAAAACATGACCTGGTTGGCCCCAACATTACCGCTGATGACGTACTAGCGGCAACCGAACAAGTATTTGCTTGCTTTGAAATTGTTGATTCTCGTATCGAAAACTGGCAAATAAAAATTCAAGACACTATCGCAGATAACGCTTCTTGCGGCATTTTTGTGATCAGTGACAAAGGTGTTGATCCTAATACCGTTGATTTTGAAAACTGTCGCATGACCATTAAAAACAAAGGTCAGGTTGTGGCAACAGGCAAGGGCAGTGCGGCACTTGGCTCACCATTAAACTGCGTAGCATGGTTAGCGAATACTTTAGGTACTTACGGTATTGCTTTAAAAGCGGGCGACACTATTTTATCCGGCTCACTAGCGGCAATGATCCCATGTCAAGCTGATGATGAAATGCATGTCGAAATTGAAGGTGTCGGCAGCGCCGAATTTAAGTTTGTAGCGGAGTAAATAAGATGAACGAAAAAATTAATGTCGCGTTAATCGGCTCTGGTAATATCGGTACTGATTTAATGATAAAAGCCCTACGTAGCCAGAGTATTAACCTGGTATGGATGGTCGGTATCGATGAAGATTCGGATGGTTTAAGTAAAGCAAAAGCCGCAGGGCTGAAAACCACAGCAGACGGTATTGATGGCTTACTACCCCATATTGCCGCTGATAATATCAAAATAGCTTTTGATGCCACGTCCGCTTATGTGCATGCCGAAAATAATGAAAAGCTAGCGCGCCATGGTGTGACAGTGATTGATTTAACGCCAGCGGCGATTGGCCCTTTTTGTGTGCCACCGGTGAATCTTGATGAACTCATCAATGCCAATGAAGCAAACGTTAATATGGTGACCTGCGGCGGTCAGGCAACTATTCCTATTGTTGCGGCCGTAAGTCAGGTGCAGGCGGTTGCCTATGGTGAAATTATTGCCACTATTGCATCGAAATCAGCAGGTCCAGGTACCCGTAAAAATATTGATGAATTTACTCGCACCACCTCGAGTGCTATTGAATCGGTTGGCGGCGCTAAAAAAGGTAAAGCCATCATAATACTTAATCCGGCAGAGCCACCGTTAATGATGCGCGACACCGTACATTGCCTCACTGAAGACGAACCAAATCAGCCAGCGATTACTGCAGCTATTCTTACGATGATTGAGCAAGTACAAGCTTATGTACCTGGATATCGCTTAAAAAATGGCCCTGTATTTGATGGTAATCGAGTTTCAGTGTTTCTAGAAGTTGCAGGTCTTGGTGATTACCTACCTACCTACGCGGGTAACTTAGACATCATGACAGCGTCAGCTTTACGAACCGCTGATATGTTAGCGAAAAAAATGCAAAAAATTAAAAATAGCGGAGCAGAACAATGAATTTAGCCGGGAGAAAAATTCAACTTCATGACATGTGCCTGCGTGATGGCATGCATGCTAAGCGCCACCAAATATCAATTGATGAAACGGTGCGATTATCCATGGCGCTAGACGAAGCGGGCGTTGATCGAATTGAAATTGCCCACGGTGATGGCTTAGGTGGTGCATCGGTTAATTATGGCTTTGCTGCCCATACTGACGAAGAATATCTTGCCGCGGTTATTCCTAGAATGAAGCAGGCTAAAGTTTCTGTTTTATTAATACCCGGTATAGGCACGGTTGACCACTTACGTATGGCACATTCTTATGGTGTACATACCGTGAGAGTTGCGGCGCAATGTACGGAAGCCGATGTGACTGAACAACACATTAATTTATCTCGCGAATTGGGCTTAGACACCGTTGGTTTTTTAATGATGGCACATATGTTAGAGCCTAAAGAATTGCTTAAACAGGCTAAGTTAATGGAAAGCTATGGTGCAAACTGTATTTATTGTACAGATTCAGCCGGTTATATGCTGCAAGACGATGTACAAAGTCGCGTTGAAACACTGCGTGCAGGTTTAAAGCCAGAAACCGAAATTGGCTTTCATGGTCACCATAATATGGCGTTAGGCGTGGCGAATTCTTTAACAGCGGTTGCTGCCGGGGCTGATCGTATTGACGGCTCAGCCGCAGGACTAGGCGCTGGCGCGGGCAATACACCATTAGAAGTTTTCAACGCTGTTGTTACCCGTATGGGCGCTAACACTAAAGCTGATGTTTTTAAGTTAATGGCGGTGGCGGAAGAAATTGTTGTCCCTATGATGGATAAACCTATTCGCGTTGATAGAGATTCATTAGTTCTGGGGTATGCTGGCATTTATTCGTCATTCTTGCTGCATGCACAACGAGCGGCAGAAAAACATGGCGTACCGAGTGAAGAGATATTGATGGAATTGGGCCGAAGGAAAACCGTTGGTGGTCAAGAAGATATGATAGAAGATGTGGCATTGAACCTTGCTAGGGCCATGAAGTAGCTTGGTTACTAAAAAGTAGAGTATTAGTCGACAGGGCAATGGATTGCCCTAACTTACTCAAATTAACTTCTTCTAAAGGCATAATTTATTTAATAAAAAGTACATAAAAAATAGATTACCCCTCTTAGCTCATATGCAAACATTAATTTTATTTGATTGTTGTTTTGTTTTCTTATTTATTTTTGATTTGTTCTTTTTTTTTATCTAAATCACACTTATGTGGTTTTGCAGTGTTGTAATCATAGAATACCTAGATTATGCTGTTTATTATTGAAGTAAACGTGTTTTTCTTGGAGTTATAATGGCTAACAATATAGATGCAGCAGTCGAAGCACTTAGTACCGTTCAAAATATGCTACGAAATGTTGCTGTAGATATGAACAAATCAAAAGAACTATTTAAGCTTTCCGAGTTAGCTATTTACGTTGACCGATTTTGTGCAGATAACCACTTACAAAAAAAAGACCTTTGTCTACTTGCTGATATTTCATCAACAACGCTGACAAACACCCTTAAAAACCCTGATAAAGCATCAATGTCTACAGTGTTATCTATCGGTGAAATAGTAGGATTCGAACTACTTATAGGTCGTAAAAATGATTAAGCTAAATCGTGAAGGATATATCTACTGTAACGGATCGCTTGCTGGATTATTACAGGAATTCACTGACTTTAAAGTTGAAAGCTACCGTTTTATATATGATGCTGCTTATCTGACGGAGGGCGTACCAATCGGTCACCGCTTTCCTTTGACAGACTATCCGTTTGAGTTCGATACATTCCCAACTTTTTTTGCCAATCTTATCTCTGAAGGATGGCTACGTAATCATCAAGCAAAAAAAGCCAGACTCGATAAGGCCGATTCATTTGGCTTGCTCTTGGCGAATGGTAAAGAGTTAATTGGTGCAATTTCAGTTGTGCCAAGTGAAATAAAGGAATAATCATGGGATGCAAAGGTAGTTTAAAAGAGGTAAGTGATAAGGATTTACAAAATGGTTATTCGAAAACTCACCTTAAATCTATGTACGGTATAACTAAACCAGTAACCATTAAGGGTACATCTGAAAGCTTCACTGATATGGTGATTGATCACACAGCAGGAACATCGATATCAGGTGTTCAACGAAAAATGTTTATGACACTTGTTAAAGGTATTTTAGTACCGAGTAATCAAGGTGAATATATCGTAAAACCTACGCCCCATGGATTGCCACAACTGTCAGAAAATGAGCATGCCATTATGAAAATTGCTCAGCGGATAGGCTTCAATGTCGCTAAATGCTCTATTGCCCCGTTTGAAAACGGCGAACTGGCCTACGTTACTAAGCGTTTCGATTTAACCAATAATAGAAATGTAAAACTTTTTGTAGAAGATGGCGCAAGTATTTGTGATGTTCATCCGATGCACAAAGGTAGCGATGCACTTTCTTATGAAAATTCGATAAAGAAAATGGTAAAAGCGTGTGGGGGAGCTATTGCGCTATCTGTCTATGCTGTAAGGCATGTACTGTTCTCCTATATTGTGGGAAATAATGACTTACACCTTAAGAACTTCGCACTAAAAAGAGACCCAAAAAGCAAATCTAATATGATGGACGGATTTACTCCTTTGTATGATTTGTTGAGCGTAGCACCTTATCCTGACTATGATAAAGAGTTCACGTCATTGTCGCTATTGCAATCTGAAACAGATGGAGACTTTAGCTCTAGCTATGACGCTTATGGTTATTATACGAAACATGACTTTATGTTATTGCTCGAATCTTTAGGAGTAAAGCCATCAATTGGGGAGAAAATTATTTTAGATCTAGTAACAAGTGTTAGAAAAACATCTCCATCAGTATTACTTCTTTCAAGCCTAAGTGATGAATTGAAAAACATAATTATGACTCGTATTACTAATAGGTGTGATGCAATTGAAAGAAAGGTCATTGAGTAATCTGTAAAATGTGTCTTGGCGTTTAAACAACAACGTAAAGAATTGTTAGCATAGCGAAATAAACGATTACAATATATTCATTATCAAATGGTGGTAGTTATGTGGTTTGAATGGAGATAGTCCGTTATTTCTATCATATAAGTATCAAAAAGGTCTTAAATGGGTAAGCCTTGCGTTTCACCCTAAAAAATACACAACTGTTGATGGTGAAACTAAGGAAACAATGGCTTGCTCAAGCATGGAGTACTATGTACTAGATTTATTCAAAAACTGCGGATTTAATAAAGGCTCAAGTCACTCAAGCCAGAAGAGTATAAGCAGCTATCTATGTGGAATGGGGGACTTTATGACGTTATACAAATGGCTATCGGACATGTTTCAGAGGATATGACAAATACTTATATTATTCCTGATCTGCAAAGGCTAATAGGTGCTTTAAACTCACTATAGAAAACAGTGTCATCATTAGGGGTAAAAGAATGATGATACTAAAACGAAAAAACCCACGCCTAAGCATGGGTTTCGTCTTTATCTTATGTCTTTGGTGGGCTGCATAAGCAGGGATATCCAAAGCTCTCAAGATCCATATTACCAGAAAAGGTAGTATGATCAACTAAAAGTCAACTTTAGGTTTACTAAAGTAAAGAAAAACTTGATATATGGAAGGATAATGCAATACGAAGCAATTGAAAATACTTTATCGATTAGTCGGTTTTCAACATACCGAAATGCGGTTATTGCTGCCAACGGAGTAAATTGCAATACGAAATCTCTGTCTTTGTATGAATGGAATGCCAACTTGTCATCAGCGTTTCTTTTTCCATTGCATATCTATGAAGTTACTTTACGAAATGCAATTAGCGATGCTATAGCTTCGAGGTATGGAAAGGATTGGCCTACAAATCAATTTTTTCAAAACTCACTTAATTATAAAAATAAAAAAGGCTTACTTTCTGCAATAGGAAGTGAGTACCAAGGATTAGGCAAGGTTTTACCCGAAATAAAACTTTCATGGTGGGAAGAAATGCTCACACGAAGGCATGATGGCCGTATTTGGAATAATTGCATAAATGATATTTTTCCAAATGCTCATAACTTAACCGTAAGCCAAATAAGAGCTTGTTTAAAAGATGCTTGCTTTTCAATTCGGAAAATTAGAAATTGTATAGCGCATCATGAACCTATTTTTAATCAAAATAGCCTACCAGATATTTATCCGATGATTGAAACTACTGTAGCAATGCGGTGTGAAGAAACAAAATCATGGTTAAATGAAATAGAACGGGTTAACAACTTACTTGGAAATCCAGTGATATGAAAAGTAAATTTGATCAAGCCACCCATAATTAATGATTTATGTTTTGTAAAACACGATAGAAACGAAACTGCGTGGAGCTAATCTTTGTTTATATTAAAGCTATAAACTTAGTTAGTTCCACGCCCAAGTAGAGCGTTATTCTACTATTTCATTTATCGTTAATACGGGTTTACTCACGTCATTGGCATCGAGTACAAAAGCCAATGTTTGTGTGCTAACAAGGTTTAATGAAAGGTTATCATTAGAGTTTGGTGTTAACTCAATGCTAGCATCTAACGCTATACTGTGTGTGCCACCCAAATTAGGACCACCAGTTCCTCCCCAATCAGCATCAGCAATTTTTAACGAATGCTGACCATCGACAATTTGATAGTTGCCACTATAAATACCGTTACCTTGATAGGTTAATGGGCGGGTAGTGCCCCATTCATTCATTAAACCTCTTAAGTAGATAACGGTGTCACCGAAAGGTGCGGGTATTGCTAACGGATCATCGGGTGTTATCAATAAACTTGGGCTTTGTCCGTCGCTGGCGTTTAATTCAAAAACATACTGACCATCAGTAATAAGGTTTAGTGTTAAATTGTCACCGCCGTTAGTCAAACTAGCTGCTTGAGCGATAGGCATATTAAAACCGCCACCGATATTTGCCGTTGAAAAACTACCATCAGCAATTTTGAACTGATATTCACCTTGCAGTAAGTCAGCAGCCAAACGGTATTTATCATTACCCATATAAATGAAAGGTAAAGAGGTATCCCAGTTATTCATCGCGCCACGTAAATAAATGGTGTTGGTGCTATAAGCTGGTAATGCCGATAAACCAAAACCTTGTACTTCACCTTGTGGCTTGACAAATACGGCCGTCGTTAGTGCTGGCACAACAAAATTACCATTACTGAAGCTAGCGGTTTGCACTCGTGTATCTGCCGAGTTCTGCTGATTTTGGTGTAGCTCAAAGTTGCTGGCATTGACAATGCTAAATGACTGCTCACTGTTAGTACCATTAAATAACACCACAATGGCATCGTTTGCTGAATCCAAATCAGTCAGTCCTAATCCGTCATCCAAGCTCATTACCACTAAACCTTGACGTTGCTCGGTACCAACATTATGAAACTTAATACGGTTAGATACTTGCTCTGCGGTGGTTAATCTAAATAACTTACTGGTTGCTCTAATATTGATAAACTCTTTAAATAAAGCACTGGTTAAGTTGATTTCTTGAGTACCAAAAGCATTGTTGGCATTAGCACTGATACCACTAATGGTTGACCATTTATTTTGATTGTCTTGAGCTAACGGTAAACCAATATTCCAATTGCTTTGTGTTTGCGTGAAATCAATACGGTTAAACCAATCACCAGCATCATAGGTATTTCTATCCATTGATTTTGAGCGAATTAAATCTGAGCCCATTTGTAAAAATGGAATACCTTGGCTTAATAGCGGTAAAGAAAGCGCAATATTTTGCACACGCACTTTATCGCTAAGGCTCATTTGGGCTGGCAGGTTGTATTGCAGCTGATCCCATAAGGTTTCATTATCGTGCTTTGAAACATAATTGACGGTATCCGCAGGATCACTACTGTAACCTGCAGGTTGGCCGTTCCATTGATAATCATAGGTAGATAAATAATTGCCACTAGCAGCAACAAACTGATAACTATCAATATTGCCGACTAAACCAATACGGATAACATCTTGCTCACCTAAACTGCCGCCATTATTAAACAAAGCAGCACTACGAACTGCGTCGCGTTGTCGGTCAGAGTATGTACCTATTTCGCTGCCAGCCATATTAAGCTGTGAGGCTTGTTCAAAGCGGCGGTTATTAGCTACTTCACCGAAGTTCCAACCTTCACCATAAAAATAGCTATCGGCATCTACGGCTAATACGGCATCTCTCGCGTCAAGAATGGCTTGCTTAGGAATATGTCCCATTAAATCAAATCTAAAACCGTCAAAACCAAAATTTTTGGCAAAGCTGACTAAGGAATCATTCATCAATTTGGCCATCATTAGATGCTCTGTTGCCGTATTCTCACAACAAGTTGATGTTTCAATCGCACCGCTATATTCATTTAATCTATGGTAATAACCCGGCACAACTTTATCTAAAACAGAATTATCAAATAGTCCAGATGAAGCAGCATGGTTGTAAACAACATCAAGTACTACTCGTAGTCCTGTTTCATGTAGCGCTTGGTTCATTGCACGCATTTCAACAATACGGCTAATACCAGCTGCGTTTGAAGCATAACTACCTTCAGGTGCAGCAAAATGTTGTGGATCGTAACCCCAATTAAAGCCATCAAAACGGCGCATTGACTCAACTAATGCTTGTGCTTGGGTCGTGCTTGGGTCGTAACTTTTTAAGGCATCAAGTAATACGGTATTGCCATTTTCAACACCACATACCGGCGCATTGGCGTTAAGTTGACATAAATCAGCGACCGTATCAGTAACATCAACACGTTTGCTTGGGTCTTCTTCAGTTGAGGCAATATCGTTGGCAGGTAAAACATGAAAATGCGTTAACCCCGCCGCTTGTAATTGCTGTAAATGCTGCATAGGTAAAGAGCTTGCTTCGGTAAAAGCAAGGTACTTTCCGCGGTTTTCTACGCTTGTGCTTTGGTCTAAGGCACTAAAGTCACGAATATGACCTTCATAAATAATGCTGTCTTCAAAGTTCGCTACTGTCGGCACCACATGATTATCCCAACCTTGTGGTTTTAAGTCATCATCTTCAAGATCAACAAATTGGCTATATCGGCCATTGGTAGATAAACCAACAGAATAGGGATCTGTAACGGTTAAATCTTCCATTTTACTGGTTAGAGGATGAAATACCGTAAGTTGATAGCGGTAATAAAGGCGATCAACAGTCGATTTTTCCGTGCTATAAGACCAAACTCCCGTCGCTTCATCGACAGTCATTGGCTCAGTCGTTGTTTCTTGCTTCGCGGCATTATAAATTTTTATCGCCACTTGGCTTGCCGTAGGTGCCCAAACAGATGCGATGACTTGGCCGTTTTGATAGTTAAGTCCTAAGCTCGCTTCATCAGCGTCTAAGCTGTTGCGGGTATACAAATAATCCAATAAACGTGGCGATTGCACACGTGTTGCATCGAGTAAATTGCCTTGTTGATCTAAAGCGGCTACGAGTAATTGATTTTTAACTAACTGTTTTGCTTGTGCATCATCAATATCTAAGGTAAAACCTTTAAAGCCGTTTAAATGCGGGTTTTGCTGATAATAACTAGCGTTAGCATCTTTGTTGGTTAGTGTTTTATAAGATAAGTCATTCAGTAGCGCTTGATTGATAACTTCAATACCGGCATCTGCAGAATAATATAAACGATAGTTATCGGCATTATTGACATCGGTTGACCATAATAACGTACTGGTGTCTAACCAATGAACGCGCGCGCCATCAAGAAAAAGAGGCCGTGTGGTTACTGGCGTATACCAGATGTCAGGGTAGCCATTAAAAGTAAATGCTTGTTGGCCCTGCGTAGCTTTTGCAGGCTCGAAGCGACTGTTATTAGCACCAAGCGCTTTGTCATTGCCTTTATGAATGATGAAGTTATAGCAATCGGCACCAGGTTCTATGCTAAGAATATAATAGCCGCCATATTCTGGGTGAACACCGTCAACAGGGTACGGAGAAGGCCACTGAGAAAAATGAGCACTGTCAGTGGTCGGACTCGAATAATTGCCACAACCTTCACCATTCCAAAGATGTAATCCCCAACCATCGTAGTTGCCATCTGCACGTTGATAAAAAATAGCAATTTGATCGTCGTTTAATTCAAGTCCTGTACCGCTCGCTATCACTTCTACTTTATTGATTAATTCAAAAGCAATAAGTGCACGTTTGAGCTCTAGTTGTAAAGTAAATTTATGGCTGGCACCTGCAGTTAATTCGTCAATCGACAAATTAACATAAGGAACACCATCGTCATTACCATCAATATTGCGTACTTGATGGCTGCTGGTAGGAATGAAAACGCGAAATGGGCCGGTTAATGTTTCGCTACCTTGGTTGGTGATAGTAACAATAGATAAATATTGATTATTGATACGATCATAAATGGGGCGAGGAGAATAACTAAAGTCAGTATCCGCTGTATTTTCCCATGCTGCATGGCTAAAAGGTGTTGCCAGTAAGGTTAATAATAGTGTGAATAGTAGCGTTAGTTGCAACATAGGCTTTTTATAAAAACTCATGCGATTATCCTCGTTTGGAGCTGAAGCGCTGTTGGCCAATTAAACCCGCCATAGCAATAAATAGCATGATAAGCGTGCTAGGCTCTGGCACTGAGGTTGCCACAGAGGTTAAAGAAACATTGCCAATATTGAGTTTTGAAGACACAGACGTAGGATTAAAACCACCTTGCACGGTAAAATCTAAAGTCCAATTACTTTGATTGTAAAAGCTAGGGTCTAATAATGCGGAAAAAGAGCCAGAGTTATAAATACTGCTCGCTTCAATAAGATGACCATGCTCACCTTTAGCGTTAAATAAGTTGCCGGTGCCATTGCTTAAGCTAACAAAGAAACTGTCGGCCAAAATACTACCATCATCAAAACCAGAAAAGTCCCAATCAAAGTTAAGCTGTAACGCGCCATTGGTAGTTGTTAAATCTAATGTTGTGAAGAGAGTGTTGGCATTAAATGCGCTAGCGCCATCAGTAATATCGACACTGATAACCGCACTACAGTTACCAGCATTATTATCGATACTAAAATCCCCCGTTGCGCCAGGGTCACCCGTACCGTCAGTATCTTTTTGCCAACCTTGAAAATCACAGCGTTGGAAATCACCGTTACTTATATTGTTAATGATGCCACTATAGGCATTAACACTAAATAACAGCACGAATACCACGCTTAAAAGCTTTTTTATTCTCATCACAATCACCTTATTTTTATTATTTGTTTTTATTTTTTTGTCTAGCGCATCTCTCTTAGGTCTTAGCACCTAAGCTACAATTACGCGTAATTTGTTGTACATTTATTAAACGCTAGATGAAGGTGTTAGTGCGCTTGAATACGTATGCATGAATACGTATTCAGCAGTGATGTGAATGCTGAAATGTAACTTTGAAAGTCGAGGGTTACTTATTAAAAATGTGAGGTGTAGTGCCAAGTGTTATTTGCGATGTGTTCCTTAAGTATAATCTTACAATGTCTTCTATAGGCAAAAGCTGAAATTGGTTAACAGTACTTTCGTATATGACGCTTCGTCACTCTTTCATGAAAGAGTGACGATATAGCTGTAGCGTATGCACTTATGCTAGCGCGCTACTCGGTACATTGGTCGGGCTGATATGCTCAATTGGGTAACAACCTAACACTTTAATAAAGTTAGTTTGCTCAGTAATTTGGCTAATGGCTTCTTGTAGGGCTAAGTTCTTCAAGTTAGCTTCTACATCGATATAGAACATTTCTTCCCATGGTCGGCCTTGAATGGGTCTTGATTCAAGTTTGCACATATTAATGCCTTTATTCTTTAATACTAATAAACACTCAACCAATGCTCCCGGTTTTTGTCCAGTGGCAATGACTAATGTGGTTTTGGCTGGAATTTGTTCTGCAACGTCAATGGGTTTACGCGCTACTAAAATAAAGCGGCTATGGTTTTCACTTTGGTTGGCAATCGACTTTTCTAGTGCATGTAACTGATATAAGTTGCCGCCTTCTTCACTGCCTATAACGGCGACACTGTCATCTTGTAATTCGTAAGCTTGTGCCATGGCGTCAGCTGTACTTTCGCAGTATTCAATACGTATATCACTTTGTTTATCAAGAAAGTTACTACATTGTGCGAACGGCTGACCATGGGCGTAAATAGTTTTAATTTTACTTAACTGGGTATTTACTGCGGTAAGTAAACAATGCTCAATAGGCTGGGTGATTTCACCAACAATCGACAAGTTAGTGTGTTGCAGTACATCGTAAACTTCATTAATACTGCCTGAGCTAGTATTTTCAATCGGTAACATGCCGTAATCAACACTGCCTGATTCAACTTGCTGCATAATTTCAGCAAAGCTTTGGCAACCACTTTCAATGATTTTTTCAGCACGACGAGAAAAATAACGATGGCTGGCTAAATAACTATATGAACCTTTATCACCCAGAAAGGCAACGCTGACCGTAGGTTCTTGAATATTTGGGTTTGCAAGGGTTTGTAAATAGGCTTGTTGATTTAATACTGAGTCTTCAATAATGGTTTGAAAAACACTGGTAACGTAATGCGCGTCAAGCCCGAGTTTTTTGCCATTGGTGATTAAACGTATAAGCAACTCTTGCTCACGTTGTTGGTCACGTACTGGACGAATTTGATGTGCCTTACTTTTGGCAACATTTAGGGTTAATGCGCGGCGCTCAGCAAATAGCGTAAGTAACTGCTGATCGAGCTGGGTAATTTTTTCACGTATTTTATTTAGATCTAATGCTTCGTTCACCGCGTTTTCCTACTATCGTTGTTATGAGTTGAGTCACTGCAATATTCATATTTAAGCTATATACCCGTAATCATTAAAATTGTACTTTTTTATCCGTTTAAAAAACTTATCTACTTCGTTGCATTCAATCGCAATAGCTAGCTATTACTCAATCATGCGCCTTGTAGCTGAAATTTTTAATCAAGCTAAAAATCTCGCACTTCCAATGACTACGGGTATAGCGTTAGTTATTTTATTTATTCGTTATGTTAACTAAACACGCTAAAACTAAAAAACCTCCGCTTGGAGGTTTTTATTAAATGCCAAAACCTAAAACGCGCTCAGAGTACTGAGAGAAAAAACACGTTAAAGAAAAAAGTAGGTTTTGTCGTTTGCATAGCTTTACTTTATCTACCCTCTGGCAATACTTCAACCGTTTCTTTATGCCTATTTGGCTGTTGATACAATAAAAGTC
>PJEL010002099.1_pt1 | contig 18813 bp, 12 predicted proteins | sample 1853271 | NCBI WGS metagenome assembly PJEL01 (sample SAMN08108733, study PRJNA415343) | Invertebrate metagenome, whole genome shotgun sequencing project. | host: Globobulimina | place: Sweden: Gullmar Fjord | collected 2015-08
GAGTGCCCATAGGAGTAGTAGAAGGGAAGCAGAACAAGAACGCGCTCGCGCTCATCGAGCTTCAGGTAATCGATAATGGAGCCACAGTTGGCGACCAGGCTTCGCTGGCTGAGCGTCACGCCCTTGGGCGATCCCGTCGTGCCCGATGTGTAGAGGATCATCGCGGGATCGTCCGTGTCGGGGATGGGCAAGCTGAGCTTGTCCGTCCGCCAATCCCGAATCAGATGCCGCTCCCAGGACTCGGAATCCCCGGGAATCTCCACATCCCCCATCTTACCTTCGGTGAACCAGAGGCTCGGGATATGATCGGGATCGAGCCCGTCTACGAATCGCCGTAGGAACTTGGCCTGACCGATGACCGCCTTCGGCTCGCAGTCCGCGAAAATGTGATTGAGGGTATGGGCGTCGTTGACGGGATTGAGGGCGACGAGGATCGCGCCGAGTCGTTGAACGGCGTAGTAGGCTACCAAGTAGCCCGGCGAGTTTTCCCAGAGCAACGCAACACGGTCGCCCTGCCGAACTCCTTCATCATGCAGACGCTCGGCCATGCCGAGAGCACGCTCCGCGAGTTGTGTATAGCTCCAACGCTCATCGCCTTGCACGACCGCCTCACGCTTGGGAAAGCGCGCCGCGCTAACTGCTAGGGTCAGCCAGACTGCCTGCATCCGCTAGCCGAGCTTCGCTGTTACGAAGGTTGCGACACGCGAAACGGAATCGAAGTTCTCGGGCGTCAGCTCCGAGTCCTCGATACTGATCTCCCACTTATCCTCGATGAACTCGATCATCTCCATGACGCCTGTTGAATCGATGACGCGCGCGTCAAGTAACGAGTCGCTATTGTCGAGTCCGGGATCGTCCTTGCCGGCGAGAAAATTCTCGACGACGAACTGGCGAATGGTGTCTTGCATTTCCTTTTCGTCCTCCATATTTAGCCCCTGGGTATTGCGGCCTTAAGTCTCCGCCCCTAGGGGCATTGCCACATGAAAATCTTGCTCCGAACCCGTCTCCCCGATCTCGCCACCCTTGGCGAGGTTGTGTTCAAGCAACTGCGTCGACAGCATTCCGACGAACAGCATGTTGTCTCTAAAGCCGATCCGCGCTCCGCGTCGGCGCGACAGCTTGCGAACGAGACCCTGAACGCCGGCGTTGTCGAATAGGCCCGCCTTTTCGATGGCGGATTCGCCGATCATCTCACCGACCCACTCGGGAGCGTCATCCGCAAAGAAGCAGGGCGCATCCGGAGCCATGTAGGGCTGCTTGGGCCGAGACATGATCTCGTCCGGAAGCGTCCCCTTCGCCGCGCGCTTGAGCACATCCTTTTCGCGCAGTACCGGCAGACGATGACGCGGATCGAGCCGAGCCGCTCCTGCAACGAAATCCGGATCGAGGTAGGGAAAGCGTCCTTCGACGCTGTGGGCCATCGCCGGGCGATCGCCCTGGCTGCTGAGCAGGTAGCCACCCAACAACAACTCGGCCTCGAGGAGCTGCGCACGATCCAGTTGATCCCAGTCGTCGAAGTCAAAGGGCAGTCCATTCAAATACTCGTCGTCCCATGCAGGGATGCGATCGAGCAGGGGCAACAGGTCCGGCGCGAGGTAGCGATCCAGGACGCCGACTACCGTCTCCCAGCGTGGCCGATGGCTGAAGCCGGGATCCGCCGGGTTGTCCACCCAGCGACCGTAGTAGCGTTGCATATACTCCGCTTGGCCGGCTTTTGCAAGTAGGGGATTTGTCGGGTAGAGCCGCGCGAGGAGCAACGGCCTCAGCCGGCTCGCTGGGCGCTTCGCCCACCAGTGCCGAATTTTGGCATCCTTGAATAAATCATACCCTGCCATCACCTCGTCGGCGCCCTCGCCGGTGAGAACAACCTTGATCCCCTGTTCCCTCACCTTGGCGGCGAGAAGCATCAGAGGCGTCGGCGCCGTTCGGAGAACGGGTTTCTCGGCGTGGCGCACCAGACGGGGGAATGCCGCCGCGATATCCCCCGCGCCGACCTCAATGGAGTGGTGATCGCTCCCGAGGTGATCCCGCATCAGATTCTGATAGCGCGTCTCGTCGAAATCCGCGTCCTTGAACCGGAGGGAAAAGGTCTTCATCCCCGGATTCTCGTCCTTGATGAGCGCGGCGAGCAGGGAACTATCGATTCCCCCACTCACATAGGCCCCGACCGGAACGTCCGCCCGCAGTCGGATCCGCGTCGCCCGTCGCAGGTCTTCGCGCACCCATTCCGCAGCGGCCTCGGGATCGCCCCCACTGCTCGATTGCCCAAAGGGGAAGCGCCACCAGCGTTCCTCGCGCCAGCCATAGCGATCGTAGCGAGCCCAGTGGCCTGCCTTCAGTTCGCTGATCCCCCGGTAGGCGGTTCGTCCCGGAAGCGGAGCCCAGTAGCGGAAGGTCTGAAGGATCGATTCGTGATCCAGCTCACGGGGAGGCGCCGGGTGCGCAAGAAGAGACTTGATCTCCGATGCGAAAACCAAGCTCCCCTGTCCGATCCAGTAGTGAAGCGGGCGGATGCCGAAGCGATCCCGCGCAAGGAATAAGCTCTCCTCTTTGCTGTCCCAAAGGGCGAGCGCCCACTGTCCGTTCATCGCCGCGAGGCCATCGGCCCCGTGCTCCATCAACTGATGCAGAACAACCTCGGTATCGCTCGACGTATGGAAGCGATGCCCGAGACGGATCAACTCTTCGCGCAGCTCGGGGTAATTGAAGAGTTCGCCGTTGTAGGTGATCCACCAGCGCCCGCTCGGATCCGCCATCGGCTGCGCGCCGGTATTGAGGTCGATGATCGCCAGGCGGCTGTGACCGAGCGCCGCCGGCCCTTCGACGTGCATGCCGAAGCCGTCGGGTCCCCTGTGACGAAGACGAAGCACCATCCGCTTGAGCAGTTCGGGCTCGGGCAGCTGACGCCAATCGATGAAGCCGGCAATGCCGCACATCAGCCGCCACCTCCCAGCTTAACCGGATTGGGCGGCTCGGACGCCTTGTTCCCATCGGACAACACTTCCGCCTCACCGGAATAGGCCTCGAGCCTGTCGCAGATCTCCCCGTATGAAATAATCTCCAGTTCGTCCCCCCGCTCCCGCAACTTGGCGAGCAGATCGGCGAATCCCGTCAGGTGGGGAATGTCCCAGGGATCGAGGTAGATGTTCACATAACCGCCGCTCGCGAGCGCCGCCTCGGTCGACTCCCAGACAAGATCGCAGAACTCCTCGGCCGTGTTGTGGCTGAGCTTGTAGAAGGGATGATCGACATGCAGGCTGTGCCAGGTGTCGAGCACGGTGAGCGGATGCTTGGGACAGGTGGTCAGCGGAAACTCCCAGATCCCCTCATCGGCCAGGTAGGGCCGCCCCGCTGAGGGAACACCCGTCATCAGAGTGGACGAATCGTAGCGGTAGCCCAGCTCACGCAGGATCCCGTAGATCTGCGGCGTGAACAGATCCTTGAAGTGAGGGATCCTGCAACCGTCGCAGTCGATGCCGAGAACTTCGCTGATGATCTCGTGGGCGCGCTCGATCTCCTCCTTCTTCTCGTCGCGAGAAATAAGGCGGAACTTGCGGCCGGGATTGATCTCGTCGTTGTCCGGGTGGCTATAGGTGTGATTGATGATCTCGTGGCCCGCGTTCGTCAGAACGCGATGCAGATCGGGGTAGCGCTCAACCCAGAGGCCGACAACGGCGAAGGAGGCCAGAATGTCGTATTCCCGCAGCTGATCGCAAACCGCGGGGAAGGCCTCGACATCCTTGCTGTAATCGCAGTCGAAGCTGAGAGTGAGCGCCGCTTTTTTCTTGAGCCAGGGGATTCTGGGCTGCGCGCTCAGCTCCATGAATGAGCGGAAGACCCGGCGGGGCCAGAGCAACGTGCTGAGTCCCATGAGCGGCCGCGACTCATGTCTGCCGATCAGAAAACGCTGCCATGCGTTGAGCTTGGGATGCGGCTGCTGCTTCACGCTCGTCCTTCCAGGATGCTGCCCTCTCCGGGTGACACCGTCTCCTTCGAGTCCTGCACGGTCAGGCGAAGATTTTCGCCGGCGGGCAGGTCGCAACAGAAACGATTCAGGGCGACGGACTCCACTGTCGCCGGGCTAGAGCCAAGGGCGCTGCCATCGGCCAGCAGAACCCCACTACCAGGGAGCAAGAACAACTCCACCTCGCCCCCTGGACCCCGTAGTTCGATATCTCCGCGGCCGCCATCCTCGCCATTTGCCGGCGAGACGCGGAGGGATGCGACCGGGCCGCGCAGGCAACGCAGAAGACCCTCGCGGAACTCCAGAGTGCCATCCGCCTCGGGGCGGAGCTGCTCGATCTCGGCGAGCGGCAGCTCACCATTGGATGCCGCGGGTAGGAAAGCAGTTGCGCGCAGCGGTCCGCTCGCACGCAGTGAGCGCGTGAGATAGGGCGCGATCTCATAGTCGCGGTAGGCGCCCGCGTCGCCGGACAGGCCGTCTTCCGCCGCGCGGGCAATGTTGTACATCTCGCGCGCCGTCACGAAGTGCAGCCTGTGACGTCGACCATCGCCGAACTCGTCACAGAGGCAGCGATACATCTCCTCGGCGCCCTTGCCGAGCAGAGCATCCCTGTGGCGCTCTGGAGCACCGTGCGTGTGCACTTTCACGAAGATCCACTCGGGCCTTCCCTCGATATGGATTCCCTCCCGCACCCAGCCGCGCACCCGCTTCGCCGTCCCTGGTCCCTCGCCCGTGACATCGGCGTCCTCGACCCCGAAGAAGGGGAAGCGACCTTTGCGACGAAGCCCCAGGGGGCCGGTAATCATCATGAACTCATTCGCCTCGGGCAGACGGTTCGCGGCCAGTGGCCTGCCGGTGTCATAGCTCTTTGGTGCGGCGGGATCGTCAACGGCGCGGTAAAGGCAGTTTACCATGCGCGGCTGAGCGTCGTAGAGGCTGGGAAAAGTAAGATCCGCGTAGCAGCCCGTCGATGCGAGAATCTGCAGTTCGTCGTTCACGCCACAGTATTCGGGGCGCGAATTGTCGAGCGCCCAGTTCCCGTGGATGAAAGAATAGCGCCGCTCGACCTTGGCGCCCTGTACCTGGAAGACTCCGTACTCTTCGTAGGATTCAAGCGTCTCCTCGAGCAGGGTTCGCAAACTCTCGCTCGTGTCGTTTTCGTGGTGCAGGTGCAGCTCGACCTCGCCGACCCCCTGCCAGTCCATCGCGACGAGCCCCTTCATGTGCTCGTCGGAAAAGTAGTGCGGCGGAAAGAAGAAGCCGTGCTGTGGGTGACGGCCATCGCTGTCCTCGAAACGGCGGGCGAGCGCGGGATAGCCATCGGTCCAAGCCTTGAACCTCTCTGCGGATTGCTCGGGGCTCGCACCCTTCGTTCCGGGCTCGAAGTGATCGACGAAGCAGAAAAGGACGTCGCGCGTCACATCGGCGGGCAGAGCCGGCGGCCCCCCGCGAAGCGCCAATCGGCGCCGGAGCCAAGGCAGAAGCCAGAGATCGAAGCGATAGAGCTTTTGCTTGGCCGGGAAGATCAGCCCATAGAGCAGCATCCCCAGCCTGGCAACAAGCAGTGTCAACAGATCGAACGGACGGCTCATCCCAACTCTCCGAGTAGCTCGGTGACGCGATGCTTTTTGCCTCCCGGCCGCTTCCCAGCCTCGGCGAGTTCAAGAACTCTGCGGAGGTTTTCGCCCCAAGTGTGCTTTTGCCCAACCGATTCCCTCGCGGCGGATCCCATCGCGGCGAGGCGCTCGGCATCTGCGCCGAGCAGATCGGCAAGAGCCTGCGCCAAGGTCGGTACGGGTCCGCTTGTTTCCGTGCCGAACAGCAGGCCGTTGACGCCCGTATCGATGACGTCCTGCAAGGGCGGTAGCGCCGGGGCGAGAACCGCTTTGCCGAGGGCCATGTATTCGAACACTTTCATGGGCGAGCCATAGTCGTTTGAGTGGGGCATCACGCAGATGTCCATTGCGGCGATCCATGCTGCGAGATCGTCATGGTTCTGTTCGCCCGGTAGAAGCGCCAGCTTGGAAAGGCCGGCCTCCGCGATCCGATTCTCGATCCGCTCGCGCTCGGGCCCATCCCCGACAAGCAGCAAGCTCGCGGGAAGACCTTTCGCGCGACAGTCGACGGTTGCATCGACGAGCCGATCCAGGCCATGCCAGGGATAGAATCCGCCGACGAAACCGATGACGCGCTGGCCCGCGAACTCCTCCGGCAAAGCGATTGGCTTCAGAGCGCCGGCGCGCTCCCACCAATCCCGCGCAACGGCGTTCGGCGTCATCACGATCTTGTCGGGATCGGCGCCGCGATCCAGCATGCGCTCCCCGAGCCGGCTCGAGACCGGCGCGAGAACGGCCGCATCGCCGAAAATCGCTGTTTCGAGCCGCCGGGCGGAGGGTTTGAGCAAGCCGCTCCGCCGTCTGACAAGGGGATCGTCGCAAGTGTAGTTGACCTCGAGAATATGGGGGACGCCCAGGCGGGAGGCAAGGCAGCTTCCCGCTCCGGCAAAGAAGGCATAGCGCTCGTAAATGAGGTCGGGCGAATAGCGCTCCGTGATCTCGAGCAAGCGGCGGAGAAGACGACGGTCGTAGGCCATCTCCGCGAGTTCGAAAAGTACCTCAGGGGCGTGGCGGGCGAAGCGAGCCGTGAAGCCCGAACCATCGCTCGAATCATCCGACGGAGCGTAGGGATCGCTGCCGGAAGGTCCAACCACTTCGACGGTGTGGCCGCCCCCCCGCATGGCATCGACCATGCCGCGGATATGCACACCCTCCACGCCCCGTCCCTGGGTTCTGTGCAGATAGAGGATGCGCATTCTAGACTGCCTCCTCTTTCGGGAGCATGCCCTGGATCAACTCTGACATCTCGGTCGCAACCGAGTCCCAGCCGCGCCCACTGGCCGCCGCGGCCGCCTCGTTGAATTCGAAGCCATTCATCATCTCCATCATGGCGTCGGTCAGCCGCCAGGGGTCCTCGGGAGGGATGAGCTTGCCCGTGTGCCCATCAACGACAATCTCGGGGATACCTCCCACCCGGCTGGCGATGACCGGGCGGTTCGAGGCGAGCGCTTCGACGAGAACATTGGGATAGCCTTCCATAAGACTCGGCAGAAGCAGGCAATCGCAGGCGCCCATCCATTCGGGAACCTCGCTGTGAGGAACAGGAGGATGCAATCTTACCTGCCCGGACATACCGAAACGCTTGATGCGAAGGGCCACTTCGTCCTGGAGTTCCCCCTCGCCGATGATGACCAGACGCGCCTTCATCCGCTCCATCACGGGGATCGCCCGAAACGCCTGCAGCATGCACAGGACGCCCTTGATATCGCGCAGATAGCCGATGAAGAGGAAGGTGTAGGGTTCCTGCTCCAGCTCGAGCTTGGCGCGGCACTCGCTCTTGTCCATCTTGCGGAATCGGGTCCCGTCGAGGCCGTTGCGCACAACGGCAACCTTATCCCCGTCAATCCCGAGCGAGATCATCTTGTCCTTCAGAGCCTGGCTGACGGCGACCACCTGCTGCGCCTTGCGCAGTGTCCAGAGTGTCAGACGGCGACGCAGCCAACTGCGGGTGAAGAGGTTGATGTCCGAGCCCCTGGCTTTGACGAGAACGGGAATTCCGAGCTTCTTGCCGAGTTTGACGGCGGCGTAGCCGTCGGGAAAGGCGTAGTGCCCAATGATGAAATCGGGCCGTCTCTCCTTGGTTAACTGGCGCATGAGAGGTAGAAGCGCGAGGTAGAGCAAGGGTCCGTAGAGGAACCGGAAGTAGCGGGGGATGACGATGTGGCGCGGGTGGTGGACCTCGATCCCCTCACGCTCTTCCCGCAGGGGCGCAGCGTGATGCGCGAATTTGCGGATCTCGCGCAGGCTCGATGGAACCCATGGCAATGGCGCCATCACCTTGAGGTCATAGCGCTCCCGCAACCGATGGGTTTCCTGCCAAACGAAAATCCCCCGCGCCGGCTCCACCGGATTGGGAAAGAGATTGGTGATTATTAGTCCCGAGCGCATGAGCCTCCGTGCTGCAGCAGTTGTTGGTCCCGCCGGACATCAGGACCACTCCTTCTCGAAGAATAGCCCCGATTCGGCATCCGCTTCCGCCAGGAGATTCCTTCCCCTGTAACTGATCCGGCGAGCCTGCACCGCAAAGAGCGAGCGGAGTCGCCCACCGGAGCCCAGCGTGGCCATGGCCAGAGAGGACTCGATCTCGAGCCCATCGACCCAATTCACCTGAGCGACCGCGGTCTCGCCGCGACGACGGAAACTGATCTTCAAGGTTTCGTCCAATTCCTTGCTAATCTCAAGTCTGAAATCGCCTTCCGGGCCGATCTCCAGATGACTTCGTTCGAGTCGGGGGTAGCTGCCGGGGTCGGCGAGAAGGCTGAGCAGCAGCATATCCCCTTCACCCCGGCCGGCAAAGCCGGTCTGGGCCGTCGCGACGCGAATACCGTAATCTTCCGAATACCAACCCGCCGGAGGATCGTTGTTTCCCTCTCTGTGGAAAGGGTACAGGCCCTCGGGAACGAAAAAATGGGCGAGAAGGGCCGTTCGTTCCCTATGCTTGAGTCTGAGGGCGTGGAAATTCATTCCGGGAACGGCGCAGCTCCCGCCGCTTCCCCTCCCCTGCGGCCCCTCGATCGCGGTCTCGGCGGAAGGTTGCCAGCGGGGCTCCATGCCGGGAGCGCAGAGCCAGAGCAGTTCGACCGGCAGGCTTTCGGTTCCAAAGTCGGCATCCGCCTGCGGAGCGGGTAAGTCGTCGAGCAGGATGACGAAGCCCGGCGGGATCTGCAGTATCCTCCGCGCGACCGTCTGCCGTCGCCCGGATGGCGCCCGATCTCCCTCCCTGACCGCGTCCCAATAGCGCGCCACCCTACCCGCATGGCTCGCCTCGCAGTGCGCGTCGGCCTTCTCGGCCCAACCGAACCGATCGGGAGGCGCCAGGGGAATGGCCGGATCGACGCCGCCGAGACGAACTAGCGAGTGGGCGCCGGCGCCTCTGAAGTGATCGCGCCAGCGCTGCGGGCCGTTGTAGAGATAGGTGCCCCCGTCGATGAAGACGGGATTGCCGGCGAGGGTCAAGGTCATGGCGAGCTGATCGACATGACTGTGTCCCGCGCCCCCTTGCCCCATGGAACCCGCCCGAAACACCAGATGTCCGCCGGGTAGGCCGGCTTCACCGGCCGGGTCGCCGAAGCGCGAGCTGAACCAGCCGGCAACCGGGAAGGACTCGACCTCCGGCAACGGTCCGCTCATGCCTGCCGTTCCCGCCGAACCGATCAGCCACAGCGCTTCCCCGTCGGGCTCCCCCGCGACGAGCCCGAGGTCCGGCGCGCCGAGCAATCGCGTCCCCGCGGAGAGCAACGCGCGGGCATCCCGGCGCGGACGATTGTCGAACCGGACGACCCGGCCGCCATCATCATCCCCGAGCGATACGAGATGGCCATCGGGCCCCGTCAGCGCGGCGAGTGGACGGAGCATCGCGCGCAGCTTGTCGCCCCAGACCAGTTCGAGGTTCTCATCACCCGCCCGCCCCCAGAGAATGGCCTGGAGGTAGAACTCCAGAACGAAACGATGGTATTCGATCGCCCGCTCGCCCTGTACGCCATCGGAGAGAACTTGGGCTCGCAGTTCCCTGTCCAGAATACTCCGCCCTCTGTCCCGCCAGCGGGCGGCGTCGGCAAGCTGGGGCATTGCGCAACCGAGGCAGTAGAGCGCGGCGACTTCGCCTATCAAGTGATTGTTGGACACTGACTTAATGGACAGGTGCCTCTCGACGAAACGGCCGTTCTCGACGAGCGAAGCGGCGAGCAGGAGCGTTGTTTCGTCATTCTTCGTTGCGTGCAAAGCCCAGGTCCAGAGCAGCGAAAAGATCCTCAGCCCCGCCTCGAGACCCGCAAGCCAGTGCGGACCCCAACCGACGGGATTCTTCTCTCGGAAATCGTAGATAAGGCGTAGTGCGAGATCGATCGACTCGCCGCGCGCACCGACCATCGAGGCGGCGAGAAGGGTCGGCGCAGCCTGGAGGCGACCGAGTTCCCAGAGGAGCCGCAGGTCGCCGTACTTGGTGAAATCGGCATGATCGAAACATTCGGTGGGGAGAAGCGGCCAACGTTCGCCTTCGGGAACGGCGAGCCAGTCCGGCGGCAATGCTCCTTCGATGTGACGGTCGAAGTAGGGCGCCCGGCCGCCGAGCGCATCGGCGGCGATCTGCCGCAGGCCGATGTCCGCCGCGGGCAATCCCGCGATGGCGGCTAATTCGGCCGTATCGTGCGGGCTGCGGAAGGTTTCGCAAAGCTTGGCGGGACTGGGCCGATCGTTCGAAATCGCTCCCGCAAGGAGAGCGTCATCGAGGGCGGTGGCGGGAGATGGTGCGCCCGGCGGTCGGCTGAGCTGTCCCTTTAACCGCCGAACCCCGTGCCGGATGCGGGCGGCGCCGCGCATCAAATCTCCGGTGCGAAGGGCTTAGGCAGGGGGTCGTCAAAGAACTGGTGAGCTAGGCGCGCATGGATCCTCTGCGCCGCGCGACCATCTCCATAGGGGTTCACGGCGCCCGACATCGCGGCGAATGCCGACGGATCGTCGAGCAGCCGTCCCAATTCTTCGCGTATGCGATCGGGATCCGTTCCAACCAATTTCACGGTTCCGGCGCTCAGCGCCTCGGGCCGCTCCGTAACTTCGCGCATCACGAGAACGGGCACGCCGAGACTGGGCGCCTCCTCCTGGATGCCACCGCTGTCGGTGATGACGATGCTCGCGCGCTTCATCAGGTGGACGAACGGCGCGTAGTCGAGAGGCTCGGTGAGGTGGACGTTCTTCAGATTGCCCAGCAAGCGCTTCGCGGGCTCTTTGACGTTGGGGTTGGGATGGACCGGATAGACGAAGCGGGTGTCCCCGTGGCTCGCGGCAATCTCCGCGATCGCCCCGAAGGCCTGCTCGAGCGGCGCTCCGAAAGACTCCCGGCGATGAGCGGTGATGAGCACCAGTCTCTCCCCGTCGTCGAACGGCAGATCGGGCAGCCCGGCCGGCACTTCCTCCCTACCCGCGATAGTGAGCAGGGCGTCGATGACCGTGTTTCCCGTAACGATGATCCGATTGCCGTCGATCCCCTCGCTGCGGAGGTTCCAGGCGGCCTTGTGGGTCGGGGCGAAGTGATAGTCCGCGAGAACTCCCGTGAGGTGGCGGTTCATCTCCTCAGGAAAGGGGCTGTAGCGACTGCCCGTTCTTAAGCCCGCCTCGACATGGCCGATCGGGATCTTCATATAATAGGCGGCGAGCGAACCGATCAGGGTCGTCGTCGTGTCGCCATGGACGAGCACGATATCCGGGGCGATGGCCTCGTAGGCCCCCCGGAGCCCATGCAGGGCGCGCTCGGTGACCTCGAAAAGAGTTTGGCCGTCGCGCATGACATTGAGGTCGTGATCGGGGATAATACCAAAGAGCTGAAAGACCTGATCGAGCATCTCACGGTGCTGCGCTGTCGCAACGACGGAGACATCCCAGCGGGCGGGGTTGGCCCGGAATTCGCGTATCACCGGTGCCATCTTGATGGCTTCCGGGCGAGTGCCGACAACAACGGCCAGTTTCACCCTGCTTGGATTCGACATCGGAACTTGCGCTTCTCCTTGTTATTGCTCCATTTATAGCAGGTCAGCTTTGGAACATCCATCAAAATGCTCAAGGCTCCGGCAGGCAATGCGCCACCGGCTGGAGCTGCCGACGAGGGAGACTCTTTGCACAATCCGATCCAGACCCTGAGCTTGCTTTATTATTCGGCCTTCCGATCGCTCCGCGCCTGGCGGAGCTGGCGGCCCTTGCTCGGATTCTGGCTTTTGCAGGGGGCTCTGCTCGTCGCGCTTTCCCGCTTCACGGAGTTGCCGGGGAGCGAAGCGATCGGCCGATTTCTCGCATCCTGGTTGGATCCCGAAGTGGGTGAATATCCCCGATTGTACCTTTGGTTGCCCGATATTCACAGGCGGCTCTATCTAATCCTTGCCGCGACGGTGGGAATCCTCTTCCAGGGAGTTTGCATCATCCGCCTCGCCGAGCGCTATGGGCGTGGGCAGTTGACGCTGCCGCGGGCTTGGAGCCGCGCTTTCGTTCGCTGGCCGGGGCTGTTCTTGATCAATATCATGGGACTCGCGCTCATCCTGCTGCCGCTCTACGCATCCCATCGCTGGCTCATGCCCCTCGCGCCGACCCCGGAGATCGGTTCGGTGATCCGGGCGGGCACCCTCGCCGTCGGGATAGGGTTCGACGCCTTCATCGTCTACGCCGCCTATCTCTATCTCGTCTATCGCAACGGCCTCGGCCAGGTCCTGCTGGCAAGCTTCAGCTTCGCGCGTCAGCGTTTCCCCGTCTCCTTCGGGATCGTCATGATCCCCTTCCTGCTTGCCCTGCCGATCAGGATGTTGATCGGGACGCCCCGAGCCATCATGGAGACGTTCAGGCCGGAGATCGTTCTCTACCTGCTGCTTCTGAGCAGCTTCGTCACGATGCTTCTGCTCTTTCTCCAACTCGCGACGATCATCCGCTTCCATATTTCGGAAGTCAACCGCAACGCATACGGTGACTATTAGATCGCGCTTGATGGCTTGATCCGACATCGCGAGCGGCTGACGCCCAGCTATCTCAGGAGATATTTCCCCTCCCTGTCCGCTTGGCCGCTGCGCGAGTAGACCCGGACAAGATAGATGCCTCGGCTCACGGGGTGGCCTTTGTTATTTCGCCGATCCCAGGTGAAGGTCTCGCCGTCCGCGGTGGCGGTGTGGTCGTGGACCAATTTGCCGCTGATCGTGAAGATTCTCACCGTCCACCCGGATTCCAGGTTGTGCACGGCAAGCGCTTCTTCGGGCCGATCGGCAAGGACGCCCGGCGGCCAGATCTCCCCGCGCTCCCAGATACGATCCAATGCATCGTCGCCTTCGCCGCCGGGATCTTCATTGGCCGGATCGACGGGGGATACGCAGTCGAGTTCGATGGGACTTTCGGTCATCGTTAGCAGGCTCAGGCCGCCGTGGGTGCTCAGGGCTCGCACGCCGAACCAGTATTCGCCGTCGTCAACCTCATCGAGATGGGCACCGATCGTCCTCTGGAATTCGAGCGTGATCTCCTCGCCCCCTTCGACGAGGCCATAGGCCACCTGATAGCCCAGGATAGTGATGTCGCGGTTCTCCTCCCAGGTGATCTCGACATTGCACTGCTCGTCCGATGTTATGACAAGACCCTCCGGTGGACGGGGAATGTCATTGCCACGGCTTTCGCCCCCTGTCGTGAAGGTCCAGTCATATTCAACCGAGTTTGACGGCTGCGCGGTATCGGCTGCCACGATCCCGACAGAGTAAATCGTGAACGGGGTGAGCGGCTCGTCTGGAGAGGCGATGACATAGTATTCCCCCCCGACGAAAGGAAAGATCTCGATATCCAGATCTTGGCCGTTCTTGCTCAAGGCCAGACTTGCTGGATCAACCCCCGTGTGAGCGTCCTGGACCATGCAGGCAAACGGAGTGTTCAATGTGACGAGCGTCTCGTTCAGGTTGGGCAGGAAGAGCGAAGGAACCGGCGGCAAGTGATCGACACCCGGAAGATCGAGGAATACTTCATCGCTGAGAATGGGGCTTGACCAGTTTCCGAGAGTGTCGCTGAAACGCGCATAGACGGTGCGGAGACCTTCAGTCGAATCACCGAGGTTCCAGTCTATCGAAGGTGCGAGTATCTCCGCCGCACTCCACGCAAAGGCGTCGTTGCTGAATGCCATCAGTATCGCGCTTCCTCCGCAGCCGTTGTCGATCGCCGCGCAGTTGAGCGTCACCACGGGAGTTGTCACAAACTCCTCGACGACATCGAAGGTCGCGTCGGGAGGCGATGAATCGACCGACGCCGAATCGCTTGCCGGGTCGGCCATCCAGTTCCCCTGAGCATCGGCGAATAGAACATAGACCGTCTTCGCGCCATCGCCGGGAAGCAGGTCCCAGCCGAGCGTATTGGTATAGGGCAGATCCGCCGACCAGTTTTGGCCGTCGTTGCTGACGCGCATGTGGCCCCCGGCCATCCCGGATTCTTCGTCGTTCGCATCGAGCAGCAGAATCGCATCGTTGCTACTGATGCAGCTTCCGCCGGCGATCGCAACCGTTCCGGTCGGCGGCGTCGAGTCGGGTACGAACTCGCCCTGTGTTACGACGAAGTTGCCCCCGCCGCTGCTCGTGAACTCCACGATGCCGTCGTTGCCGACAATGACTTCGGCGATCGGCGTCTGATTGCCATTGTGGAAGACACGATACTGGAAATTGGGCTCGGTATCGAATATCAGATGCCGCTGTTCGCCGATCAAGCCGGATGTGTAGACGACTTCGTCGATCGACGCTTCTTCTCCCGCGAACATCACGACCCAATCCCCGAAGCTCGCGCCCTCTGCATTCGCCGCGCTGATTGCCGTAACATCGGGAGCATCGTCGCCGAGCCAAGTGGGCATCAGTACGGTGAGGAAGAGATCGTCGAGGTTCTCGTCGGGCGGCATGATCTCGAGGCGCCAGCGCCCCCCGAGCTCGCTGTAATCCGCAATCGCGTCCTCGTTGCTCCCCTCGACCCACCACTCGTAGCCCGTCCCCCCAACCCTGCGAATATTGGCATCGCTGGGCAAAACGACGGCGCCGTGGAGCACGGCGCCCCCCAGCTCCATCGAGAAGCGATCGGCGTTCCAGGTTTCGATATTGCCGGGCACCTCGGCGCCGATCACCGATCCACCCTGGAAAACGGGTTGGTTGATGAAGTGGAGGAGACTCTTTTTCTGGAAGGACGCGTCGAGGCTGCTCACGCGATCGAAGGTAACAAAGTATTCGGGACCCTCGAGCAATTCGTCGCGCAGATAGATCCAATGTCGCGTGACATTGTCCACCTTGGGACTGTAGTCGATCATGTTGAGTTTGCCCGCGTCGTAATCGGTCTCCCAGCGAGTATTCGCATAGGCGTTTGTCATGTCGGCGAAGGCATAGGTGTAGCGATCGTTGTGGGTTCTGCGCAGGATGTCGGACATATCGTGCAGGTAGTAGCCCTGGTAGTTGAGCCAATCGCTGTCCTTGGGGACTCCGTCCAGAACCGCGTCCACTACCGTCTGGCGATAGGGAACGTTCTGGCCACCCGAGTTCTTGTAGCCGGCGTGATCCCAGCCGTAGAAGTACCAGCCCAGTTCCTGGCCGGGATCGCGAACCGTGATGCAATTGTGCGCGACGGTCTGGTGGTGGTAGTTGCGAACGTGGGTTCCGCCATCGCCGTCGTAGACGCCACCATCGACGAGCAAGTCTTCACCGTGGGAATAGATGCAGAAGTTCCCCTGGTCCCAGTGGTTTTGGTTGAACCAAGTCCAGTTGCCGGACCGGAATGTCGCGAAGGTCATCGGTTCCGCACTGCCCGAGGTCCAATCGGAGCGGCAGGACCACATGCCGTTTCCCTCGGCGAAGTAGGCGAGAGGTTCCGAGCTTGGGTTGCGCTGAGTGATCGTATTATCGCTGAAAATGACGTCGGCATCGGCAAAGTAGCGATAGCTCTCGCCGGGATAGGTGTCGGCCCCTGTGATATTGCTGCTCCACCAAGCGGCCCACTGGCCCTCCGTTTCATTTCGATAGTGATCCGAAGCGATAAGAAGGGCGGTGATCGAATTATCGAGGTAGGCGCCCTGCTTGTGAGCGTTGTGTCCATGCTCGGGGCGGCGGATGAAATCCTGACTGTAGTAATAGGATTTCGCATAAAACTCCAGGTACTGCTTCAGCGCGGGCGCCTCCTGGTAGAGATCGACTCCGGTTGCCGTATAAACGGCCTCAACATAGCGCAAGATGTAGGCAAGCGTTCCCGAACCGTAGTCGAGACCCATCGGCGGGCAGCCCCCTCTCATCACGGCAAGATTGTCGGGGCCGTAACCGAGAGCATTGCGAATATAGGTCCAGCGCGACGTATAGCCGTTGTCGATATAGATTTCGGCGTCGGGATTGTCGCCCCATGTTGCGAGACCCCAGAGTGGCGGACCGTAGATGATCTTGGAAACGCCATTGAAATAGGTTCCCTCGGGGTACCAGTTCCACTTGCCGCTGCCGTCCATGGGAACGGCGCTCACATAGTCGATCAGCTGCTGCTTGAGCGACGTCGTGAAGTGGGGTGAATGGTAGAGCCAATCGAAGACCAATGCCAGATTGTGAAACTTGGAGCCCGTCGAGTTGAAAGTCACCGTCATGATGGGATGATCGATCATCTCCTCGACAAGAACGTTCACCGCCGCTTGAGCCCAGGACTCGTCGCCGGTAATCGCGTAGGCGAGCGCCTGAGCGCGGGCGCCATCCATGTCGGACCGGTCTGCGCAGACCATGAGCTTTTCCCACTCAAAGCTGTTCGCCTGCCAGTGCTGCGTCTGAATACGCGCAATGCGCTCGGGCGTCAGATAGATGCGAGGGTGATCCGCATACTGCGCGCTGAGCGGCGAGGCGAAGAGCGTGGAGAGCAGTCCGGTAAGCAGCACGATCAGAATCGGCAATAGGCGCGCTTGAGACATGCGGAGCCTCTTTCGCGTGAACAAGGGTGTGGCAGCAGAGAAGTCAAGCATTGGATGCAGCCCCAGGTTTAAGTTTTATCGAACCGCTCAGCCGGGCTCTATGACGCCAAGCTCCGGTAAAAGGAAGCGTAGCCATCGATCATCCCCTGAAGGCGGAAGCGGGAGCGAACATTCTCGCCCGCTCGTTTTATGATGGCTTCTTTGTATTCCCTGTCGAGAAGGAGTTTGGGCACTACGGTTTCGAGCGCCGCCAGTTTTTCCTCGCCGACGGGCGGAACGAGCACGCCGTTCCAACCGTTCTTGATGAGATGACGATTGCCTTCGATCTCGGTGCTGAGCACGACTACCCCCGCCGCCATCGACTCCAGAATCGCGTTGCTCGTTCCTTCGTTGCCTCTCGACAGCAGGCAGAAAATATCGAACATCGAATAGAGTTCATGAACATCCTGCCGAAAGCCCGGCAAGTGCATGCGATCCTCCAGGCCACGGGCTTTGGTCTCCGCGCGGAATTCCACTTCCTCGTCACCATCGCCAACGATGATGGCGTGCACGGGCCTGCCATCGACCTCGGGCAGGCGCTCGAGCAGGTCGAGCATGGCCGGGTGATCCTTGAACGGATAAAAGCGGCTGACGATTCCGAGCAACCAAGCGTTCTCCGGAATCCCCAGCTCCCGACGCTTCGCCGCTACGTCAACCTCAATATTATCGAAACGGTCCAGGTTGACGCCGTTGATGATCACATGCACCGAGTCGCGCGGATAGAAAAGCTTGCTGTAGAGATACTGGCGCAATCCGGGGGAGACGCAGAGTATCCGATCGGCGAAAGGCGCAAGCGCTCGGCTGACCAGCTTCTTCCGCCAGCCGACCAATTGGATCATACCGTGTTCGCTGTTCACCACTGCGGGAACGCGTGCGAGTCTGGCGCCGATCGTGCCGTAGAGGTTCGGCGTGTAATTGCGTGTGTGCACGACATCGGGGGCGAGCTTCTTGAAGAGCTTCGCCAATCGATAGGGCAACTCGGGGGCAAGACGATCCGGGTGATCGAGGCAGATCACGTCGGCGGACGGATTGACGATCCGATCAGCGAGCGGCCCCCGCTTGTGCAGGCAGACGATGGTCGAACGGAAATGGTCCGAATCCAATCCGTTGACGACATTGACGACGCCGTTCTCGAGGCCCCCGGAATTCATCGTCGTCTGCACGTGACAGATATGGATCGGCGCGCTCATTCCGCTAGCTCCCTGGCTTGACAAAGACTTCGGCGAGCACCTCGCCGGCGATCTCGGTCATCCGCTCGTAACCCGCGGCATTCGGATGGATGTCATCCATAGCCAGTTCGGAAGGCAAGAAACCCTTTTCATCCGCCATGCCACCGAAGAAATCGATGACGGTCAAGCCGCGCGCAAGCGCCAGCTCCCTGAGCCACTCGTTGTAGGGCAGCATTTTGCCGTTGATGCCGTTCACGTCCTTGTTTCCGGTCGCGTCGTAGGTTGTGTTGCCGTCTGAGCGAACGGGCAGGCTCGTCGCGAGTATGGGCTGGATCCCATTTCCTTCGGCGAGATCGACGAGATCAAGCATGGCCCGCCGCGTCCCATCGAGATCGACACCCGGCCTGAAGGTGATCGAACAGGCCTTCAGGACGACGGCCTTGGGCTTCAGGTCGATGACGTCCGACTTGAAACGGATGAGGTAATGACTCGGCCACTGCCCCCCGACTCCCCGCTGCGCGACGTCGATGCCATCAAACTTGCCCTCGGGGTTCCACTGCTTGGTGATCGACGCTCCGAGAAAAACGACGTCGGGGCGATCGCCGGCGTTCATCCGTCGCTCGTTGTCCTCGCCGTAGTAATCGCTCTTGGTGAAGCGTTCGCTGATCACCTCGACCTTGTGCATGGCCTTGAGCGCGCTCTGCCTATAGTTCCATGCCTTCCAGGCGAGGCCGGCGACGAGGAGCAGCAGAATGACCATGGGGATCAGCATTTTCATTTTTTCCCGTCTCTCCCTCTTTCCAAGAGGTGGTGATTCCCTCTCAGGCGCTTTGCTTGTCGGTCTCGACGAGTTCGAGGAAGCGGTCGGCCAACGATTGCCAATCGAATCCCTTGCTCACCCAGTCGAGGCCGGCAAGCGAGATTCGTTCGCTCTCGGCCGGCTCATCGATCAACCGGCGAGCGGCGGCGGCGGCCTCCTCGGCGCTATGGACACGCACGAGGAAATCCGCGTCATAGGTCTCAATCTCGACGAGCACGGTAGTCAGTACCGGCTTGCCCAGCGCGAGATACTCAAACAGCTTCATCGGACAGGCCTTGTGGCTGATCGGAATG
>PJEL010002100.1_pt1 | contig 18798 bp, 12 predicted proteins | sample 1853271 | NCBI WGS metagenome assembly PJEL01 (sample SAMN08108733, study PRJNA415343) | Invertebrate metagenome, whole genome shotgun sequencing project. | host: Globobulimina | place: Sweden: Gullmar Fjord | collected 2015-08
TGGAATTACAGGCCGAGGCAGAGTTGCCTGTCAACATTGATCCGCACCGTTTGGCCTCCGTTCTCTTGCCGTCGGCAGAAGATCTATCGGAGAATAGCGAAGCAATTGCATTAGGGTGGCCAGGCGCAACTCTAGAAGTAAAAGCCCTTGAAGGCATGGATTTTGAATACGCACCGACGATTTCAGGGCTAGTACACGTTTTGTGTCGAATATCCATGCCGGGAATCGCGTGCTATCTTGATCGTAATGAATGCACCATTGAAGTGGTAATGAATTTTCAAGGGAAGACGGTCGTGCGAACCGTTCGTATGTGTGTGGAAGACGATGCCGCTTGGCTCCGGCAAATCGATGCAGTCATAGTGGAAACGGTGGCGGCCGCAAGCATACCTGCAGAACATGTTCAGTCATTCCGCGATGGCCTCCAAGAGCAAGCGAGCAAGTATCGCTGCATGATGATCGTCAACGATGATGCTCGTGATGAACTCCAGTCACTTCTGCAAGGTGGGCTGAACGAGCATGGTCTCGATTGGTGGAAGCAGTATGGTCAATCTATTGTCACTGGGCTTGGAGTTTTCAGTAATCAATCGCATTTGTTCCGTTTGCAAGGAGAACCGCCCGCTGAAGGGCGAAACCGCATCATCGACTGGATGAACTGGATAGGCCACCCATCTCACGCTGGCCTCGTCTTGGTTGCCATGGTCATTCTGTTGTCGATCATTCCACTACTCGGAGCGTGGGGACGGCATGCAATCATCCTTGCGAAAATGGGAGACGCGGATCAGGTGCAACGTGATCGCCGCGATATTGCACAGAGCGAACGATTCTACGAGTTGATCAACGCAAACAGACTTCCAGTTACCAAATTGCTCGCCGACGTGTCCGGCTGTTCACCACATTCTGTGCAGTTTGATGAGCTCACCATTGACGCTGAGCAACGAGAAATTCGACTGCAAGGGACGGCAGGGAATGACTTCGATCCACTTTCGTTCAAGCAAGAATTGGAGAGGTCCGGAATTTTTAGCAATGTGCGCATCCCTCGCAATGAATCGACTACCGGAGGTGGTAGCGAATTCGAAATGGTCTTCAAAATCGTCGATGAGTTCCGAGTATTGGAGCGTCCGTACAGCGAGCCTCTCGGAACGTGGCTTTATGGCGATGAAGAAGGAGCGAAGGTTGAAGTCGGCAAGTACACCACAAGTTCGCCACGCGGCGGCGGGAAGACGCTTGCCTCATCGGGTTCGACTATGCAGCGCTCAAATAGCCTAAGAGATGAACAGGATACCGCTCGATCCAATGCGAATGAATCTGGGAATTTGTTTGGTGAAGCAGAGCTTCCGGGTGCGGATGATCCGGTTGGGATGTCAGTGCCGCCTGTCCTGTCGCCCTCTGATATTGCAGCGATGACAAAAACCGAAGCTCATCAAGCAGCTATGGCAAGAGCAAGACGGCTATACGACAAATCGCTCGACAGTACCACCCTTACTCGCATGAATGATGAAATGATAGCGATCAATCGGCATCGACAAGAATTGGCCCGAAAAGAAAAATAGTTGTCGTGACAGAAACACCGGCGCATTTGCATCGTGTTCATAGACAGTAGGAAAAGGCAAAGTCACTTATGATGGATCAACGCAATTCAAAATCTCCCAAACGATCAATGTGGAGTCAGGCGCAGGCAGGATATGACGATTTCGTCCAACGCTACCGCACCTGGCCAGCCATCAGCCGATTTGGTCTGTGGGCCGCAATCGTATTGATCGGGTACATGGCCATCGTTGATCGTGCACTCACGCAAGCCGCGGTATTTGGTGCATCAGCGAATGCCAACCTGGCGGTTATTGAAGAGGTTCAGAAGCAGAGCAGTAAAGGGCGACGGGCGATCGACAAAGGGCATAAAAATTGGGGAGGCATGATCGAGCTAGGTGAGCTCTTGCCCGCCGGTGCGGATGTTCCTCTACAACGAACGCTTAAGAACGTATTGGCGGCCAACGGGATCAATTCTGGCGTGACCATGAAGGATATCGGCTCTAGTGTGCTGACGACAAAAAAACGAAGCCGAGGCACTCGGACAGATAATGCTGATAGTGAAGTCAACCTTACTTTTGACCAAACAAAGACACAAGTGCAATTTCAAGCGACGCCTGACGTTCTAAGTAAGATCTTGGCCGAGTTGGAAATGGCACCAAATGTTGCATGCATACAACGCTTGAGTGTTCAAAAAATCAATCGGCAGACGCGATTGGATGTTACTATTGTCGCCCAGTCATGGAAGCGTAAATCGTAATTTGTCTTCCTTTGGTAGGTGGCCCTTTCGCTGGTTTCTTGTACTACAGATTGTTTGAAAGTAGGAATGTATGTTACAAAACATATTCGACACCTTTGGCCGATTTCCGATGATCGGGAAAGCCGCTACGCTCGGGGCAGTTGCAGCAATTGCAACCACCGGTTGGTGTGGCCTCCGAGTGGGGATGTCGTTCTTTGCGACGTCGCTCGATTCTATCGAGGCGCCAAAAATTTCACCGGAAGAATCTGAGAAGTATGTTGATCTCCTGACCAGCAACCAAATGTTCATTGATGATAAATCACCTTTCTTCACTGTAGCACGCCCTGTAACTCCACCACCACCGCCTGTCGATACTGACGAGAAGGATCCACCAGTAGAGCCACCCGCGATGGTGTATCGAGGCCCCAAGTTGATTGGGCTAGCTTCAAGGTATGCCTATTTTGATAGAGCGGTTGCAAGTGAGACGGATAGCACTGGAGGCCGTGTCGACCGCAAGGAACTACAAGTTGGGCAAGTGGGCACGCAAATCGAGTTGGTCCGCATTATTCCTCCCTTCAAAGCCGTTGTAAATTGGCGAGAGAAGGAATGGACTCTCGATCTTGAAGATGTTGCATCAAGTTATGTTCCGAATGCTGTTGCCGCAGAAGATGATATGTTTGGAAGTCCATCTCGACGTGGCGGGGACAACATATTCGGCACTCCATCTGTATCGACTGAGCCCGTAATGTTTGAGTCCGTTGAAAGAAGCGGAGCTGCCAGCCCGAGCGGGGGCCCTGCCCCCAGCCGGATGCCTCCTCGAACCGGCGGGGATGATTAGCGACCCATTCAGCTAGAACCAAGAGGATGTTTGAACGCGCCTTTGTTATCAATAGTACCAAAAGAAGCCACCTCGTGCGTGGCACCAAGTTTGAATTAACTGCTGTAAAACGCGATAGAAAAATAGAAAATTCCGATTGAAAATCAGTCGTACATTCGATTCGCCATTACAGACATATTTGGAAATAAGTAACGCAATGCAAGACAGCACTGATCCCATTATCTTGAGTACGCTGACGTCTGAGTTCAACCTCGGCGCAAATCCCCACACGAGACCCTGGCTACGGCATTCTCTGATGAGTCAACGGCAGCTCGTGGTACTCGCTGCGATCGGGTTGGCTTTGGTGGGGCCATTGATGAATGCTACGTCATCATGGTTGCCCGCTGCCCATGCACAGATTCTTGAGGAAGAAACGCAAGCGAATGAAGAGCAATCGGATGCCCAGGAGAATGTCTTCGGCGAGGCTAATGACGATGAAAACGATGACCTCTTCGGCGATGGCGGTGAGAATCTATTCGGCAATCCACCCGATGAGGGATCCAATATTGGAGAAGGCAACGAACGACCAGACGATGACGAAATGGTCTTCCCGGCGGGCGACAAGAATGGCAGTCAAGATGCAAACGGCAAGGTTGCGCTGCATCTCACCGGCGTAAAAGTTTCTGAGTTAGCCAAACAAATTGCTGAGCATACTCGCAAGCCTGTTTGGATCGACCCGCTGGTTTCCGATACCACCATTACACTGTACAACAAAATGCCCGTGACCGAGCAAGAAGCATTTGATCTGATCGGGATTGCCATTTTCGAACAACGCGTTGCCATGATCGATCGCAATTCGTATATCGCCATTATCCCCATTGCCAATATAAAGGATGGCGATGCGCCAATCTATGGGCCCGACGTCGATCTCCTTCAACGCACAGATCGTGGTATGGTGGCGGTCAAGATATATCAGTTGCGATTTGGTAAAGCATCGGCGATCGTCGAAGCCCTACGACGTGGAGAACTGCTGCCGTTGCAGTACGCCAAGATAGACTACGATGACTCAAGTAATCAGATCGTGGCATTGTACAACATCGGAACTCTCCAACGATTGCAGCGCATTATCGAAACACTTGATGTCGAAGGCGCACCGCTTAATATCGAGACGTTCTATTTGAAGTACCGTGACGCTGAAACGATGGCTCAAATTATCGTCGACTTGTTTTCCGCTGAGGAGGGTGAAAGTGAAGGCGGTGGCGGGGGGATATTCGGGAACTCGAGCCGAAATCGTTCTTCATCTTCTTCTAGGCGGAGCTCTCGCGGGTCAAACGCACAGCAGATGTCAGGCGTCTCTACCACCGCCAACCTCCGTGTAACGTTTGACAAGATGACCAACAGTATCACCGTTCGAGCAGAAGAAGAGGTTATTGAGCAGATTCGACGCACCATTGAATTGCGTTGGGATGTTCCATTCGGAACTCCTCCTCAAACGCGCGGATATGATTTGGAACATTCCGATGTCACCAAAGTGCATGAAATGTTGATCGAAATGTTTGCGCCGGCGGAAGAGGCAACGTCAACGCTCGGACCCCAGGATTTCTTCGGCGGTCGAGGAGGTGGAGGCCGAACCGGAAGAGGTTCTTCTAGCTCTTCGGATGAAGGCGTCAAGGGAATTCATCGATTGGCGGGGCAATTTTCATTCGTTGCAGATGAAAGTAAGAATCGTTTATATGTAACCGCACAATCCGCCGAGGCGATGGATTATATGGATACGTTGATTGCGCAGATTGATGATGCACGCAGTATCGACACGCCGATTTTCATGGAGTTGAGATATGCCAATGCTGAAGAAGTTGCGACCCAGCTCAATATCATCTTTATGGAGCGCGGCGGGGCTGGAACACTGCTAGGCACTGAAACTGGATTAACGGGTTCGACGATCGGCGATGAAAGCGACAACGCTGATGGCGGCGATGACGTCGAAGCACAGGAACTGCAGTTCTGGTGGCAGTCCGGGCGGCCGGATGAAGATGAACGCCCCATTAGCAGCCTCATTGCTCAAATGCGTATTGTGCCTATTCGTCGGCAAAACGCACTTCTCATTCTTGCAAAGCCTGAACATCGGTCCGCCATCAAGTCGATTGTGGATGATTTGGATCGCCCCGGCCGCCAAGTGGTGCTCATGGCCACGATTGCAGAAGCCAGTCAGGAAGCAATCACGGAAATCGGTCTCCGCTGGGGGAGCGATCGAGGAATCATTGATTCAGCAAATCCGTTCAATCAACTCAACTCAACCAATAACATCAGCGGAACCAAGAACAACCTCTTCCCCGACTTGTTTGATGTAAGCACGCTGACATTCAACATGGATTTGAATGTTGTGCTTTCGCTCTTGCAAGAAGATACGGGATCGACCGTCCTGTCCAGCCCAAAATTATTCACTTCAGATAACGAAGAGGCAGTGTTCTTTGATGGACAGGATATTCCATTCATAACGGATACCCAGATTACAGACACGGGTCAAACAATCAACTCCTTTGAATATCGGCAGGTTGGTATTGAGCTCGCAGCGCGACCGCATATCACGGCTGAGGGCAATGTTGATATGCATATCAATCTTCTGCTATCGAGTATTGTGCCGGGGCAAACATTGTTTGGTGGTGCGGTGGTGGATCGCCGTCAAACGGAATCACGTGTAACGGTGCGTAGTGGGCAGACCATTGTTCTAAGTGGGATTCTCCGTAGCGAAGATACTGAAATCGTTCGCAAAGTTCCGTTCCTTGGAGATATTCCGATCATCGGCCCTGTCTTTTTCCGCAGCAAGGATCGCACTCAGGTGCACAAGGAAATTCTTGCGTTCATCACGCCGATCATTGTCGAGAATCCCGATGCCGCCGACGAAGTGTTTGAGAAGGATAACGAGTTCCTCGACAATACATTCCAGAAAGAGCGTCGTGAATATGGCGGTGAGAAGCTGCTCAAGGATGCGCTGAGGCCTGACCATTGGAAGACTCCCAAAGAGCTTCAGGATGATGAAGACCGGAAGAACAAGAAGTGATCGCCGAACTTATGCAACATTGTGCAGGTCATAGGTCGTCCGTTGGCCTTCGGGGGGACTGCCTCCAGAATCTGACGACCGGTGGTGTCATCGTGCTCGCAGTGCTATGCACACTATTTCTAGGTAGCGGTTGTAGTGGTACCGAGAAGACGCAAGGGAACCGACGGGCTGAGATATTTGGCACATCCAATCTTGGCGCCGGCAATTCTGACACTTCGACGACGCACACGACAGGCGCACGCGGCCCGATGGTTGAAAATATCGGCGGTGCGCGATTTTCTCGCCATGCCGCCGCGATCGTTGCCCCAATGGGGCGCGTTCGTTTTGATGGGCAAGTGTTGCCACTCGTTCGACCATCCGGCAAATTCATTGCAGTTCAGGAAGGCGCATCTACATCTTGGAAGACATTGCTCGCCCGCAATGATGCTCCGCCCGCTGTATTTATGACGATTGTCATTTATCGTATTGGCGTTGATGAACAGAATCGTCGGCCATTCCTTGAAGAACACCAGAGACTTGAAGAGGTCGGATTCCTCGGCCGTGGTGCTGACGACGATGGGTTCTTAATTGAGAGCCCGCAGTTTGACGGGTCACGCGCAATTGGGAAAGTCGATTGGCAAACCGGCGCAGTGGATTGGATTCTTAAGGGTGGAAGCGATCATACGATCAATGCCTTTGCGTCGATTGCTCGTGATGGACGATTGGCCTGGTGTGCAAGGTCGGGCGAATCTGGGAACTCAGATAAATTCGATTTGTACATACAGGGCAATGCAGAAGTGTTTCGAGTGCCCGCGGGAGAAGGGGAATGGTTGTTCCCGATATGGGCCAACGACGGTCGTACACTTTTTGTGTACCGCTTGCATGATACTGGTGAATTGGAGATCACTGCATTTGATGCACGATCCAAAGCGCTGGTGCAGAGGCCAATGGCTACACGGCGGCTGGTTGTGAATGGCAATCGGTATGTAGCATACCAATCTCAAGCAGCTTTGCAGCAGGCAGCGGCGCCAGATGCAACACCACGTCTCTTACTGTATTTGCCCGGACCGGACTGCATGGGTTTGTTTGATCCAAGAGTTCAAGGCATTCGCAGGTTGTCGAGTCTTAGCTTTGCGGGCTCATGGCGAGATTCTGCAACGATTATCGTAGGCGGTCAGGACTCTGTTTCACTTGAAGATGCCGCACAGTCCAATCAGGCTGCAGTGCTGCTTGAAGAGCCTTTTGTTGCGCGCCGAACATCGGACCCCCAAACGCCTTTCGTACTCTTTGCACCCGTTGGCAATCGCATGAACGACCTTAATGTCTGGGTTATGGATGTTTTTAATGACCCACAGGCCGCGGAAGCTGCAGTCGTCGATTTTTCTGGTCAGCGATAAGCTGGCGCCCAACAAGATCGAATCTTGAATAATGGTCCTCGCATCGGTTTTCAATTTTTTCAACGATCGTTGAGAATTGAGCGCTCTATGATGGTGAAGCTGCTGTGATGCAATGTTTAGCCATCGCCGTAGGGGCAGCATGTTGTGCAAAGTCTTTTCTTTCTTCATTTTAAAACAGCAGGTGGATCATGTACAGAAAAATGAATCTTGGACAAATAGGTGCGAGTTTGCTCGTTGTGGTGCTAACGACCCAGACTGGATCCATCGCTGAAGCGGGGCATAGTGATGATTGGCATTGGTCCAGTCGTTCGACGTCCTTTCTCGAACAACCCGGCGATAAGACTGAGGCTTCGGAGAGTGCATCCAAACCGCAGGCTGATGAAGCAGATAATGACCCACTCGCAAGTTTCGATGCCGTGATTTCCGGCCGTACATGGGCGAGGTTCACCTTCGACGCAGAGATGGACGGCGATGGAAACGGTGACTTTGGAGTTCAGCGGTATGCGATCCAGGGGAGCGTCGTTCAAACCGTCTTTGATCAATCACGGCTAACTTTTCATACAGGCTACGAGTTGAATCACTTTAGTTTTGAGGGTGCAAACAAACTGGTCCCGGGAACCAATGACCCCTTCACGGATGTGCATGTTGCTCATCTTGGTGCAAGGCTACTAACTCCAATTGACGATGAATGGGGATGGGGTGTACTTGGCAGCGCACAGTTCTCTGGAGAATCTAGCGCTGATTTTTCCGATTCAGTTACAGGCATGGGGGCAGCGATTACCACCTACCGTCCGAACGAGGAATTCAATTGGGTGTTCGGCCTTTCAGTGTCTACTCAACTCGAAGACGATGTGCTGGTGTTGCCCATCATCGATGTGAATTGGAACTTCAGCGACGACTGGAATCTAAAAGCAGGGATGCTTGGAGGGACGCGACGCCATGGCATCATGATGGAAAGAACATTTGCTTCAGGACATTTACTACAGTTCGGGATCGGCTATCGCACTGATCGATTTCGACTAGAAGACAATTCGGTATCACGTTCAAGAGTGGTCCAAGATACGTCCATACCAGTGTTTGCAGACTATCGAATGAAGGTGAATGACAATCTAGAAGTAGCCTTCGAAGGTGGGATCATCGTCTATCAAGAATTTACAGTAGAAAACCAAACGGGAGACAATAAAAGGACGTTTGAGAGCGATCCTACGCCGTTCTTTGGTTTTTCTGCACATTTTACATTCTAATAGTCGCAAAACTGGAATAGTCATTCTAGAATGCTTAGGAAGGCCGCATAGGCCGCCAAAAAGACCCGTTGGCAGCGCACATTGCAGGTGGATTGGATAAAGATCATCATTTCCTGCATGCAGCTGCCGCCGCCGGTCTCCTCATTTGCTTTCTCTCCTTCTGACGTCGGGCGTACCTTCGGGTGCGTCCGATGTCGTATTTAACGGCAACGCAATCACTTTCAAATGTGGAGCGACATAGAAATGTTGGACAGAATGTCACTCAACATGCGCGCATCATTTGGCCGAGGGAACTCGGAGTACCGCACGTCATGTCGGGACAGTCGAGGGAATCTCGTTGTGTCATCCTTGCATCTACAAATGCGTGGCGATTGGAGCTAAGGTTGGCGTGACGATGCGCACATATTCTGTGATCGGCATGCGGATGGATTTGTGATGTGAGCCGAACAAGAACACCACATCGTGCTCATTGTTGTGCAGTGTTTCATCCATCACTGTCTCCATGCCATACAACTCGCCGATCGGACATTCTGCCCCGATGTCGGCATCTTCAAACAATTCGCCAAACTCTGACTCATCTACAAGCGTGGGGATTTCATTCGCTCCGATGACATGAGCCAGTTGCTCCATGTTGAGACGGCAATCTGCGGGTATGACTGCCATCACACAATGTTCATCACACCGTACCACAACAGGCTTGAGCACGTTGCAGCCATGGGTATGTGTCTCTTCCGCCAAATGCTGGGCCGAGTACACCGCAGGGCAATCGGCTACGCTGTAGGTTGCATCAGCGGATTCAAAAAAATCGAGTACTCGCATGACATTGTCCCTTCTTTCCGAGGCTTCAAACGCCTCTCGAAGTGGATGAAATCAAACTGCAGTTTCTCTCGCTTCTACCTTCTTGCTTTCATTCCCAACTACATCATTCAGAACTCAAAAACCTCGGTTCATCCTATTCTAAGTATCGACCAACACAGTCTGCCATGTCACGATAATTGAATAGGACAATCAACCGTATTTTGTGGTCAAGCAGCCATCGTGATTCGGACCGCCAAATCAATCAACCTCATCAAGCCAGCGACTCCTCGATCGTTGCTTTCTATACCCATTATACAAGAGAATTCAGCCTCATGCGACTAGTTCATGTTCGTATTCTGCCAGAAAGAACCCGCCGAGAATGTGTTCAATCGTTGAATCAGTCCAATCCTCATCTAGCAGATTCATCTCTATGATTTGATAAGGCACGGCGACGCACCGGTTGGTACTAGCCGAGGGAGTAATCCACATGTGAAGGCAGAGAATGAAAAATATGGTGATCCAAAGCTCTCTTGGGCATAATGGGATCAGCGATCACCGCTACCCAATTAGTATCAAACATGACGGGTCTGAATGAAGAGCTACTCTGTCGGATCAACTGACACCGATGAACATCGTTAGCATGATGGCTCGTTAGTCCGTCACAGTTGTGTAAACGAAATTGCTCTTACGCGATTTTTCACCCCGCTGGCCATCTCGCACAACGACCTGCAATGTTAAAGCATCATACGGGAAATTCAGCGGAAGCGACACAGTCATCAATGCATCTCCATTCTCATCGACAGTGCGAGTTCCCAGCATGTTGTAGGAATCACTGAGATTCAACGACATGCCGCCAAAAGCGCTGATGCCTCGGGAATAGGTTGGCTCGCCTGAGCTATACAGGTAAAAGGCAATGCGCCCTATCGATGCGTTTGAGAGCGAGAGGTCAGCCGATTCGCCGCGAACCATGGAGTCGATTACTAGCGTCGGCCCATATTGAAAGAGCGGGTTCAACGCAACCAGAATACCGTTGTCACAAACCGTCACTGAATCGAGCGCGCCGTCGCCGTTTAAGTCAACTGCAAGTTGATCGAGTGGTGTCTCATGAGTGCGATCATCTAAGCCGAGCACACCCTGATACTGGTATTTTCCCATCTTCCTGATCCAATAGACTCTTAATCGGCCATGGTGTTTGATCGCATAGACCAGGTCAAGATGTCCTATGTTTTTCATGTCACCGACGGCCAATCCTCGGCCGCTTTCAATTCCCTTTTGGAATACTTTGTAAGGGCCAATGAACTCACGGGCTCCTCGATTGAGCAAGGCTTCAACTGTCATATCAGTTCCAGTGTCGCCGTAGAATGCCTGGTGAAAGATGTCGAGATCACCATCCCCATCAAGGTCTGCCAATTTCATGTTCCAGATTGGGCCACCAAAGTCATGAGTGGTCTTGAAACTGACATACTCCTGCATCGTCCAGGTCATGCCACCTCCATCGTTGAAGAGCAACACGTCCGAACATCGGGCATTGAATGCCCCATCGAATTTCTGGTAGGTTGCGGCAAGATCAAGATTGCCATCGTCATCCAAGTCGCCGCATTCAATCGAGGTAAGTCGGCCTACCGATTGATTGATGCGATACGTGAATCCTAACGTCAATCCACCGTGGCCGTCGTTCTTATACCAATGCATTTCCGCTTCCGTGCTTTCACCTCCTGCAGCAACATCAAGATCCCCGTCATTGTCAATATCGCCCAATGCGAGGCCATAGATTTCATTGGCCACGGCATAAATGATTGGAGCTTGGAATGTCCCGTCGCCGTTTCCAAAGAGCACGCTGATTGATCCGTTTGATCCACCGCAAACGAGATCAATGCGCTGATCGCCGTTCAAGTCATCCGCGACCACGTCGTTAGCCGTCAGCCCAGTGGTGTATTCGACGGGGCCGAAAAACACGCCGTTGCCGCTATTGATGAAAACGTCAACGTTGCCGTTCGATCCAACGATCAGGTCGAGATCGCCATCCCAATCGACATCCGCTGCGACAACGCTATTGGCTTCTCCTGTCGCGGGGTAGAATGACGGACCCGCGAGTGCGCTCCCAGCCAAAGCAGCACACAGTCCAACGGGAATCAAATGTAGCATTTGGCTAATCGCCAGAGTTCGATGTTGGTTACTCGTATTCTTGCAATGTCTATAAAACATCTTGAATTCCTCCACGACCAGAATGGTGATGAGAAGATCAATGCTTGCGTACTATTGCTGTTTCAAGTTCCCCTGCTCTTCATGCGATCCTCGAGTCCCAGGATGACTTGCAATACCTATTCTAATTCAATGTCGCGGCTTTAGCGGTAGTGAATTGGCCAAATGCGATCAATATAGGGGCTTTGGGAGAATAGCAAACAGTTCAGGCGTAATGCAGCCAACCGAGGATTTTCACCGCGGACAAACTGACTGGATGTAGTCCAGGTTGCTTGGGCTATTCAAGGGGCAAGATCGGTAGGGATAGGAATGGGGTATCTATCATGGAAACGAAACGCTAGAGATGCCTTGATAGACGAGGATTTCGAATTCCACGGCTGTAGATTACTTCGTCATCGGATGGTCGCCACCCTTGAGGCGGTGCTCTTTGACGGCTTTAGCGAGGCTCATGAGCGCCTGCACTGCTTCCCGGATTTCGATTTCATCCAATCGGGTAATTTCGCCGTCACTGATAGCGGCAATTGCCTCGGCGCACTCTTTTACTGCATTCATCGCGGCATTGTCGATGGTCTCTTCACGGACAAAGTACCCACCCGCTTCTTGGCAAATGAAGTCGACGACGGCATCGCCAATCTTCGCATCACAACACTGAATGCATCGAACGATTCTCTCGACCGGGTTTGGTTGAGCTCCGGAAAGAATGCGATTGACTTGACGTGTGGAAAGCCCAAGTTCACCAGAGAATTTCTTGACGCCAACACTGTCTACCATTGCATCAAATTGTTGCATTGCGTCGCGGCTAAAACGGTCATCGAATTCTAAAATGCTCATGGTCAGGTCCTTTTACGAATTCATCGGCCACATTGGATTTGGTGATCATCGTTCACCAGGGCAATCAGAATGAACAGCGTGGTGGTCAACCGTATTCCGATCATGGTCGTAGGTATAGATCAGAAGGCCAGTAATCCGTCGAAAAGATGGTACGATTTGAGGCTCGCGCTTAGAATCAGGCTGCTATTGGTTGGTCTATGATGCAAGGCGGAGATCATTCGCACCAATTGCAAATGATGATCTTGAGATCGAGCTCTGACGGAGAGGAACCCAAGGAGGTTTAATCTGATGTCTCTGATGCATCGCATGATTCTTCGACTTCTATCAAACCCCGCCAGAGTTGTGGTGATTGATGAGCAGCGCCAATGGAGAGCTTTCGAATTGCTCGTCGGCGCATTTCACCTTGCCAATGAGATAGAGCGTACTAGCCAGTCAAAAGTCGTTGGCATCATGCTGCCGACGAGTGGACTCTTTCCAATGGCGACATTGGCCAGTTGGATGCTTGGACGGGCAGTTGTACCTATCAACTACTTGATGAAGCCCGAGGATATCCAGCATGTCTGTGACGATTCTGGAGTCGATACCATCATCACCGTTTCGCCGATGCTGGATTTCTTGAAGGAGATCCCAGTAGGTCCCCGCTACATTCGTTTGGATGAACTCGATTTTAAGAAAGTACCTATTCCACGTTGGCCAAAGCCAAATAGCGCAGAAGACTTAGGTGTGTTGCTGTACACCTCTGGGACGAGTGGCCGGCCCAAAGGCGTCATTTTAACGCACGGCAATTTGACATCAAATGTCGATCAAATCAAGCGCTGGGTGGATTTTGATTCGCAGGATTCTATGTTGGGAGTCTTGCCTCAGTTCCATGTGTTTGGTATGACAGTTTTGACATTCCTTCCGTTGACGGTAGGAATGCGAATACACTATTTAGCGAAATTCAACCCGCGTAAAATCGTGCAATGGATGGCCAAGTATCGACCATCTGTCTTCATTGCCATCCCATCCATGTATAACGCATTGCTGACCGTTCGGAAAGCCAAGGCCGACGATTTTAAATCACTACGGTATCTTGTCTCCGGTGGCGAACCGTTGCCGGAAGAAGTTGCCCAAAAGTATCGCGAACGCTTTAACGTGCGAATCAACGAAGGGTATGGCCTCACCGAGACGAGCGCGGTTTCGCATTGGTGTCGGCCTGCGGAGTATCGCCCCAGAAGCGTCGGTAGGTCGATACCCGAAGTCGAAGTCCGGATCGTTTCCACCGATAATGATGAGCGCGTACTCGCGGTCGGCGAGGATGGCGAGATTCGGATGCGTGGCCCCAACATCATGCAAGGCTATTACAATTTGCCTGATGAGACCGCTCAAACATTCGATACTGACGGGTTCTTCCGCACTGGTGATATTGGACATCAAGATGAGGATGGATTTTTGTATATCACGGGTCGGCTAAAGGAGATGATGATCATCGCGGGAGAGAATGTCTTTCCTCGAGATATCGAAGAAGTGCTCAATCGCGACGCAGCAGTCTATGAATCGGCAGTCATCGGCGTGGATGATGGATCTCGGGGTGAAATTCCGATTGCATTCGTCGAAATCGCTGAAGGAGAAAAGTTTGATGAGCAGGCATTGAAGACGCATTGTCAAGCCGGCTTGCCCCGGTATAAGGTGCCTCGTGAGGTTCATCAAATCGAAGCACTTCCTCGAAATGCGACGGGCAAGATTCTCCGGCGAATGTTGGTTGACCCAAATCCTGATCGTTGATTGCAATAGCAGGAGCCCATCAGGGCAGGTGATCCCCCAACTTTAAGGCGGAACCGGCTGATATCGGCTGTGGGTATGGCTGAAATCCCGACTTTGCACAGGTGTGTGAGACACTACACAACAAGGATTCAATAATACCCCTGACACGCCGGCCCATGCCGGCCCACGCTGCTGACTCGCTCGCCAAAAGGATTGGTGGGGATCTACTGGAGGCTCAGGACGTCGTTTACTTGAAAGGCTGTATATGCTTCGAATCAACCCGCTCAAAGCGGTTCGTCCAGGCGATGGATTGGCGCAATCTGTCGCATCTGTCCCGTACGATGTGATCAATCGCGATGAAGCGGTTGCATTGGCAGACGGCAACCCGCACAGTTTCCTGCATGTTATTCGGTCTGAGATCGATTTGCCCGAGGGTACGAATCCGTATGACGATGCGGTGTACGCCAAGGCCAAGGAGAATTTGGAGCGTCTGATGGCAGAGGGCAGCCTGATTCAGGACGGTGATCCTGCGCTGTACTTGTATCGCCAAATCATGGGTGATCATGAACAGATCGGTTTGGTGTGCTGCTGTCATGTGGATGACTATGAAAACGAACTCATCAAGAAGCACGAAAAGACAAGGCCGATCAAAGAAGATGATCGTACGCGACATGTGCTCACGATGAATGCAAATGCTGGGCCTGTCTTCTTAACCTATCGAAAGAGTGGCGAGGTTGATTCGCAGGTGAACCAAACCACCCAATCGACTGATCCCATTTATGATTTTACATCACCTGATGGCGTGAAGCATACGGTGTGGCGAGTCGAAGACAACGAAGCCATGATCTCCGCGTTTGGCACGGTCCCGTGTGCGTATGTTGCAGATGGCCACCATCGCAGCGCAAGTGCCTGGCGGGCGGGCAAAGAACGTCGAGCCGCCAACTCCAGTCATGACGGGAACGAAGAATACAATTGGTTCCTATGCGTCCTATTTCCTGATGAGCAACTCTCAATCCTTGCTTACAACCGTGTGGTCGCAGACCTCAATGGTCTAACGACTGACCAAGCGCTCGAGCAACTTGAGCGTGTCGGCAAGGTAGTTGAGACGAAAAATCCTGTGCCTACCCAGCCTGGAACGTTTTGCCTCTATTTCGGAGGAGGAACATGGTACGAGTTGACCATTGATCCGAACTCGATCAATTGCGATCAACCGATCGAATCACTTGATGTTGCGCTCCTACACGACAGAATACTTGGGCCCATCTTTGCGGTGGGTGATCCTCGAACGGATGACCGGATTGACTTCGTAGGCGGCATTCGGGGAACTGAGGCACTGGAGAAACGTGTGGACGAAGGCAAATGGGCGTGTGCAGTTTCCATGTTTCCGACGTCGATTGCGCAGTTGTTAGCAGTTTCAGATGCCGGTATGGTGATGCCACCAAAGAGCACATGGTTTGAGCCAAAGCTGCGGAGCGGCTTGATTGTGCATTTGTTAGATTGAATTTTTACGGTAAACTTTTGGCCGTCTACCCTCACTTATGAAAGGCGGGATGAGCGATGAAAGTGCTGATTGCAGATAAATTTGAGGCAGCAGGAATCGAAGGACTCAAAGAGCTAGATTGTGATTTGCATTTTGAACCGGGCTTGGATGGGGATACGTTGGCTGAGGTTTTAGTGTCGTTTGATCCTGATGTGCTTATCGTCCGGAGTACCAAAGTTCCTTCGTCCATCTTGGAAGTGGCCAAGCGATTAAGCCTCATCATTCGTGCGGGATCAGGATATGACACGATTGATGTCGCCACCGCGTCTGCACGAGGTATATTTGTTGCCAACACGCCAGGCAAGAACGCCATTGCAGTAGCTGAACTCGCCTTTGGATTGATGTTATCCTGCGATCGCGTCATTGCGGATCAGGCCGGTGAATTACGAGATCACAAATGGAACAAGAAGCACTTCGGTGGGCAGGGGCGAGGCTTGTACTCCCGCACGCTTGGAGTCATCGGCTTAGGCAAGATCGCCATGGAAGTGGTCGCTCGTGCAAAAGCGTTTGGGATGACCGTTGTTGCGTGGTCTCGCAGCCTTACCCCGGATGCAGCAGCAGAAATGGGCATCCAGTATGCGGAAACACCATTGGCCGTTGCTCGCCAAGCAGACTTTGTTTCAGTCCATGTAGCATCGAATGCGGAAACAAAGAATCTCATTGGCCAAGAGTTCGTCGAGGCGATGAAAGATGGCGCTGTCCTCGTGAATACTTCGCGCGGTGCGGTCATTGATGAGGAAGCCGTCAAACCTTTGATTAGCCAGAAGAATCTTCGGTTTGGTTTGGATGTGTACCAAAACGAACCCGGCGCCGGCGGAAAAGAATTTGAAAACAACATTGTGGATATTGTCGGCGTGACCGGAACACATCATGTTGGCGCATCAACCGAACAGGCACAATTGGCGGTAGCGGAAGAAGTGCTGAAAATCGTTCGTGCATATAAGCAAGTCGGTGAAGTGCCGAATTGCGTCAATCGATTGGCGCGAAGCAGTGCTTCACACATTTTGTCTGTGCGTCATCGCAACCGACCCGGCGTGTTGTCATCAGTCTTTGCAACCTTGGCTGAAGTCGGCATCAACGTCGAAGAGGTTGAGAATATTATTTACCACGGTGCAGAAGCAACGTGTGCTCGAATACACCTTGACGATGAACCGAACGCAGAAGTGGTAACTACGATTCAGAACAGCAATGAGAACGTCATCGCCGTCGAAGTAAGCGCAGTTGATTAGTCGGGGCAGTAATTTAGATCGGCGACCAAGCTCAACATTAAAACGATCATGCATATCAAATCATGTTCTTCTTACAGTCAAACCAGATCATTAACGATTCTCCAAAGTGCGAGTAAGGCAAAACCATGAGCGAACGAATATTTAATTTCTCAGCCGGCCCTGCGGTTCTTCCTGAAAAAGTGCTTCGTCAAGCACAGCAGGATGTATGGAACATTGCAGATTCAGGGATCGGCGTGATGGAACACAGCCATCGCGGCAAGGTGTTTGATAAAGTGGCTACTGAAGCAGTTGCAGATTGCCGATCGCTGGCCAACATTCCTGACAACTACCATGTGCTCTTTCTCCAAGGCGGCGCTTCTTCTCAGTTTTTCATGATCCCCATGAATCTGTTGAAAGAGGGTCAAACAGCAGACTATCTGAATACCGGATCGTGGTCCAAGAAAGCGATCAAGGAAGCCAAGTTGTTCGGCAATGTCAACGTCGCATCAACCAGCGAAGATGCGAATTTCAATTACATTCCAACCGGCGACAAGGTCAATCTGTCAGATGATGCGCGGTATGTACACTTCACCAGCAACAACACGATTGCAGGAACTGAGTATGCGACCGAGCCTGATGTTCCCGCCGGCCGACCGCTGATCGTTGATGCGTCAAGCGACATTTTCAGTCGGCCCATTGATGTGCAGAAGTACGGCATGATCTATTGTGGAGCGCAAAAGAATTTGGGCCCATCAGGTGTGACGTTGGTCATCATTCATGATGATTTGGTACAACAAGGCCGTGAAGACCTGCCCACCATGCTGCAGTATCGAACCCACACCAAAGCGGGGTCGATGTACAACACCCCGCCCACCATGGGGATCTACATGATCGGCCAAGTGTTCAAGTGGATCCAAGAATACGGCGGGCTCGAAGCCATGGCCGAATACAACCAAGACAAAGCAGAGGTCATCTATGATTTCCTCGACAGCAGTGAGTTCTACCGAGGAACCGCAGAACACGACAGCCGATCATTGATGAACATTACGTTCCGTGGCCCTAATGAAGACTTGGAAAAAGAATTCATCGCCGGTGCATTGGCCAAGGGGCTCAGCGGATTGAAGGGCCATCGCTCGGTAGGGGGCATGCGGGCAAGCATTTACAACGCTTTCCCCAAAGCAGGCTGTGTAGCGTTGGTTGAGTACATGAAGGAATTCGAAATGGCAAACAAGGGCGTTGCAGCCGTCTAAGCCTCTTTGAAGTTTCCGCTAGTTCCGTAGAAAAATAACCACGCCCGGCGATTCTAATTCATCGCCGGGCGTGTTCTCATTTTTGCTAATAATCAATGCTTCTTATTATTGATTTTGTTCTTCGCTTGATTCAGTGTCTTCATCGTCGTTCGAACCCATTGAGCCTTCTTCGGGTTCGTCGACGGGAGGAAGGGTATTGAGCTCAATCAGTTGGTATTTTTCGGCCAACACATCAAACGAGAATGGATTGTCGAGTTTGGAATCGAATCCCAATTCGTAGAGGCTGTACAAATCGGAGAAACCATACCGAGCGGTTACTTCGTCGCTCTTACGAACATTCACTTGCCGCCCCATGATGCTCTGCGATGACTCTTTGGAGCCTGCGTTGAGCCTATCAATGCGTGCAACAGCCAAACACAACTTATCCGGAATGGGAACAACAATCGTGCGCTCAGTCAACATGAC
>PJEL010002101.1_pt1 | contig 18780 bp, 12 predicted proteins | sample 1853271 | NCBI WGS metagenome assembly PJEL01 (sample SAMN08108733, study PRJNA415343) | Invertebrate metagenome, whole genome shotgun sequencing project. | host: Globobulimina | place: Sweden: Gullmar Fjord | collected 2015-08
GCACTAGGGATGATTTTATTGTTAAAAGACCATGTGCAACATTATGCAGGTCAGCTAATTATATCCAAACCGAGCGATACGGTAAGAAAAATATTAGAAATAGCGCAATTTCAACGCCTAATGACAATCGAATAGTGTGATTTGCTTTCAATACATATTATGAGATTAACTTCCTTAACATTGAGTCATAAGGTGGTGATATGCCCAATAATCAAAAACTAGCACTTGTGGTTGATGATTCTAAAATGCAATGCAAATTGTTGTCCGTATTGTTGCAGGAAGAAAACTATCAAGTGGTTGTTGCAAACGATGGTGCAAGTGGCGTAGAAATGTACATAAAACACCAACCTGATCTTGTCTTAATGGATATCAATATGCCCATTATGGATGGTTTTGAAGCAACTAGAAGAATTAAGAAGCTATCGGGGGCAGGAAACTTAGCACCGCTAATCTTTATTACCAGTATGGATAGTGAACAAGCATTTATTGATAGTGTTGAAGCCGGCGGTGACAGTATTTTGGTTAGGCCTTTTTCCCCTAAAGTTTTTAAAGCGAAAATCAAGGCAATACAAAGAATAAGTGACCTAGTTGAACAGGTCAAAGGGCTTCAGCAAGAGCAACAAAATGATGCTGAACTTGCTGAAAAGATGATGTCTGGCGTGATTGAAGCAAGAAATTTTGCCCTAGATAAAATAGGCGTTATAAAAAAAGCCGCTACTATCTTTAGTGGTGATATTCAATTAAGTGCACTGTGCCCAAATGGTGACCTTCATGTGCTATTGGGAGATTTTACCGGTCACGGTTTACGCTCTTCAATTGGTGCTATCCCGGTTACTGAAACCTTTAGAGCAATGACGAAAAAAGGTTTTTCAATTTTAGATATTGTCGCGCAAGTCAATCGACAAATGCATACTTTATTACCTGGAGATCTGTTCTTTGCTGCGAGTTTTGCCTGCATATCAGAGCATGAAAAATCAGTTTATGTTTTTAATGCAGGTTTGCCTGAAGGTTACCTTTTTAATGAAGAAGCAACAATTACAAAACAATTTTCCTCTATACATCCGCCTTTAGGTATTTTGCCAAAGTTATTGCCTGATGTGCAGATGGATGTTGTTCAAGTAAATAAAAGTGATAGGTTAGTGTTTATCACTGATGGCATTGTCGAAGCTCGAAATCCGGAAGGTGAGCTTTTTGGTTTTCCACGCTTTGAACAAGCAGCTATTAAGGGGATCTCTGAAAAAGATCTTGTTAATAGGGTGCTAAACACTCTTGATGACTTTTGCCAACACTGTGAACAAGAAGATGATATCTCCTTAGTAGATGCTCCTTGTAGTGGTTGGCAACAAGTTAAATTAAGCAATAAAGTAACAATTCCCGAAGGCTTTACAGAAGAAGACAGTTATTTTACTCAAGAGAAAAATGGGTTGCCAACCTGGTCTTATCACTTACATTTAACGGGGAAACTATTAAAGACTGTTAGTCCTATTCCATTAGTTATGAATCAAATTAATGATTTAGAAGGGGCCGGAGAGCACTGGCAGAGTTTATATACTATATTAACAGAACTATTTGTTAATGCTCTTGATCATGGTGTTTTGGAATTAAATTCATCATTAAAAGATTCTGCTGAAGGGTTCAGTCAGTATTTTAATGAAAGAGCTAAACGATTAGATAACCTTTCTTTAAATGAAATAAATGCACAAGACAATTTTGTACGGGTAACCTTGAAATATTATCCTCTATCCCATGGCGGGAAAATGATAATAAACATTAAAGATAGTGGTAAAGGCTTTGATATTGTTAATGTTTTGAAAGGTAATAGTCATGCAATGAATGATGGTATAAAGCTGAGTGGGCGAGGGGTCGAGTTAGTTAATCAAATGTGCGATACCTTAGAATACCAAGAGCAAGGTACATTAGTGACAGCAAGTTATATTTGGCATGATTAAATGGTGTTAAGGCACAAAAAGGAACTTTAAAATGACAAAGCACAATTTATTGATTATTGATGATGATATTGATTACTTAAAATTATTGGCCGAAAGTTTAGAGGATGCCTTTAATGTTAAATGTGCAAGTAACCTGTTGGTGGCACAAGATTTACTGCAAGAGAATATCCATTTTGACATTGCCTTAGTTGACGAAAACATAGGTGATGAAAAAGGCTCGGACTGGATACAAAAACAGCAGCATAATGAAAATTCCCCTACCTCATTTGTATTATATTCAGGTATGGCCAGTGAAGAAGCCATTCTGAAAGGCTTAGAATGTGGTGCAGATGACTTTTTAGCGAAGCCATTCTCGTTATTAGCACTTAATTCAAAGTTAGATAAACTTATTGATTATCAGGATAAAATACATAATTTTGAAGATGAAATTAAATCTAAGAATAATGTAATAAATGTCTCAATGGCACAAGCTTCAAAATATGGTAGCTGTATGCAATTGACCTCTAAACTTAATCACTGCTTTACTTATGCACAGATTCGAGATGAAGTTTTTTCCTATTTCCATAGCATGGACTTACATGGTTGTATCGCTTTTTATCCCATCAATGAAAATCCTAGCTTTTTTAGTGCTCAAAAAGGAGTTTGCTCACCTGTTGAAATAGAGGTGATGGAGTTATTAAAGGTAAAGCCTCGACTATATCGCTTTGGCTCAAGAACCATTTTCAATCATACGCTCGTTTCTTTATTCATCCTCAACCTTGAAGAAGGCACTGTAGATACTGATATCTATATTGATGCCCTTGCTTCTGTCATTGAATGTATAGGCGCAAGAATGGCGTTTATCACTTATAAAAATTCACTAGTGAGTGTGCAAGAACAAATTAAGCAGGCGGTTAGTACGACCAAGAAAATGGTAGAAATATCTAAACATCATCAGCAAGAAGTGATGAACGAAATTGTGCAAAAGATGGGCACTAGTTTTCATATTTTAGATATGACTCAAGACCAAGAAGACTATTTAACTGACTTGGTTCATGGAGCGCTGAAAAAGCATAGTCAAGACGATATTAATTTTCTCGAAGTTACTCAGTTGCTGGATCAAGCATTAAACAGTGTTGATCAACTGCAGCAGTTAAATACTGAAAATGATCAGAGTAATGAAAGTCATGATATTGATGATGAGGATGAACTATTTTGAACTCACAATCACTAGAGTTAACTCATAAAGTCCTAACGGGTATTGATGAAGCTTATTGGCAATGGGATCTTGTTAATGAACAGATTTTCTATTCGGCTCAGTTAATGAAAATTCTTGGCTATGCCGATGAGGAAAAAATTGCAACCAGTAGCATTTGGGAAAAGCATGTTAACAGCGATACCTTACATGAAGTGCATGAAAAAGTTCAACAACATATTAAAGGTGATATTGACCGTATTGATATAACTATTCCTATTACAAATGATCAAGGGCAAGAAAGGTGGCTACATGCTATTGGTAAGGTTGTTGAGCGAATTGGTGACAGATCAAGTTTGATGTTTGGTACAGTGAAAGATGTCACTGAAACTAAAAATATGATCGTTCAATTAAAAAAACAAAATGATTGGTTAATGTTAGCCGAACGTATCAGCAATTCAGGCCATTGGCGGTTTGATATCAAGTCTGGCTCTCTTGATTGGTCAGCTGAAATATTTCGCATTCACGGATTATCGAATAAATCCTTAGCTCCCAATTTTGAAAGTGCGGTTGAAGCTTTATTAGCAAAAGATAGAGCAAAGTTTCGTACCAGTTTTCATAATGCTATTCACCAACAGCAACCTTTTTACCTTAAAACTACCTTAATACAACCCGGTGGACGAAAGGTGAAAGTAGAAATTATCGCTGAGGTTGAAAGAGACAATAATGGCACTGCACTTGCGGTGTTTGGTGTATATAAAGACATAACGCGCAGTGAAGACTTATTTGAGAAGTTAAAGCTATTAGCCATGGTAAATTTTACCATCAAGGTACCAATATTTTTTATTGATGATAACGATAATGTTGTTTATCAAGATATCTCACCGCACCATGATGGCGCCAGTTCTGTACTCTTTAATTATATTAATTTTAGCATTACTGAGTATATGGAATTTAAAAAGAGGGCAAAGGAAAAAGGACAAATAAAAGAGACCAATGCCAGTTTTGATAAATATACAACGGTATTTGACTTATCGGTGACCTATGAAGCCGAGGAAGGCATTTACATTTGGATTGTTGAAAATGTCACAGAAAAGTTCAGGAAAGAGCAGCAACAAGTTATTTCTAATCGTTTAGCTTTATTAGGCAATACTTTTGGTAATGTATCCCATGATATTAATAACGTTTTAGGTGTCGCTCTTGGTGCCATAGAGATGTTAGAAATAAAGTTTTCTCGTGGCGAGCAAGATATCTCTGCTTACATAGATAGAGTTAAGAATGCGATCGACAAAGGAAAAAATGTAACTGAGCGTTTATTAGCTTTCACTCGAAAGCCTACGGTTAAAGTTGTCAGTTTTGATCCTATCCAAGATATTATCGATAACCAGTATCTATTTAAGCAACTCCTGTTAAGCACTATCAATTTAAAATTCAATTTTCAGCCGATGCATTGCTCAATCACTTTTCCTCAAGGTGAGTTCATCAATATTTTGTTGAATTTAGTGTTGAATGCCCAAGATGCCATTCAAGAAAAAGGCCTGAGTGGACAAATTGAAATTTCAGCTAATTTACTTCAAAGCAATCGTTTAGAAATTCACGTTAAAGATAGCGGCGTCGGCATTGAAAAAGAAAACTTAACTAAGATATTTGACCCTTTTTACAGCTCTAAATCGGTAAATAAAGGTAACGGTATTGGCTTAGCCAATGTTTATAGCACTATGTATAAACATAATGGTTTGATTCAGGTTGAGGGTGAAAGCGATCTTGGTGGGGCACATTTTACCTTGGTCTTTAAATGTAAAGTATTACAAGAGAAGTATTTAACTCATGATGCGCAGTTAACTACGTTAAGTTATAAAAACACCAATATTTTGGTACTTGATGATGAAATTAGCATCGCGGAATTTGTCGCATTATTTTTAGAAAGCAAGGGGGCTAATGTTGACGTTGCTAATAATAAAGAGCAGCTAATCGAAAGAATTAATACTGGTGTTAAATATGATATATTTATCACTGACATGATTTTACCTGACTTAACCGGTAAAGAAGCGGTAAATATGGTAAAAGAAAAGTCACCAGATATTAATGTTTTCTCTATCAGTGGTTATATTGCAATTGAAGATAGAAGTTGGGAGTATCCTGTGTTGAGAAAACCTTTCAATTCAAAGGAATTAGCAGAGTTTTTGGCTATCTAACTTAACTAAACATGAAGAACCGTGTACATTGTGATAATCAGAGCTGTAAACTAATTTGTAGTCAGGTACCCGTACCATGAATCTAGAAAAAGAATATAAGATACTTGTCGTTGATGACGCTAAAGATACTCAGATGTTATTAGAGTTTGATTTGAGTGCGGCGGGTTATGAAGTAACTTGCTGTGATAGTGGTCAGGATGCATTAACTTTGTTAGAAACACTTTCGGTTGATCTTATTTTACTTGATATGTATATGCCTGGTTTATCCGGATTGGAAACCTTAGTCAAAATTAATGAGCATGCTGTAACTACCAAAATACCTGTAATCATGTTATCTGCTTCTACCGATGAAGATGAAGTTGTTGCGGCTTTAGAATTAGGCGCTGGGGATTATGTAATTAAGCCTTATGTCGCCAAGGTGCTACTGGCTAGGATCAGAACCGCTATAAGGTTAAAGGAAAATACAGCTCAATTGGAATATTTAGCTAAAACCGATTTTTTAACCTGCCTGAACAATCGAGGAAGCTTTTTCGAGTTAAGTACTAACGCAATAAGCCTAGCAAATAGAGCAGCACAACCATTGGTTGTAGCAATGTTTGATATTGATTATTTCAAGCAAGTTAATGATAACTATGGCCATGATGCCGGCGATCAAGTTCTTCGTAGCTTTAGCAAAACTATGACTGAAGTCTTTCGGGATTATGATATTGTTGGACGTGTTGGTGGAGAGGAATTCGCGGTGTGTTTGCCTAATACCACTAGTGGTGAGGCTTATATCGCATGTGAGAGATTACGACAACAAATTGAGCAGTGTATTGTAGAAGTTACCGATGATGAAGGGGATGCAACAAACATTAATATTACCGTTAGTGTCGGCTTAGTGTTAGCGAAAAGTGATTTCTTAACAATTGATGAATTATTAAAACAAGCAGACAGTGCTTTATATTATGCTAAAGAAAATGGACGTAACCAAGTCATAGATGTGGATACTATCAGCAGCTCTAATACTGTTGAGGGAGACTCCATTGAAGTAAGTTTAACGACTACAGATAAGGCTTTATCAGAACAGCACAGTGAGGTAAGTATGAGTGACTTTGATGGTATTGATTTTACTATCGGTGTAAATAATGTTTTAGGGGATGAAGGTTTATTTAAAGAAATTCTAGTGATGTTTTACCAAGATCATCACCTCGATGGCCAGAAGTTACAAAAGGCTTTGCAAGACAGCGATATGGACGCAGCGAAGCATCTAGCACATACACTTAAGGGAGTCGCTTGTTCAGTGGGTGCTATGGACTTATTTGAAACAACGAAGGCGCTAGATTTAGCTATTAATGACAATCAGCAAGAGGAATTCGAGACTCTATTCACTCTTTTATCACCAGAGATATCTCGTGTTATGCAAGCAATAGAATTGAAATTAGATGTTAAATAAAAAGGGAGGTATTCAACTTGCCTATTCATCTATGAGTAAGGTTATATCAGTAACTGGAATACAACAACAAGTTAATATATCTCCTTCTCTTACATAGGCTAAAGGTTCCCCTAAAGGGTAGTGTATTTCGCCTTCAACTAAAGTTACTCGACAAGCACCACAGAAACCATCGCGGCAGTGATAGTGCACTTCGATATTGGCAGATTCCAAAGACTCAAGTAAAGTTTGTTCACTATTTTCATAATGAACAAGTTTACCTTGTACTTTTATTTTTGGCTGCAATTTGACAGTGTTTTTCGCATCTAAAGAGTTGCCTTTTACTTTTATATTCACAATATCAGTTTCAATTTAGGCTTAAATAACCGTTAAGAACTGATTATAAATCAAAATCATCAAAATCGTCAGCATCGACAGAAGAATCAACTTGTCCAACTAAATAACTCGAAATTTCAGTCTCTTGCGGTGCAACCTGTACATTGTCACTTACAAGGTATGCATTCATCCATGGTAACGGGTTACTTTTAATGTCAAAAGGTGCATCAAAACCTAGGACGGTTAAACGAGAGTTTGAGATGTATTCTATATACTGCTTCAATATTTCAGCATTTAGTCCGATCATTGAGCCATCTTTAAATAAGTAATCAGCCCATTCCTTTTCTTGATCAACAACATCTAAGAATACTTGTAAGCCAGCATCACGCATTTCTTCACTGATAACTTTCATTTCAGGGTCATCTTTGCCATCTTTCCAAAGATTTAAAATGTGTTGTGTTCCTGTCAAATGTAGCGCTTCATCACGGGCAATAAGTTTTATTATCTTTGCATTACCTTCTAATAACTCGCGCTCAGCAAATGCAAAGGAACAAGCAAAACTAACGTAGAAACGAATAGCTTCAAGTGCATTAACAGAACATACTGCTAGGTATAAACGCTCTTTAAGTTTTCTAGTATTAACCTCGATGGTTTTACCTTCAACTTCATAAGTGCCTTCACCCTGAGATTGTAATAATTGTGTGGTGAGAATTACATCATCAAAGTATTTTGCGATGCTTGATGCACGCTTCAAAATAGCTGGATTTACGATGATGTCATCAAAAACTTCGCCAGGCTCTGTAAATAAGTTACGAAGAATATGAGTATATGAACGAGAGTGTATTGTTTCGCTAAATGCCCATGTTTCGACCCAGGTTTCAACTTCAGGCAAGGATACTAATGGTAATAATACTGCGTTAACCGAGCGTGCAGCCATAGAATCTAAAAGTGTTTGGTATTTCAAATTAGAAATAAAAATATGCTTTTCTGATTCGGTTAATCCCTGCCAATCAGCTCTATCTTTTGACACGTCAACTTCTTCAGGACGCCAAAAAAACGAAAGTTGCTTTTCTATTAATTTTTCAAATGCAATATAACGCTGTTGATCATAGCGAGAAACGTTAACGCTATTGCCTAAAAACATAGGCTCTGATAATGCATCATTAGGCGTTTGATTAAACGTAGTATACGTCATGAATTCTATTCCTTAAGGGACTACATAGGTGTAGTAAGCAGGGCTTAGAATTCTAAGCCCTGCCATTATATTTAGTGTGTAGGTTATTTAATAACTGATTTACTTAGATTTAAATCTTACAAGCACCACCAGCACAGCTGTCGTCTTCTACTTCAACGTCATCGCTAGCACCATCACGAGTATTATGATAATACATTGTTTTAACACCAAGCTTATAGGCAGTTAAAATATCTTTTAATATTTGCTTAACGGGTACTTTTCCGCCTTCAAATTTATTTGGATCATAATTGGTATTAGCAGATATCGTTTGGTCGACAAATTTTTGCATAATGCCTACTAACTCTAAGTAGCCTTGGTTATCTGGGATATTCCACAGTAACTCATAATTGCCCTTAAGTCTTTCATACTCAGGGACAACTTGTTTCAAAATACCATCTTTACTAGCTTTAATACTGATCAAGCCACGTGGTGGTTCAATACCATTAGTTGCATTTGATATTTGTGATGAAGTTTCTGATGGCATTAACGCTGATACCGTTGAGTTTCTTACGCCATGCTCTTTAATGCTTTGACGTAAACTTTCCCAGTCAAGGTGTAGCGGCTCACCAGTAATATCATCGATAGCTTTTTTATAGGTATCTATAGGTAAAATGCCTTGAGCTAATCGCGTTTCATCAAACTTAGGACAAGCTCCTTGTTCCTTAGCTAATTCATTTGACGCTTTTAATAAATAAAATTGGATCGCTTCAAATGTACGGTGGGTTAAGTTATTAGCACTGCCATTTGAATAGTAAAGACCATTTTTAGCAAGATAATAAGCATAGTTGATAACACCTATACCAAGCGTTCTTCGTGCCATACTTGCACTTTTTGCAGCAGCGATAGGGTAATCTTGATAATCCAATAAACAATCTAAAGCACGAACAGCTAAATCAGCTAAACCCTCTAATTCGTCTAACGAGTCAATAGCACCTAAGTTGAATGCAGAGAGAGTACAAAGTGCAATTTCACCGTTCTCATCATTAATGTCATTCATTGGTTTAGTCGGTAAGGCTATTTCTAAACACAAATTACTTTGACGAATAGCCGCTTTGCTTGGGTCGAATGGACTGTGTGTATTACAGTGATCTACATTTTGTAAATAGATACGACCCGTACTGGCACGCTCTTGTGCGAATAGGGTAAATAATTCAACAGCTTTGATGCGCTTTTTACGAATAGAGTCGTCATTTTCATACTGCTCATATAAACGATCAAATTTATCCTGATCTTCAAAGAAAGCATCATAAAGCCCAGGAACATCACTTGGGCTAAATAAGGTAATAGAGCCACCTTTAATCAGGCGCTGATACATCAACTTATTAAACTGCACACCATAATCTAAATGGCGAACACGATTTTCTTCAACACCACGGTTATTTTTAAGTACGAGTAAACTTTCGACTTCTAAATGCCATAACGGATAGAATAATGTTGCTGCGCCGCCACGTACACCACCTTGAGAACAGCTTTTAACAGCCGTTTGGAAGTGTTTAAAAAATGGGATACAACCAGTATGAAATGCTTCACCATTTCTGATAGTACTGCCCAAGGCTCTAATTCTACCTGCATTAACGCCAATTCCTGCACGTTGCGATACATATTTAACAATAGCGCTTGAGGTAGCATTAATTGAGTCTAAGCTGTCACCACATTCAATCAGTACACAAGATGAAAATTGACGAGTAGGTGTTCTTACACCAGCCATAATGGGGGTAGGCAGTGATATTTTAAATTGCGAAATTGCGTGATAGAAGTCTTCAACGTAACGTAAACGAGTATCGCTTGGGTACTTTGCAAACAAACATGCAGCAACTAATACGTAAAGGAACTGAGCACTTTCGTATATTTCACCAGTGACACGGTTTTGTACTAAATACTTACCTTCAAGTTGTTTCATGGCCGCATAGCTGAAATTAAGATCACGGCTGTGGTCCATAAATGAAGCCATATGTTCAAAGTCACTTTTAGAATAGTCTGCGAGCAAGTGTTGATCATATTTTCCTGCCTCGACTAACTTAACAACGTGGTCATAAAGGGCAGGTGGTTCAAATTGACCGTAGGCTTTTTTACGTAAATGAAATACGGCTAAACGAGCAGCCAAATATTGGTAATCAGGAGTTTCTTCAGAGATCAAATCCGCTGCTGATTTAATAATTGTTTCATGTATATCTTCTGTTTTGATACCGTCATAAAACTGAATGTGAGACTTTAATTCAACTTGAGAAACAGAAACGTGGTCTAAGCCGTCGGCTGCCCAAGCGATAACACGATGAATTTTTTCTAAATCAATGGTTTCTTTTTCACCATTGCGTTTAGTGACAGAGAGTTTGTTATTCATGAAATACCTACAAAGCGATTATTGTTATTGTTTATTTACGATCCTTTGACAAGGATCTAAAACTTCCCTAATAAAAAATCCTACCTCCGTATTAGTACTGAATCACTAATTCCGAAGTATTAAAAATAACAACTGGGCAGCAAATGCACAATATCTAGGGCTTTTTATAAATTCAAACACAAGATAATGAGGTTTGACCTCATTTGCAAGTGATAAAATATGTTGATCTTTACCTTTTTTATTGCCCCAAAATTAGGGTTAGTGTTGACTAACCTAGTAAGACTAATTGATTTTGGAATTTGATAAAAGCAATGATTATTTTTACTTATTTTAATCTCAGCTATTTTTATAAATTATTTTTACTTAATTTTTTAGCCAACTATAGTGTTTTAATATAAGTGATAAAAAACACTGTAATTACAATTGCTTAGTTATGCCTAGGCAGTGATAGAATATTGTTTAATCAACTTGCTTATTTAAACAGCATTGTTACAGAGACAATTAAGCACTCATTATTTATAAAGAGAGCATGTCCTAATTATGTTGATTAAAGCTTGCGACAACATAAAATATAATTAACATCAAGTGAGTCTATCAACTTGTGGTTTTCTGTTATTGGATTGTAATGAATGCCACTGGCATCTATACATTTTAAGTCTTGTAATTCAGCCCAGCTAATGAGTTGAGAAGGACGAATAAATTTATCATGGTCGTGTGTACCGTCTGGAACCAATTTAAAGAGCTTTTCTGCCGCTAGTATTGCGAGCAAATAAGACTTAATACTCTTATTAAGGGTAGAGAAGAATACTAAGCCACCGGGTTTAACAAGAGCCGCACAAGCTTGAACAACAGAAGCGGGGTCAGGTACATGCTCAAGCATTTCCATACAGGTGACTATATCAAAGCTTTCATTGCTTTCTTGTGCTTTTTCTTCAGCGGTTATTTTTTGATAGTTTATTGATAACCCCGTCTCCAGAGCATGCAACTTAGCAACATTCAAAGGCTCTGTTCCCATATCAATCCCAGTGACATTTGCACCTAACTTTGCTAATGATTCAGATAAAATTCCACCACCACAACCTACATCTATAACTTTTTTATTATGTAGTCCCTTGTTTAAACTGTCTTCAACATCTTGTTGAGCGAGATGCTGACAAATAAATTGTACTCTTAACGGGTTGATTTGATGAAGGGGCTTAAAATCCCCTGTTAAATCCCACCATTGACTGGCAACTTTTTCAAATTTTGCAATTTCATCTTCATTTACATTAAGAGGTGTGGTTGACATATTGTTCACTGCTTCAAATTAACGTTTAATCATTCGATTCTAAACGAAAGTTATTTTTAAACAAAGGGGATAGATCAAAACTAAGTGTTTTCGTTGGTTTTTTAGGCTGTTTTCACTACTCAAAAAAAGCTTTAATAAAGCTGTATGGCATCAAAGATTTTTATGCTAGTATGCTGCGTTGATTACTATTATTAGTGTCTGTTCTATAACACTTACATAACAATAAAATCTTTAAAATATCGTTTATACGATACACATAAATAGCCTCGCTGTTTAAGTCGTATTGTTAAGCAAAAGAATTAGTTAAGGGATACCATCGATTTATGTCCGATCTGGCCAAACAAATAGTTCCAGTTAATATTGAAGATGAACTAAAAACCTCCTATTTAGATTATGCTATGAGCGTAATAGTTGGGCGTGCATTGCCTGATGTTCGTGATGGCTTAAAACCTGTACATCGCCGGGTATTATTTGCCATGGATGTATTAGGTAATGATTGGAATAAAGCCTACAAAAAATCAGCCCGTGTGGTTGGTGATGTAATAGGTAAGTATCACCCTCATGGTGACACTGCTGTTTACGATACTATAGTACGTATGGCTCAACCGTTTTCACTACGCTATATGCTGGTAGACGGTCAAGGTAACTTTGGTTCTGTCGACGGTGATAGTGCAGCAGCAATGCGTTATACCGAAATTAGAATGTCAAAAATTGCACATTCTATTCTTGCCGATTTAGATAAAGAAACGGTTGATTTTGTGCCTAACTATGATGGCACAGAACATATACCAGCAGTTATGCCAACCCGTATACCTAACTTATTAGTTAATGGTACTTCAGGTATCGCGGTGGGTATGGCAACTAATATTCCTCCACATAACTTAACTGAAGTCATTAACGGCTGTTTAGCCCTTATTGAAAACAGTGAAATCTCTTTCGAAGAGTTATTAGAACATATACCTGGTCCAGACTTCCCAACAGCAGGTATTATTAGCGGTCGTGCCGGTATTGAAGAAGCCTATCGTACTGGCCGTGGAAAAATAAAAATCCGTGCCCGTGCTGAAATAGAAGTTCATGAAACATCTGGTAAAGAAACAATTATTGTTCATGAACTACCATATCAAGTTAACAAAGCACGCCTTATTGAAAAAATGGCTGAACTTGTTAAAGACAAACGTCTTGAAGGTATTTCTGCTTTACGTGATGAGTCAGATAAAGACGGCATGCGTATGGTTATTGAAATCAAACGTGGTGAAGTGGGCGAAGTTGTTTTAAATAACCTATATAAGCTTACCCAAATGCAGGTTTCTTTTGGTTTGAATATGGTGGCATTAACCAATGGCCAACCTAAAATATTTAATCTAAAAGAAATGTTAGAAGCGTTTGTACTTCATCGCCGTGAAGTTGTTACTCGCCGTACTATCTTCGAATTAAGAAAAGCCCGTGATCGTGCTCATATCTTAGAAGGTTTATCTATTGCGCTAGCAAATATAGACCCGATCATCGAATTAATTAAAAGTTCAAGTAACAGAAAAGAATCTGAAGAAAAACTTGTTGCTCAAGGTTGGACACTAGGTAATGTTGCAGACATGCTTAGCGCAGCAGGCAATGATGCTGCTCGTCCTGAATGGTTAGAGCCAGAATACGGTATTCGTGACGGTTTATATTACCTAACAGCAGAACAAGCAAAAGCGATTGTGGATCTCCAGTTATATAAACTATCTGGCATGGAACACGAAAAGATTCTAAGCGAGTACAAAGCGTTATTAGACCTTATTGCAGAATTAATGCATATTTTGGCTACACCAGCTCGCTTGATGGAAGTTATTTGTGAAGAACTTATTGCTATTCGTGATGAGTTTGGTGATGAACGTAGAACTGAAATTACGAATGCTTCGCATGACCTTTCTTTAGAAGACTTAATCACTGAAGAAGATGTTGTGGTAACACTGTCACATGAAGGTTATGTTAAATACCAAGTGTTAAGTGACTACGAAGCTCAGCGTCGCGGCGGTAAAGGTAAAGCAGCGACTAAGATGAAAGAAGAAGATTTCATCGAGCGTTTACTTGTGGCTAATACCCATGACACAATTTTATGTTTCTCAGATCGCGGTAAATTATACTGGCTGAAAGTTTTCCAATTGCCATTAGCTAGTCGTACAGCACGTGGACGTCCAATTGTAAATATTCTGCCATTAGAAAGTGATGAACGTATCACGGCAATTTTACCTGTACGTGAATATGCTGACGATAAGTATATTGTTATGGCTACGGCCTCAGGTACTGTGAAGAAAACACGTTTAGATGCATACTCTAACCAGCGTGCAAATGGCATTATTGCGTTAAATCTTCGTGATGACGATACCTTAATTGGTGTTGATATCACTGATGGCAATAACGATATCATGTTGTTCTCTGACGCTGGTAAAGTTGTACGCTTTAATGAAAAGGTTCGTGATAGCGAAACAGGTGAAGTTAAACTTGATCCTGAAACTGGTGAAGAGCGTTGGGCATTAAAACCAATCGGTCGTACTGGTACTGGTGTTCGTGGTATGAAGCTTGAAGGAGATCAAAAAGTTGTTTCACTTATTGTTCCTAAGAATGATGGGCCTGTACTAACTATCACTGAAAATGGTTTTGGTAAGCGAACTGATTTAGCTGAGTACCCAGCTAAGAGTAGGGCAACCAAAGGTGTTGTTTCTATTAAAGTTAGTGAACGTAATGGTAAAGTTGTTGGTGCAGTTCAAGTTGAAGAACTTGATGAAATCATGTTAATAACAGACAGTGGTACATTGGTTCGTACTCGAGTAAATGAGGTTAGTGTTATTGGCCGTAATACTCAAGGTGTACGTATGATTCGTACTGCTGATGATGAACATGTTGTTGCTCTGCAACGCATAGATGAAATAGAAGAGCCTGAAGTTACAGAAGTAATAGAGGGTGAAGGTGAAAATTCTGAACATAATCCTGAGCAAAGTGCTCAACAGGATGAAGCAGAAAATTCACAAGACGACAACGCAGAGTAGTTGTTGTATTAACATTAAAAAAGGCGGCTAATAACCGCCTTTTTTAATGTGTTTTTTTAAGGGATATTTTTATCTAACATTTATTATGATGAATTAGATAAAAGCTTTTAAAGTAGCTTTTATGCTACTTTCCCATTTAATATTATACAAAATAATAGTTAAGCGATTAGGAAATATAATGACAAAGATTTTTAATTTTTGTGCTGGCCCTGCCATGTTACCAACACCTGTAATGGCAAAAGCACAACAAGAGTTTATCAATTGGCAAGGTACAGGTAGCTCTGTGATGGAATTAAGTCATCGTAGTAGTATCTATATTGCCATGGCAGAGAAAGCAGAAGCAGATCTTCGCAAGCTAATGTCAATTCCAGATAACTATAAAGTTCTGTTTTGTCATGGTGGCGGAAGAGGGCAATTCTCGGCCGTACCGCTTAACTTATTACCTAAAGGGAAGTCTGCTGATTATATTGTTTCGGGCTCTTGGTCAAAAGCTGCGGCGGCAGAAGCGAAAAACTTTGGTGATATTAACGTTATCAATATCAATCAAGACAGTGACGATAATTCAAGCCTGTTAGCTACTACAGATTGGCCTCTTAGCTCTGATGCAGCTTATGTGCATTATTGTCCAAACGAAACGGTAAATGGGCTTGAAATAAATACCATACCAGACACCAATGGTGTGCCATTGGTTGCAGATATGTCTTCCACTATCTTATCCCATGAAGTTGATGTCAGTAAGTTTGGCTTAATCTATGCAGGAGCACAAAAAAACATTGGTCCATCGGGCTTAACTATTGTGATCGTGCGGGAAGACTTATTAGGTCATGCGCAAAAAGCAACACCGTGTATTATGAACTATAAAACGGCAGCTGATAATGATTCTATGTATAACACTCCACCAACATACGCTTGGTATTTAGCTGGGCTAGTTTTTGAGTGGTTAAGTGATTTAGGTGGTGTTAAAGCGATAGCAGAAGTGAACAAAGCCAAAGCTGAGTTACTTTATCAAGCCATTGATAATAGTGAGTTTTACTTAAACCACATTGAGAGTGATTATCGTAGCAAGATGAATATACCATTTTGGCTAAAAGACGACAGTTTAAATGATAAATTCTTAAGTGAGTCTCAGGCTGCCGGTCTAACAGCACTTAAAGGTCATCGAATTGTTGGTGGTATGCGTGCCAGCATATACAATGCCATGCCACTTGAAGGTGTAGAAGCGCTTGTAGAGTTTATGCAGCAGTTTGAAAAGAGGAATGGATAAAATGGAGCAGTTAACATTAAGCCCAATAAGTAAAATTAACGGCGAGATATTTTTACCGGGTTCAAAAAGTTTATCTAATCGTGCATTACTCATTGCAGCGTTAGCGAATGGCACAACAAAAATCACCAACTTATTAGTGAGTGATGACATTAACCATATGCTCAATGCATTAAAAAGCTTAGGTATAGCATTTACCTTAAGTGACTGTGGTACAGAGTGTACTGTTGTTGGAAATAATGGCTTCTTTAAGAATAAAGAGCCTTTAGAGTTGTACTTAGGTAACGCAGGCACGGCTATGCGTCCTTTGTGTGCAGCCTTAGCCGCAAGTGAAGGTGAATATATCTTAACTGGCGAAGAAAGAATGAAAGAGCGACCTATTGGTCACTTAGTTGACGCTTTAGCGCAGCTTAGTGGTGATATAGCGTACTTGGAAAATAAAGATTACCCACCAGTAAGAATTAGAGGCAAATCCCTAACAGGCAATACCGTAACTATTGATGGTTCAATCTCAAGCCAGTTTTTAACTGCTATCCTAATGATTACGCCTTTATTAGCAACGAATACCACCATTGAAATTGAAGGTGAATTAGTTTCTAAGCCCTACATTGATATTACCCTTGATATTATGAGCAGGTTTGGTGTCAAGGTTCAAAACAATGACTATAAATCTTTCAGCGTTACGGGTAATCAGTCATATCAAGCACTTGATAAATATATGGTCGAAGGTGATGCATCTTCTGCTTCATACTTTTTAGCAGCCGGTGCTATCAAAGGTGGAAAAGTCACAGTTCATGGTGTGGGCAAACTCAGTGTTCAGGGTGACAAACATTTTGCTGATGTGCTTGAAAAAATGGGCGCAGAGGTTCAATGGCATGATGAGTCAATCACTGTTGTTGGAAAACCCTTAACAGGTATTGATATGGATATGAATCATATTCCTGATGCAGCGATGACCATTGCAACCACAGCACTCTTTGCAAAAGGTCCAACATCCATTCGAAATATTTATAATTGGCGTGTAAAAGAAACTGACCGTTTATTTGCTATGGCAACTGAGTTAAGAAAAGTAGGTGCTGAGGTAATTGAAGGTGAAGATTACATAACAATTACTCCACCTGAATCGCTAATACATGCACAAATTGATACTTATAACGACCATAGAGTCGCGATGTGTTTCTCTCTTGTTGCCTTGAGTGATACACCCGTTACCATTAATGATCCTAAGTGTACGGCTAAAACGTTCCCTGACTATTTTGACAAGCTAGCACAAGTATCTTGTTAATTATTGAAGAGAAAAACAATTTTACGCGATTTTACGCTGTAAATGCCGTATAATTTCGCCGATTTTTGATGTTAGGAGAAAAAGGTATGCAGGAAAGCACTCCAGTAATTACCATTGACGGCCCAAGTGGAGCTGGCAAAGGGACCGTTGCAAGGATAGTTGCGGATCAATTAGGATGGCACTTACTCGATAGCGGAGCCATATATCGTGTATTAGCCGTAGCTATTCAACATCATCAACTTGCCCTTGATGATGAAGAGCCATTAATACCAATGGCGGCTCATTTAGATGTACAATTTGAAATTAGTAGTCAAGGCGAAGCCAAGGTTATTTTAGAAGGCGAGAACGTTACTGATGTTATTCGTACTGAAGAAATAGGCGAGCTTGCCTCAAGAGTTGCTGCTTTTCCACGTGTTAGAGAAGCATTACTTCGTCGACAGCGCGCATTTAGTGTTAATCCAGGACTAATAGCCGATGGTCGTGATATGGGCACAGTGGTTTTTCCTAAAGCTGAAGTTAAGATATTTTTAACTGCTAGTGCAGAAGAACGTGCACAAAGACGCTTTAATCAGTTGAAAGAAAAGGGTATTGATGTTAACATCGGGCGCCTTTTGGATGACATACGTCAACGAGATGAGCGAGATCAAAACCGCAAGGTGGCTCCACTTATCCCGGCAGAAGGTGCGTTAACTATTGATTCTACTGATATTTCCATTACGGAAGTGGTCAATGAAATCCTTGTTTTTGCCAATGGCAAGTTAACGTAAAACTTATTTAATATACGCACCTTTAAGTTAGCTAAATCGGTAATAACTGCTAGCATTAAAGAACTTTTATTTGAAAGCCTACTGTATGGATGCACTGGGCATACTTAACCACCCCATGAAACAATGACGTTGAATGGATTAATAGCTGAGTTTATAACAAGTTATGACTGAAAATTTTGCACAACTTTTTGAAGAAAGTTTAAAAGAAATCGAAACACGTCCGGGTTCAATCATCCGCGGAACAATCGTTAAAGTTAACAAAGACAATGTAATTGTTGATGCTGGCCTTAAATCTGAGAGTGTTATCTCAATTGATCAATTTAAAAACGCTGCTGGTGAAGTTGAAGTAGTTGTTGGTGATGAGATCGACGTAGCATTAGATGCAACAGATGATGGTTTCGGTGAAACTATTCTTTCTCGTGAAAAAGCAAAACGTCACGAAGCATGGCAAGTGCTTGAAAAAGCATACGAAGAAAAAGAAACTGTTATCGGTGTTATCAACGGTAAAGTTAA
>PJEL010002102.1_pt1 | contig 18774 bp, 26 predicted proteins | sample 1853271 | NCBI WGS metagenome assembly PJEL01 (sample SAMN08108733, study PRJNA415343) | Invertebrate metagenome, whole genome shotgun sequencing project. | host: Globobulimina | place: Sweden: Gullmar Fjord | collected 2015-08
TTAGCACCTTGAATATCAAGCTCAAGAAGTGGGCTTTCAATTGCAGCACGGGCTGCGTCGCTTGCTCTTGTTTCTCCAGTTCCGTATCCAATTCCCATAAGGGCAGATCCGGCATTTTCCATAATAGTTTTCACATCGGCGAAATCCACATTAATCATTCCATGCACAGTGATAAGGTCTGAAATACCTTGCACCCCTTGCCTAAGTACATCATCCACAACCGTGAAGGCCTCTGTTAGAGGAGTCTTCTTGTCGATCAAAGAAAGAATCTTGTCATTTGGAATAGTGATCAAAGTGTCCACCTTGTTCTTCATGTTCTCTAGACCTTCATCCCCTTGAGTCTTACGTCTGTGCCCTTCAAAACTAAAAGGTTTAGTGACAACCCCTACTGTCAAAATCCCTAGGTCTCTAGCAATTTCAGCGATTACTGGAGAGGCACCAGTTCCGGTTCCTCCACCAAGTCCACAAGTAATGAAGACCATGTCCGCACCATTTAGGGCTTGCTTAAGCTCTTCAGAAGATTCTTCAGCAGCTTGTCTTCCCATTTCTGGGCTAGATCCAGCACCAAGTCCACGAGTAGTCGCCTTACCAATATTGATCTTGGTAGTAGCTTCACTGTGGTAAAGGGCTTGAGCATCTGTGTTCACCGCAATGAACTCAATGCCTTTGATGTTAGAGCGAATCATTCGATTCAAGGCGTTTCCACCACCTCCACCAACACCAATCACTTTGATTCGTGCTACAGGAGTAACATCAGGAGTAATCTCCATATTCCGGCGCTTAGATCCGGTAGTAGAGAATAGGTTTTTTAGACTGTCGTCTTGAGCGTTGTCGTCTTTCTTGCTCATAATAAAAGGGGTTAGGGGCACGCGGCTCTGCCGCGCTTTATTAGTTAGGGTAAGAGTCCGCGGAACCAATGCTTGATCCCTTGGGACATTTTTTCAAAAGAAATCTGTTTGAAATCGAACTTCATTCGGTAGCCTTCGCCTTGGAAGCGAGAGCCCCAAATCACAAGTCCTATTACAGTTGCGTATGCTGGATCTTCTATCTTATCCACCACACCTTCGTAATTAACTGGGAATCCAACCTGCACTGGCAAGTTGAGAATTTCACGGGCCAAATCTAGCACGCCAGGCATTTTCACAGCTGCACCAGTCAAAATGGCACCGGCCGGAAGCATTCCATCACGCTGAACTTTTGCAAGTTCGTCCTTCACCATGAGGAAAATCTCGTGGTAACGCGCCTGCACAATCTCCGCCAACTGCTTCTTAGAAATCATTTGATTATCAATCTTAGACAGCAGCGAAAGATCAATCGTCTCTCTGTCATGCACATCTTCTGGAATACAAGTTCCATACTCAATCTTTATCTTTTCCGCCGTATCAATAGATGTTCGCAGTCCAATAGCAATATCATTAGTCACATTTTCTCCTCCAATTGGCAGCGAAGCAGAATGAAGCACCGTACCTTCTTCAAAGATAGATATATTTGTTCCTCCGTGCCCAATATCAATCACAACCACGCCAAGTTCTTTCTGACGTTTAGTCAGAACAGCCTCAGCAGAAGCCAATCCGCTTGGAATAATATCGTTAATGTCCACACCCGCTTGATGCACACATTTTTCAACATTCTTCACAGCTGGAACCAGTCCAGTTACCAGGTGCGCTAGCACCTCTAGGCGAATCCCAGTCATCCCAACAGGATATTTAATCCCGCTTTGCTCATCCACGGTGAAGCCCTTAGGAATAATCCTAAGGATTCGCCTATTGCTAGGAATTGAAACAGCCTGAGCCGCTTCCAAGACTCTATCAATGTCATCTTCAATAATTTCATTTCCACTATGGGAAATAGCAATCACACCCTTGCTATCTTGCGAAGCAATGTGATCTCCACCAATACCCAAAAATACGTGGTGTACCGGTTCCCCTGCCATCCTTTCCGCATCCTCAAGGGCTACAGAAATCTCAGACACGGTAGCCTCTACATCAATAATATTACCCTTGCGGAGTCCGCTTGAAGGCGAAACCCCTACCCCAATAATATTGGGAATTGGATTCCCGTCCTCCATAACAGCAAGTGCTATACGGATTTTGGAGTTTCCAATGTCAAGACCGGCAATAATTCTGTGTTTAGCCATGTGAACCGACTTTACCCACCCTAAACCTTGTTTGCAAGTGAAAAAGCGCAGAAACAAGCCATAAAGCAGCCATTGAACACAAATTTTATCCAGAATTTAGCCCTGTACTAAGCGGTCTTTCAGCTATAGCCCTACCAGGCTTTTTTGGCTTGCTAAAGCCAAAAAATGTGCATTTAGTCCCAGGCAAAGACCGACCCCCTCCTTTCAGCCTCCACAAGCTCAAATCCAGCAAAAAGCCATTGAACACAAAAGTTATTCATCTAGAACAAACTCCACTGCTGCTCAGCTTCACGCTGCTCTTCCCATCCTTTGTTTAGCATTTCCACACGGCGCAGCGGAGTCCTAAAGCTCAGTTCATCAAACAGGGCACGCACCGCTTTGATATCAAAATCGTCTACTGCGCAGGCTTCCAGATTGAATCCCAAATCCCCATCCTCTGTCAAAATTGTAGCCACCTTCTTGCTCAAACGAGCACTTTCCTCATGCTCCTTCAGCTTAGCTCGCAAATTTGCATTTTCAACTTTATCCAGCCCCTCATAAACCCCCTCCAAAGTCCCAAACTGTTCCAACAACATCACAGTTGTTTTAGGTCCAACGCCAGGCACACCTGGAATGTTATCGCTACTATCACCGGCAAAACCCTTGTAATCCGTGACTTGTTCTGGCCAAACCCCCATCTTCTCCTTAACTGCATCACGGTCATAACGCTTCACTTTGCTGTATCCGCTCACTGGAGAAACCACTGTAGTCCCCTCGCCCACCAACTGGAAAGCATCCTTATCATTTGTCACAATCAAAGTCTGCACATCTTTAACCCCCTCTATTTCCTTAGCGACTATCCCAAGATAATCATCCGCCTCCAGCCCAGCCTTTTCAAAAATTGGAATAGACAGCGAATTCAAAACCTCCTTGACCATAGGGAATTGAGAGATCAGGTCGTCATCTGTCTTCTTGCGAGTGCCTTTGTACTCCTTCATCTCCGCGTGCCTAAAGGTTGGCCCTTTCATATCAAAGGCCACAGCAATATATGCCGGCTCCTCAATCTCCAAAATCCCAAGCAAAATTGTAGTAAACCCATAAACCGCATTTGTCATCTGCCCATTCTTAGACTTAAGCGTCTTTGGCAAGGCATGATAAGACCTGTGAACAATGGCATTTCCGTCAATTATCACGAATTTCTTCATGAAGAGAGTGTAGCACAACTTACCCCTGGTAAAACGAGTCATTTTCAGGTATAATTATCTAATCGCTTTAAACGCGTATGGCAAAAACAAAAAAACAGATTAAATTGAAGGTTCGCATCCCGCATGTGATCCTGGATGCCAGGGATGCAACAGGGCATCTGCTGGACGATCTAGCCCCTGGCCTTGAACAGCTGGAGGCACGCGTGCGTATTCTTGGCGATGGTGCAGACAGCCTTGCACACGCCTTCTCGCTTGAGGAGGCAATGGAAGAGGCGCACATCTGGGTGATCCTTTCAGACACTGTTCCAAAAGAATTCAACATGTTAATTGAGCGAGGAATAGTCCCCGTCATGATAAGAGGAGTTCACCCCAAAGCAGAAAATTATAGCCCCTCGCAAGAAAAAGGAAATGCCTTCCTATTCCCTGAGCTCACAGAATGGCACGTGTACGGCAGCATTGTCCGCGCACTAGAAAATTTCCATTTCAGCTACGATTGGGAAAACCTCCGCAATCACGGTAAAAGCCTTCTGGATTAATTCAGACTTTCCAAACCTCCACCTCCACCTCCCTCGGAGGTGATTTCAGATACAAGCTGGAATATTTCGCCCATATTGATGTATTCCACAACGTTGAGCCCCAGCGCGCTTCCCACAAATCCCACAATAATCACAGCCGTTAGCGTGATCACCAATCCAATAATTGCATAGCGAATGGTTGCAACGGCCTGTTTAATTTTGTCTTCTTGTCCACCGGAAAGAATAAAAGTAATCCCTCCCCAAAAGATAAAAAGGATGCTCAAAAACCCAGCAATAATAATTGCGTAGGCAATAAAGCGATTGATCAATTCAAGAGCATCATAATTCTGAGCTACGTCTAAAACGGAGCCTTCCGTGACTGACGAACCAATGACGAGTAATGAAGATAGATCCATATTACAAATACCTTACATGATCTCCCCTTCCGGTTCAATGATTTTAAGATTAAATCTTGAATCCATCTTAGCCCCCATCATTCTTAGCAGAATTCTAAGTGACTTAGCGGTTTGTCCATTCTTACCAATAATCTTCCCCATGTCGTCCTTATTAACTTTTAGCGTGATAAGCACACCAAGATCATCCACAGTTTGTTCAACAATAACCTCATCCGGATTATCTACTATGGCTTTCACCACAAATTCAATAAAATCACGAGCAGGTCCTTCCGTAGGGTCTAGAGAAGTCATAGGACTTGGGGTTATGAATTGTAAAAGTAAACTTATTCAGCAGCTGGAGTCTCCTCAGCTGGCGTTTCTTCAGCCGGAGCGTCTTCTGTAGCCTCTGGCTCTGGAGTTGGCTCTTCATCTTTAGACTCTTCAACTTCTGGAGCATCTTCAGCAGCAGCAGCCTCTTCAGGAGCAGCAGCCTCTTCAGCTGGCGCTTCACCACCTTCTTCGGCTGGTGCCGCAGCAGGTGCTGCCTCAGCAACTTCTTTAGGATTTTTCACTGCTCTTTTCTTGTTCTTTGGTGCCATGTATTTCTCCATATCTTTCACACCTTTAGCGTGTAGAAGACCAGCAACTGTATCAGAAGGTTTTGCACCTTGCCCGATCCAGTATGAAATTCTGTCCCCATCAAAAACTAGCTTCTTCCCTTCGCCTGGATTATATGATCCAAGAATCTCTACAAATTTTCCTTGAACAGGGTAAGTGTGCTCTGCAACTACCAAACGGTAAGTGGCCTGTTTTTTCTTTCCGGTTCTACTGAGTCTTATTACTAGCAAAATAATTGGGTTAAAGCTGTGCCTACCGATTTTAGTGAGGAATTGAAAATTGTCAACCTTAAGTGCCTTCCACAACCGTCCTAATCTCATGCACCCAGTCTTTTTCCAGGTGTAGATTGAGCTTCAAGATTAGTTCGTGCCTATGCACATAAAGTCGCTGTGCCCACATACTATTGGGAACTGCCACGTACAAAGTGTGTCCTTTAAAATACTTTGGGCGAATGTGCTCCGGAGCATCTTCCCCAATAATGCTTGGCGCCAACTTGGCAAAACGCGCACAAATCTGCGCAGCTCGCGTCTCCCGAGTCATGTTATAACGCTCAATAGCCTTGGGCAGCAGTTTTTTGAAGTCTGTGAAGTCAGTCATAAAGATAATGTAGCACAAAAGGCCCACAGCACTTGACAAAAGTGCATTTTAGTTGTACATTGAGCGCACTTTAAACAATATCCATGTCTATCAGAAACACACTTATCGCATTTGCAGCAGCAAACGTTATCACTGGTTGCGCAGAACTAGAGGCCCCTTCTACACCTGAACGATCCATTGAAACGGCAGAAGAAACCCCTTACCTTCCACCACTAGATGGTGGAACAGTTAGGTTTTTGACAGAGAATGAAAAACGGGCCAAAGAAATTCTAGATACCATCACTTCTATTGGAGTTGAAGACTGTCCAGAGATTGCGAATCCAGACGGTGCAAATACTGTTGTGGACAGCTACACAACACAAGGGATTGTCCCATATAGGCACTGCAAACGTTTCGTTGAAGACATACAAGAAACAATTGGTGATGAAATAGGAACTTGGGGTACAGACTTAGACGAACTATTTGCCTTGAATATCCCCTTCTCAGTTTACTACAAACGGATCACCACCCTTGATGGAGCAGTTTTCTATCATTTTGAGCTATCGCCAGAGGACGCAAATGGCGAATTCTTCTCACAGGAAAAAATTTATGCCTTTTCATTTATGGTTAATAACGGTTTGACCGACTACTTCACACAAGGGATAAAAACTGAGAACCCTAATTACCCTGGAGTCTACATCTGGGCACCCAGCGAAAACCAATTATCTGTAAAGATGCCAACCCCTAGAGATTCAGAAGACAGTAAGGCCACAATTTCAGGCCGCACCTTTGATGGCTTAGGCCAGGACGTTAACATAGACTATGCCCCAAATGACACTAGGCTCGAACCTCTAGAGGGTCAACTAGCGGAAATGGACTCTACCATCCCTCCATTGATGGAAGAAATGCTAGCCGAAACTTCAGGCAGCTGGGTAGACCAGCTAGGCACTCTATCGGAATCTGGGACATGGAATTTCACACCTGAACCCGAAGAAGAGGAAAACTAAAGCTCCTCATAAATCTTAAAAGTCTTCTCCGCCATCTTTTCCCATACAAATTTTCTACTGTGCTTCAGGCCTTTCTCATGGAGCTCTTTTTGCAGCTCTTCATCCAACCAAACTCGGCGCATAACATTGGCCATGTCTTCTGGATCATAAGGGTCAAAGTAGAGCGCGTTTTCTTCCCCACATACCTCTGGGATGCAGGAGTTTTTGGAGGCGACCACAGGAGTCCCGCAACGCATTGCTTCTAGTGGCGGAAGCCCAAAGCCTTCGTACAAGGATGGGTAAACGTAGAGTTTTGCGGATTGATAAAGGGCAATTAATTCATCTTCCGGCGCGAGCCCAGTGAAGATCACTTCATGCTCAAGCCCCAACTCTTTTACTGTCCGCTTAACTTCTGGGTAATATGGGTCTTCTTTCCCGGTGATCACCAATTGAGATTCAAAGCTCTCGTCCTCCTGCAATAATGCAAAAGAGCGAATCAAATTCACCAAGTTTTTGTGACTTCGCCATACGCCGGTATAGAGCATGAACTCTTTTGTGATATTGTATTTTTTCTGCAAATCCTCCACCAAGCCTTTATCTTCTTTTGGCCCAAACTGCTCCCCTACCCCCTCATAAACCACTTCAATTTTGGACGGACTAGTATGTGTAATTTCCACCAGATCCTTTTTAGTATTTTTGGAAACTGCAATCACTCGCTTGGCATGCCGTACCGCATTTTTCAAAACCACATTGTACGCAGTTCTGTAAAAGGCCGAATTCATTTTCTTCCCAGGGAAAAAGGACAGGGTCAAATCATGTATGGTCACTATACTTGGCCGTCTGTACAAAATTGGCGCATTAAAATGCGTGAAGTGCATCAGGTCTAATTTGGCCCTTTGCAAAACCCACCAAAAGCGAGTTTGTTCCGCAAATGAATAATGCCGCGCATTTGCCAAAACCTTACTGATCCTTTTATTTGGTGGATCAAATTTGTCATATTCCTCGCGATTCATAAAAAGCACATACTCATTTTTCTTGTCCAGTTTGATCAAGTTGTGAACAAGTTCATAAACGTAACGGCCCACACCCGTGAACTCTGTACTGTACATTCTGGCATCAATTCCTATTCTCATAGTGGCGGTAGTCTAGCTTAAAAGTGTGCGCCCGCACAGATTATTTGACGAATCTCTAAATAAGGGGTAGTTTCATGGAGTAACAAACTTACCCCATGAAAACCTCTACAAAAAGCAGCAGAAAGAAAGTGAACTTTATGGTAGATCAGATTGTAATAACAGAAATGCAAGCTTTAGTGCCTGCAGGGCAGCGTAGCGATTTTGTTAATGCAGCCCTTCATTCAGCTTTACTACAATTTGGCAGAAACTTGGCAGTTCAAAAGATTGATGAATTTAAAATGACGCACAAATTAACAATTACAACAGAGGAAATCATTCAAGCAAAAAATCATGGGCGCGAATGATAAAACCTATATTGTGGACGCCAGTGTCATTGCAAAATGGTTCTTAAATGAGGAAGGTGCAAGTTCAGCAAATCAGCTCAAGGCCGACTTCCTTCAGTCTAAAATCAATCTCTTGGTGCCTTCACATTTTGAGTCAGAAATGGCTAGTATTTTTGGGTGGAAATTTGCAAGTGGAGCTGTAAATGCATATTCACTCTTAAAGTTATTACGAATTCCTCAACAGCAAATTAGTGTTGAACTTTTCTCTTCCGCCATAAATCTTTGCGGTAAAAAAACCAAAATATCAGTCTATGATGCTATCTATCATGCCCTCGCCCTCCAAGAAGGGGCTGAATTTATTACAGCAGACAAAAAGTATTACAAGCTCGCTAAAAAGCACGGAAATATCCGCTTGCTAAAAGACTACTTGCCTGAATAGAGCGCATTTGATACAGTTCTCCCGCTTTGCAAAAAGCATTAAAACGCGGAGTAGTAGCTCAGTTGGTTAGAGCGCCTGCCTGTCACGCAGGAGGTCGCGGGTTCGAGTCCCGTCTATTCCGCCAATAGAAAAACCTTTAACATCAGGTTTTTTTACTTGAGATGTTGACTGTAGGCTTTGCTTAACCATATTCATTTTCTTAAAAAAATACTCTGGCCTAGGCACAGAGTCTAATTCTACTGAAGTGTGGGTCCCAGAAAGGACAATACTGAGCGTTCCAAAATTAAAAATACTCTCCAAAATTCCATTCTGCCGCTTTTGTATATCCTGAATCTTACTAAGGTCCACTGAATCCTTAGAATCGTTAAAATATACAGACTTATCAATCTCTACAATTCTATAATTTGTAATTAGCACCGTATGCAAATAATAATGAAAAATCGCCATAAATTGCCGATGCATAAAGAAGAGAATGAAAAGAGAACTAACAACTGCAAGAATATGAACTGCCCTTGTCTCATCACGAATAGTGGGAAGCCATACAAGCCCTACAATCTGTAATGTAAGCAGAGCTAAAAGCGTCAAAAGGCTAGGTAAAGCCTGTATCCAATGCTTGCGAAAGTAACAAAGGACTTCCTCTGTACCCAACTGACCTTTGAAATTTTTATCAGTTTTAGTCATGAGGAGATAAATAAAAGAGCAAGTGGTAGGCCAGAAATAACAGCCAAAACTGTCATAGCAACGTAAGCCACCGCAAAATAACGTATTCGCGCAAAGCCAAATAATAGGGTGTAGACAGACTCGTCAAACCTATACTTTCTTATATAGGAGTAAAGACGTTTTATGGTAACCGCGCACAACAAAACAGAGAAAATCTGTATTGAGATTAAAAGTAAAAAGACAACCATATGATTCAGTTTTACAGTACCGCCCGGGGTTGGAGCCCCAAGCTCCTTATGACGATATTATAGCTTCAAAAGGAGCAAATCGTCAACTAGCCTCACAAGTAAGAGCCCACGCCAAAGCTGCTTCATGATCCTCTTTCCCAATTTCAAGCGTAACTTTTGGCAAGTCCTCATTTGGGAGAAAACACGCCCAACACCCATTTGAGCTCGCTATTGGCCTGAGAAGAGTTCCAGTCTGCGAATTTCTGAAGCCATAAAATTGAGAATCACCGCCCTCTTTAAGGCTAAGTATTTCCCAAGTTGTTCCCTCAAAAATTCGAGTTGCAGAACTATCCTCAATTACTGGCCCAGGTTTTGCTTGAGTTCTACAATTAGTAAATAAAACCCCAGCTAAACTTTTAATATCGTCTATCTGTAGATGACTTTCTTCACCATCTGGAAGCTCGACCCTTTCAAGTTCAAACGAAAGCAAAGCAATTTCAAGCCTTTTTCTATAAACCTTCTCTAAATCAACATACGCTTCCCCATCAAGTTTTGGATCATCTCCGCCTATATCTACGAGCTCCTCTTGAAGATGAGCCCCCATCGCATCTACCATAATTAACTAGTTAAGTTTACCTGATATATAATAAATAACCCACAATCCGTCAAGCCCTCAAGCGTTTAGAAGAAAAGGGAGCAGTAGGGCTTTGTAGAACCCAAGTATGCTGTTTAGGTGTTTGTATTCCTTCCTGACCCAATAAGCTATCATACTCAGCCTTGAACCTAGACATCAAATCATAGATTTTTAAGGCACGCTTAACCTCGTTGGACAAATCACCATTCTTAGGCTTTTCAGGCTTAGCATACTTTGCCAGAGCAGCCCGAACTTCCTCCAGAGTTGCAGAGCGTTTAAGGTCCAATTCTGCGTATAAATCTATAGCTTCCCCACGTGGATCACCACCTTTGTATACAACCCTGTTAAAGGATTCAAAGTCCAAATTTTCTGTATGTACCCCCATTACAATACTTTTAGTTACAAGGGGGTATTATAACAAGCTTCAGAAATTTGTCAAGCCCCCTTCCACATCTTCAACTTCTGCATCCGGAATATCCATAAGTAGCTCAGGGTTTGGAATTGGCTCTCCCCCCAGCCCTTCATCCAAAACTGGCGAATCAGTTGTACAAGCACTAAAAATAAGCCCACTTACAATGAGCAAATACATAAATGAACGAATGGTTTTTTCCATGGCGATGAGTTAATATACTCACACACTTTTTCATACCGCGCCATGAAATTCAAGTTGGACCCCACAAAGCTTCTTGTTGTGTTGCTTACATTACTTTCTGGCTTTGGTATTGCGTTCAATTTTAGCGGAGAAATATTGCTTCATTTGCTAGCAACCCTGGGCTTTGCCTTAGTGCTTTATTGGTTTTACAGCTACTTTTCCAGCAAACACAAAAGCATTTGGGACACTATTATAACGGCGCTGATTATTTTCCTAGTCTTGCACTACGGTGCAGGCGTGGAGCTTCTTTATCCACTTGTTGCCACTTTTGTTGCAATCACTTGGAAATTCTTCTTTGAATATAAAGGCTCCCCAATTGTAAACCCTTCAGCTGGGGCAATTTTGATAGCGGCCGCCGTCATTCCACTATTTGGAAATGTAGACACGGCCTTTGTCTCCTGGTGGGGAACTTCTTTTGCAGCTCCGCTCACAATGATTCTAATTATCCCGTGGACAATTTACGGATCATACAAATGGAAAAAGCTACCCATTGTTGCCACGTTCCTATTGGTTCATCTTTTAGTAATGGTTTTCCGCGGCGAAGGCGGATCGCTCATTGAATCCACTTTTGCAGACTCCACAATCTACTTCCTGGCGAGTGTGATGCTTATTGAACCCAAAACTTCGCCCACCAAAACACAACAACAGGTTTATTATGGAATTGTTGCCGCACTTTTCTACAACATCTTTTTGCAATACGGAGTGCCATATTTTGGCCTCTTTGCCATTGCAGCCGCAAACTTAGCAAATATTTTATTGCGACCTAAGCTTAAAAAGAAAAGCTCATGAGTCTGGTGACAAAAACTGGCGATACCGGAAAAACTAGCCTACTTAATGGTCAGCGAGTTTCCAAAGACCACCCACGCGTAGATGCCGTTGGGCATTTAGACGAACTCAATTCCCACATAGGTCTGCTCCGCTCTTTTGGCACAGATGAATACATTCCAGACCTAAAAACAATCCAGGACGAACTTTTTGAAGCCGGCACTTTGGGCAGCATGACAAAATCCCTAAACCGATTGGAAGAAAGCCTCAACAAACTGGAAGCCACACTTCCACCCGTAGACAAATTCATACTCCCCGGCGGTCATCCCCTCGCGGCTCAAGCACATGTAGCGCGAAGTATATGCAGAAAAACCGAGCGCTCACTAATGAAAGTTGAAAACCTAGCCCCGGGCCTCCTCCCATACATCAACCGCCTATCAGACTATTTATTTTTAGCAGCAAGGCACATAAATCTTGAAACAGAATCCAAAGAGGTGTTATGGAATCAGTAGAGAATTCGCTTTCATTCTGCTATATTGTTCATTCTAACGATAACTAAAATGAATGAATTAACAATTTTTGAGAACTACAACATTCGTCGCCAATACGATGAGAAAGGTGAAATTTGGTATTTTTCAGTGGTTGATATTGTTCAAGCTTTAATTCAGCAAAAAGATTTTCAAAAAGCCAGAAAATATTGGAATAAGTTAAAAGAGCGTTTAAATAAGGAAGGAAGTGAAGTGGTGACAAATTGTCACCGGTTGAAATTAATAGCAGCTGATGGAAAAATTAGACATACAGACGTTGCGAACGTAAAAACACTTTTACGCCTGATTCAATCCATACCAAGTCCAAAAGCCGAACCCATAAAGCTTTGGTTAGCAAAAGTTGGATATGAAAGAATGCAGGAGTTGACTGACCCCGAAAAATCTCTAAACAGAGCAAGAGAGAACTGGAAAAAACACGGTAGAAGTGAAAAGTGGATACAACAAAGAATGACAGGGCAGGAAACACGAAACAAACTAACTGATTATTGGAGTGAACACGATATTAAAGAAGGCAAAGAGTTTGCCATTCTCACTAACATTATTCATCAAGAATGGGCTGAGTTAAGTATCAAAGATCATAAAAAGCTCAAAAGTCTAAAAACCCAGAATCTACGCGACCACATGAGTGAAGCGGAACTAATCTTCACCGCCCTTGCCGAACTTTCAACAAGACAAATTGCTGAAAGTGACAATGCAAAAGGAATGAAAGAAAATAAAGCAGCCAGTAAAAAAGGTGGTGGAATTGCCAAAAAAGCACGAAGGGAGCTTGAAGAAAAGACCGGGAAAAAGGTTGTAAGTAAGGGAAACTATTTGGGTGGAAGTAAAGAAGTCAAAAGCCTAGAAAGCAGGGGTTGACAACCTCCACAGAAAGCTGTACTGTACTATCTTAATTTCAAATCTAACCATAAAAAATGACAGATAATTACACAAGACAGGTCCCTGACCAAAGAGGCACAGGAAAAACTTTAGAAGAAGATGCTCGAGGTTTACTTGCCCGTGCAGCTAAAGAAGGTACACCTGTTTCTGAGTTGACCCTTAGAGAATCTGGAGATGGAAGAACTGCTATGCTAGAGGCTGTACGTAGTGAAGCAGCTCGTCTTGTTGGGCTTAGCATTATAGAAAGATCCGAAACAGAAGTTGACACTGACTTCCCTATTGAAGCCACTACTAATGAATTACCAGAAGAAATTTCAGACGAAGACCCTCGTCTTACACTCTTAAAAGAGCAATATGAAGCCCTTCCGCAAGCAGATCGTACTAGCGTCAAAGGAGTAATGACATGGGAACAAGTTGTCTCTGCAATCCCTAACATGAGCGAGTTTTTAACCGGTGTAGATTCTTTATCAGTACCAGAAGTCTACTGGGTTAATGAAGAAGGTCAGCTTGTAGTAGGTGACGGATGTGCTGAATCAGCCCAGGAAACTCGAAATCTTGATTATAATCAATCTAGAGCTGCCGCAATGAGCGTAGCTAACCGCGGACTAATAACCCTAGAAGAGTATAAACGAAAGAATAGAGGGCAATTTGAAGTTCAAACTTACATTTGGGTTGAAAGTGGAGAAAATCCTTCCACTGCTCGGAATGCTTGCTGGTACGGTGGTCGTGTTCGTTCGGATGAGCGCAATCCTGGTAATGGTTATCTCGGTTCTCGCCGCGTGCTAAGGGTCAACTTGAACCTTGAAGCTTAGTCTTCTTTAAATTTTATCTTTCAAAAGTCCCGCTATAGCGGGACTTTTCTTTTGCCTTCTCAAACTGTAAGCTCATAAAGAACGGTGAATAGCCACTTGCCTCGGAGCAAGCTACCGTAAAGTGCTCTTTTACAAAAACAGGCTTTGCATGAAAGAAGAAGCCTCAAAGGTGCATAAAAAGTCTATAATAGACCCTTAGGTTGAGTGAAGTTTAGCCCTCTCTTGGGCTGAAAAGCTACAGATCTGGTTGCGACTGCATCTCAAAACGGATGAACTTCATCACAAGCGGCCTTCCACTGCTCGGAATGCTTACTGGAACAATGGTAATGTTAATTCGAATGAGAACAATCCTGATAATGATAATCTCGGTTCTCGCCGCGTGATAAGGGTCTACTGGCTTTGCACAGACTTGAGCCACCCTCCAAGCATTCTACCAATCTCTTGGGCCTGGGATTGGAGTTGGAAAACACGAGTCTCATTCACCAACTTGAGTTCAAGTAAAAGACGCAGTTTTAAAGTCAACACTTCTAAAATGCCACTTGATTTGAGCAAATATGCAGCCTTCGTTGTTTTGGGTGCATTCTTTGCCATTATAAGGTGCTCCAAGAGTGAAAGAATGCTATTTTCAATGCTGCTGCCAAGGTTTAAACGCCAACGCTTTGTCATATGGTCATTTGTTTCTGTAAACTGTTTATACAGCTCATAACTTTTATTGATGATGGGAAGTGAAGACATAGATTTGGGCTTAGGAAATGTTTGGAATGCATGGTTTGAGTTCCGCAAAGGAAAACGAATGAGCATGGAGCTGCACGAGTTTCAATATCATTTGGAAGGAAACTTGATGCAGCTTCATAAAGATTTGAATAATGGTGCTTACAAACACGGTCCATACAAACATTTTGTAGTCAACGACAACAAACGACGTGAGATTTCTGTTTCTTCTGTGAGAGACCGCGTGGTCCACCGCCTTCTCTATGACTATCTGGTCCCCATTTGGGATAAGACTTTCATTTATGACGCTTGGTCGTGCAGGAAGGGTAAAGGTTTGCTTGGAGCAATTGAACGGACACAGAACTTCTTGAAGTCCTATCCAAATTTCTACGTTTGGAGAGCAGATGTTAAGAAATTTTTTGATACAGTAAATCATGATGTTTTGTTAAAACTACTGGCACGCCGAACAAAAGATATACGAACCATGCATCTTGCCAAAACAGTGATAAAAAGCTTTAGAACAGGTTTAGAATCGTGGGGGGGGGTGCTGTTGGCATGCCCATTGGGAATTTAACAAGTCAGATCTTTTCCAATATTTATCTTAATGAATTGGATAGATTTGTGAAACATCAACTCAAAATTAAGGGCTATTTACGTTACGGGGATGATTTTCTTTTGTTTGAAAAAGATAAGTTTAGACTTGAACAGATGCGTTTAGAGGTGATGAGCTTTGTTGCTGAAGAGTTGAAAGTACAGATCAATCCCAAAAATGACATCATTGTTAAAGCAGGGAATGGGCTAAAATATCTTGGAGTTGATTTATGGCCAACTGGTAGGCGCTTAAAAAAACGAAATAGAATTAGGGTTGAAGAGCGTTTAAATTCGAGAAATTTGTCCAGCTATTCAGGCTTTATCCGTCAGCATGAAGGACAAAAAATTAGAAAATGGTTGGATTGGCACATTCTGTCCAAATTAAACATTGAATAATCAATTTGGATAAGCAGACAAGCTTGAGTGGTAAACTTGCAATAATTCGTGCTAAAATCAAGAACCAATCTTTAACCCCTTCTGCCATGCGAATTCAACCGCACACTAAGAACCTTACTGATGCTGAAAAGGCATTATTTTTGGAATATCTGGAAGAAAAACTCACCAGAATCACTCCGTTTATAAAAGCTCACTATCCAGATCCGGACACTGTGAAGTTAGATGTGCGAATGGAAAAGTATGACAAACACACGGCCTTTGAATTCAAATATGAATTGCAACTTCCCAAAAAAAGACTTCTTGCTTCCAAAACAAAACATGGAATCAAAGAGGGTATGGATTTGGCCACAGATAAATTGGAAGGGAGTCTTAGAAAACACTTTAAGAAACTGACTAGGGAATGATTTATTTGGACTATGCGGCGGCAACGCCTTTGGATCCGCGCGTTCTGGAGGCTATGCAGCCTTATTTAAGCGAGCACTTTGGGAATCCATCATCCATTCATCAATATGGGCAGGTTTGCCGCAAAGCAATTGACCAGGCTCGCAACACTTGCATAGAACTTTTAGGCGCCTTTTCCGCGCATGAAATTATTTTCACTGGCAGCGGAACTGAGTCCTGCAACATGGCACTCTTCGGCGCAGCCTTCGCCAGGCAGGATAAGGGGAAACACATAGTAATTTCCACCATGGAGCACCCAGCCGTAAAAGAGCCAGCCAAAATTCTGCGGGATCATTTTGGTTTTGAAGTCACGGAAGTTATGCCAGATGAAGTTGAAGCAGCTCTCCGGCCAGACACCATTTTGGTCTCCACAATGCTAGTGAACAATGAAATTGGAAGCATCCAGCCTATCAGTAAAATCGCCAAAATTTGTCGTGACCGCGGAATCCTTTCTCACACAGACGCCTGCCAAGCCCCCGGCTACGCAAACGTAAATGTGGAACATTTGGGTGTGGACATGCTCTCCCTTAACGGAAGCAAAGTATACGGCCCAAAGGGCGTGGGCCTCTTGTACCTTCGCCAAGGAGTTCAAATCCTCCCCCACATTGTTGGCGGCGGCCAAGAATTCCGCATGCGCGGCGGCACAGAAAACCCAGCCCTAATTGTTGGACTGGCCAAAGCCCTAGAGCTAACACTCCAGGACAGCAAAACAGAGTCAGAACGAATCCAAAAACTCCGCGACCAACTCCTAGAGGAACTCCTCAAACTGCCAAACATAACCTTGAACGGTCCAAAAGAAAACCGCACAGCAAACAACATCAACATAAATATCCCTGGCATTTCCGGCGAAAGCCTGGTCATGCGCCTAGACATGGAAGGCCTCGCCGCCTCCAGCGGCTCGGCCTGCGCTTCTGGAAAAACCGAACCCTCCCCAACCCTATTAGCACTTGGCCAAACTCCAGAACAAGCCCTCCAATCCCTACGCCTCACCCTTGGCCGCAATACCACAGAGGCGGAAATTAAGGAAGCCATCAAGATTCTGAAGACGGTTATTCAGAATAAAAACTAGCCCCTACCCAAAAATTCCACCATCTGCTAGACTCCAGGCATGAGCATTATTGCACTCATTGCTGTTTCAGCAGCTGCACTCGTAGGAGTAGCCGCGGGTTATTTCCTCCCCTCTTCTGGGGCGAATTTTCATCTGGGCGGTGGGCAGAAAAGATTGGAGGAGGCGCGGAGCGAAGCGGAGCGCATTAAAGCGGAAGCCAAAGAACGTGTCGCAGTATTAGAAAAGGCAATCAAAGAGGAAGAAGCATCTGTTCAAGAAGATCTTGAGCGAATGGAAAAGCTGATCAGTCAAAAAGAAGATATTTTCAAACGCCGGCAGGACAGAAACAATTCGCATGAAAAAAACCTAAACACCCTGGACTCAGAAGTGAAAACTTTGCATAGCAAAAGAGAAGAGCTTTTAAAAAGCAGCATAGATCAGCTGGCAGCTTCTAGCGGGATAAATAAGGAGAAAGCTTTGGAGCAAGCTCGCCAGGAACTTGAGGCGGTAATAACTGAGGGACAGGAAAAAAGACAAAAGGCAGAGCTAGAAGAATTTGAAGATGATCTAATGCGCCACGCGCGCGCAGTGCTTCAAGTTGTAATCCAACGTTTGGGCGTACAAAGCTCCGTGGACCGCAACACAACTAGCATCGAATTACGTGATGACAGCTTCAAAGGAGTTCTTATTGGAAAGGACGGAAGCAACATCACATACTTGGAAAGCTTGCTGCCAGTTTCTGTAATTTTCAATCTTGGAAACAGCGACACAATTCACATTGGAGGGCTCAATCTTCTGCGCAGAAACATTGCAAAGCGAGCCATTCGCAAACTGGAAAAACATGTAAAAAAGAGTAAACGCGGAAAAAAGATCACACATGAAATGATCAAAAAAGCAGTGGATATTTCTGAAAAAGAAGTAATGGATGACTGCGATTCAAAGGGTCGCTGGGCATACAAACAAATGGGAATGAACTACAAAGAAGTGGATCCAGAATTAGTGAACTACACCGGCCGCCTATACTTCCGAACAAGTTACGGACAGAACATTATCCATCACTCGCTGGAGATGGCATACGCCGCTCGTCTAATTGCAGAGTTAATTGGTATTGATGAAAACACTGCCATGCAAGCTGCCTTCTACCACGACCTTGGAAAAGCAATTGATCACGATGTTGGAGGCTCGCATGATGATTTGTCCAAAGAAATTCTTGAAAAGCACAATTTTGACCCTGTAATTGTACATGCAGCATATGCTCATCATGACAAAGCTCCATGTGAGAATCCAATAGATTTCATTGTAAAAGCGGTAGACGCTATTTCCGGTGGACGCCCAGGTGCCAGGCAAGAATCCGTCACCAATTATTTTGAGCGAATCAAACAACTGGAGGATGCAGCCAAATCCTTTAGCGGCGTGAACAAAGTCCACGCAATGTCTGCCGGCCGCGAACTTCGCGTCCTTGTGAACAAAGATCAAATTAAAGATACAGATATGGATGGCTTAGCTGGAAACATCGCTGGGAAGATCTCGGATGAAATTGGATTTCCTGGTATCATCAAGGTCAACCTAATTCGCCAAACTAAATCAGTGGATTACGCCCGGGATAAAACTCGCCATTAAAAACTCCTATGAAAGACAAACACAAGTCAACGGTAGATAAAATTATAATGGGTGCCATAATTGGAACCGCAATTGGGTCAGCTATTGGCGCAAGTGTGGCACCAAAAAAAGGTAGTGAAACCAGGGAAAAGCTCAAAGAAGTTGGGAAAGAAATGGGAGATCTAACAAAAGAAACTGGTATGGGATTTTTCCGCCTCGCCAAACGTTTACTCATAGGAAAAAAAGATAAATAATCCACATCATGGGAATTGGGATAGAAAATTTGCTGTTAATTATGGTAGTGGTTTGGACCACGGGAATGATATTCCGTGCCTTAAAACTCCCACTGCTTTTGGGTGAGCTACTTGCCGGACTAATTTTTGGCCCAGCCGTACTTGGGCTTTTCCATGAAACCGAGTCAATTATGATTCTTGCAGAACTTGGGATCTTTTTCCTAATGCTTCATGCCGGTTTGGAAACCGAACCAAAGAAATTAATGCACTCCTCC